>Ga0209690_1000484_pt1 | contig 21409 bp, 15 predicted proteins | sample GraSoiAngelo_150_FD_186164 | JGI IMG/M metagenome (GOLD analysis project Ga0209690, IMG submission 186164) | Grasslands soil microbial communities from the Angelo Coastal Reserve, California, USA - 14_1009_09_40cm (SPAdes) (version 2) | ecosystem: Environmental > Terrestrial > Soil > Grasslands ...
GGATTCGATAAATCACCAGCGGTGCGATTGCGAGACAGGCGACGCAATATCGATAAAAATTTTGTGCCCAGGGATCGTAATAACGATTCAGATAATACTGGAAGAGCGACGGCGTGGACCAGATGAGGATGGTGGCAAAGACCGCGGCGTATCCTTCCGAGAGATTGGCGCCGCCACGTTGGCCGACAAACTCTTGGGTGGAATCGAGTCGCTTCATCGCTTTGCTTCTTTTGCGCGTTAATTTGCTCGCTTCGAAACGAGAAATCCTTCAAAAAAGTAAGTCCGAAGGAGAACAATGATTATGCTTGCTCGTCGAATCACAACATTTCTAGCCGCCGCCGGGTTGTTCAGCATCGCAAGTATTGCACTAGCCAAAGAGAAAGCCGGCACCCCAGCCAAAGAGAAAGCCGGTTCCGGTATAAGCGAGTACACAAAGGGTAACCAACTTTTTGAAAGCAAGCAGTACGAACAGGCGGTCGCGGAGTTTACAAAAGCAATCGAAGCAAATGGCAAACAGCCGGCGTTTTATGAGAATCGCGGCTTTGCGTATATCGCGTTGGAAAAAGGGCCAGAAGCAGCCGCCGATTTTTCCAAGGCCATTGAGCTGGCGCCGAAAGATGAACGCGCTTACGTCGGGCGGGCTCAGGTTTCGCTCCTGCAAAAGAATTATGACCAAGCGCTGGCCGACGTTGGCAAGGCGATGGAGCTCAAGCCCGATGACACCGTTGCTTACAAGTTCCGCGGCTATGCTGAGATTGGACTCAACCAGTGGGACAAGGCGGTCGCGGATTTTACAGCGGTAATCCAGAAAGAACCGAATGATCCGCAAAATTATGACCGGCGCGCTTGGGCGAACCGAAATTTAAAGAACTATGACTTAGCCATCGCCGACTACACGGCATTGATCGAGAAGAACCCGGCCGATGCTGAGCATTTGGTGAAGCGGGGCGCGACATATACTTCCATGACGCAGTATGAGAAGGCGATCGCTGATTACCAGGCTGCGCTCAAGCTAAACCCGCAAGACAACGATACTTTCCAGCGCTTGCAATACGTACAGGGGATGCTGGCGACGAAAAATGCGCCGCCTCCGACGGCCACGCCTTCACCGACACCCGAAAAACCGGGTTTGATCACTCCGCTCAATATCGGAATCGCGATCGCGGTGTTGATTATCATTGCCGTGATCGTGCGGTTGGTTACGCGAGGAAAGGAAGAGCCTACGAGCAGCCGAATCCGATAGAGTGGGGACGCCCCCGCGATGGCGCCCGGACCTCGCGATGTGATGTCTCTACCGTAACAAATTTCTTTGACACACCAACGCGCGCGGTTAGCTTTCGGACGCTTTTGCTGGAACGAAGCGGTCCCATGGTCGTTCAAATTGCAAATTTGACGCGGCTTTGGGACTTTTATCTCTCTGGCGGAAAGTGAAACCGGTTCGTCGCTCGGCTCCGCTACGGAGAGAGCGGCGAGCATCAAGATGACGAAGTGCGGCCCATGTAGCTCAGTTGGTAGAGCACGTCCTTGGTAAGGACGAGGTCACCGGTTCAATCCCGGTCATGGGCTCCAGAATGAGCTCGGGACCGGGAGTGAAAATGAAGGAAAAGAGACAGTTTAGTTAACTAGGAGAATTGAAATGGCTAAGGAAGCATTTAAACGCGACAAGCCGCACGTCAATGTCGGCACGATCGGGCACGTGGACCATGGCAAAACCACCCTTACGGCGGCAATGACGATGGTGCTGGCAAAGAAGGGCATGGCCGAAATCCGTGCATACGAATCAATCGATAACGCTCCCGAGGAAAAAGAGCGCGGGATTACGATCAACACTGCGCACGTGGAGTACTCGAGCGACAAACGCCACTATGCTCACGTCGATTGCCCCGGTCACGCGGACTACGTCAAGAACATGATTACCGGCGCGGCGCAGATGGACGGAGCCATCCTGGTCGTTTCCGCCGCGGATGGACCGATGCCGCAAACCCGCGAGCACATCCTGCTCGCGCGACAAGTAGGTGTGCCCTCGATTGTCGTGTTCTTGAACAAGGTCGACATGGTGGATGACCCGGAGCTTCTCGACCTCGTCGAGATGGAGGTGCGCGATCTTCTGACCCAGTATGAATTTCCGGGAGATAAAATCCCGATTGTTAAAGGCAGCGCCCTCAAGGCGCTCAATGGCGATGCCGAAGCGCAAAAGCAGGTGCTCGCGCTTGTGGATGCCATTGACGATTATATCCCGGTTCCAGAGCGACCAGTCGATCAACCGTTTCTGATGCCGATCGAAGACGTGTTCAACATTGAAGGACGCGGCACAGTCGCGACAGGTCGCGTCGAGCGTGGCGTCCTCAAAAAAATGGGGGAAGTCGAGCTCGTCGGAATTCGTCCCACAGCCAAAACGACTGCCACCGACATCGAGATGTTCCGCAAGCTTCTCGATGAAGCGCGCGCGGGCGACAACGTGGGCGTTTTGCTGCGCGGCCTGAAAAAGGAAGAGGTCGAGCGTGGCCAGGTCATCGCCAAGCCCGGGTCGATCACGCCGCATAAGAAATTCAAAGCGGAAGTTTATGTGCTGAGCAAGGAGGAAGGCGGCCGTCACACTCCGTTCTTCACCAATTACCGGCCGCAGTTTTATTTCCGCACCACGGACGTGACCGGAACGGTCAAGCTGCCCGAAGGCGTGGAAATGGTCATGCCCGGGGACAATATCTCGATCGAAGTTGAGCTGATCACGCCGATCGCGATGGAAAAGACGATTCGCTTCGCTATTCGTGAAGGCGGCAAAACCGTCGGCGCGGGTCGCGTCAGCGAAATTTTGGACTAAACTCTCGTCCTAATCGCAGAAGTGAAATTACGCCAGTAGCTCAATTGGTAGAGTAGCGGTCTCCAAAACCGTCGGTTGGGGGTTCGAGTCCCTCCTGGCGTGGTCTTTGGATTTTGATTATCGATGTTTGATTTAGGAATTCAACGCTTCAACGATTCCCATGTTCACAAAGGTAAAAAACTTCTTCAGCGAAGTGAAGGTCGAACTCCAGAAAGCTTCCTGGCCATGGGAGCCCAAGGAAAAAGGAATTCGCCGTTACAAAGAGCTCACTGACTCAACCATGGTCGTCATCATCGCGATGTTGTTGCTTGGCGGTTACGTTGCCCTGTTCGATTTCGTCCTCGTGAACTTTGTCCACTTTTTCACCCGATTACACTGATTTATGGCGCAAACACTCGCAGGCAAAGATCAATGGTTCGTCGTGCACGTCCTTTCCGGTCAGGAAAACAAGGTGCGCGAAAACATCATGAAGCGCGTCAAGACTGAGGAGATGAGCGACTTGGTTTACGAAGTGCTCGTCCCGACGGAGCGCGTCTCAGAAATTAAAAAGGGAAAAAAGAGTGAAACAACCCGGAAGTTTTTCCCCGGCTATCTGATCGTCAACATGCATCTGCTCGATGAAAACAATCAACTCGTCGGCCGGACCTGGTATTTTATTCGGGACACACCGGGCGTGATCGGTTTTGCCGGGACAAAAAATAAGCCGATTCCAATGCGACAATCGGAAGTGGACAGTATGCTCGCGCAGATGAAGGAGCGCGAAGAGAAAGTAAAACCGAAAGTCAGCTTCGAAGTCGGCGAAACGGTAAAAGTCGCCGACGGCCCATTCCAAAATCAAAACGGTATCGTCGAAGAAATCGACCCGGAACGCGGCAAACTCCGCGTCTCCGTCACCATTTTCGGTCGCGCCACACCCGTGGAATTGGAGTATTGGCAAGTTGAACGCGGCTAAAAGTTTCTGACAGGATTAACAAAAATGATCAAAATGATTTCAGAGATTTGAACCATATTTTGTAGATTCTGTTCATTCTGTCTAAAGATCATGGCCAAAGAAATCGTAGCTCAAATCAAACTGCAGATTCCCGCCGGTCAGGCGAACCCGGCGCCGCCAGTTGGCACCGCGCTCGGACCACGCGGCGTCAACATCATGGCGTTCTGCAAAGAATTTAACGCCGTCACCCAAAAACAAGCCGGGGACATTCTTCCGGTCGTGATCACTGTCTTTAAAGACAAGTCGTTTACGTTCATCACCAAAAGTCCTCCCGCCGCGGTCCTTTTGAAGAAAGCGGCAAACATCGCAGCCGGCTCCAAAGAGCCAAACAAGACTAAAGTCGGCAAGGTCACGCGCAAACAAGTCATGGACATCGTGACCACGAAACGCAAAGACCTGAACGCGCGCACCGATGAAGCCGGGTTCAAGATCATCGCCGGTACCGCCCGTCAAATGGGCTTAGAGATCGTCGATTAAATCAACCGTGGATTCCGCGGATTGGGGAGCCCAGGCTGCCAGTCTGTGGGTTTCGGCCGCTAGCCGAAACGAGAGCTTAGTATTCCTCCTTCGCATTGTTCTGGCCGAAAGCCTTTTGCTCACAATCGACGAAGACCATCTTTCGGCGGTTAGCGATCTTGCCTGACTTGGAAGCCTATCTTCCACCCACTCCTAAATATTCCCAGCGCTGCAGCGCGATCGGAACGTTGCCGTTTTTCCAGACGAAGTCGTGGAAGGCGCGGAGGTTGAATTTCTCTCCCTGCTGCATTCGTGCTTCTGCCAGAAATTTTATAATCTGGAGTTTGCCGATCTGATAGGTGATGGCCTGACCGGGGCCGGTTGCAAAGACGATTGCTTCCTGCTGTGCGGTGGCTGAATCCATCGGGATCTTCTCCTGCAGATATTTTGCCGCTTGCTCGAGCCTGAACTCGCCGAGCGCGAGTTTCACGTCCACTTCCACACGGAGAGCGCGCAGACGCATGAAATTGTAAATGATCTCGCGCGTGCGCGGGCTGTCGTCGAACAGTCCCGCCTGCAACATCATCTCTTCGGCGTAAAAGCCGATCCCTTCGTTCGCGCCCGAGTCGTAGTAATGCCGCCGGATCGGGTCTTCATGTTTCCAGGAAAGACAAAGCTGAAAATAGTGACCGGGAATTCCCTCGTGCACAGCGATCGGCCTCGGGTCCTCCGCGGTCGCGCGCCAGAAATAACCGAGATTCCCTGATGGCGGATCGACATAGCGAACACAATTGTCTTTCAAGCGAAACGGCGAAGTGAAATCGTCCGTCTCAACGAATCCTTCGAGTGCGTGCAAATACGGCGGCATTGGTCGCAGAGTGTAGTGTTGAACCCAGTTTGGGACGGTGAGAATGCCGTGTTTCTCCAGGAATTCGCGGATCGACAATTCCTTGGCGGCTGCCTCTTTTATCCAGCTGTCAGTGTTCGCCGCTAACTTCAGCGGCGGCACGTTGCGATTCCGTTCTTTCTCAAATGCTTCGAAGGCGACCGCTCGGTCCCATTCCTGGCGATCCATGGCCAAAAGTTCCTGCGGCGAATAGGGGATCAACGCTACGTTTGTGAGAAAAAATACGTAGGCATCGCGACCAAGCGCCGTTTCTTTTGGAAGCGACGGCAACTTTTCCTGAAGCTGCTGCCGAAATTTTTCGAGCGCCTCGGCCGCGCGATCGGTCGCGCCGTTTAACTCCTGTTCTTTAAGAGTTGTCGAAGCCAGCAAGGCGGTCGCCATTTCGTGCAGGCGCGGCTGAATATTTTCCAGGGCTTGGATCGCGACCGTGGCAAACGGCGCGGGCGGATTTGTGAGATTCGCTTCGCCCTGCTGCAAAATCGCCGGAATATTGTCGATCCGTGTGAGAATCTCCCGGCTCCGCGCGGCATCATACGGCCCCGGCACAGTGAGCGCTTCGACCACCGGTGTGAGCGTCTGTGCGATGTAAAAGTTGGGATCGCGTTTCCATTGCGGATTGACGTCCAATTCCCACTGCACGCGCGACAACGCCGAGCCGATCAATTTGTAATCGACCTGTTTCGGAACAGGCCAACCCTTGACGTCGATCTTCTTCCAGCGCGCTGCGAACTCAGCAAGATCTTTGCGCTGCTTGTCGATGGCAGCTGCCGACCAATCCCGAGTTCCGCCCGGGTGTTCGATCCGATTTACGTCATCGCCTGTAAATGGCGCATACTTAGCGCGCCACGTCCAAAAATCGCCAGCGAGTTTGTCAAGAGCTTCCGTTTCCGGGTTCTGCGCCGGCTTTTGCGAGCACGCGCAACTCAACATGAGCACAATCGAAATTCGCGCAGCCCAGGAGTTCTTCATGATTCAGTCATTAATCCGCAGTTTTGCGGATTGTGATTAGTTCGACCTTATCGCGCACCGGAATCTTTACGCCCCAGCGAAGATCATAGTCCGCTGTGCCGGGAGGGGTTCTTTCGGAGAAGGCGATAGCGCAGGTGGCGGCGTTTGCGCGAACAATGCCAGCACAGTGGAGGTGATAACGAGAGCGAACAAAACGGCGCAGCCGAGCGGCGGAATTTTCATCCGCTGCGATTGAATCGAAGCGTCTCAGCGGAAACAAGAACTTCCTTGCCTGCGGCGCAGATACTTTCTAAACCGATAAGATGCGAATCCCGTATCATCCCTGTTACTCCACCGTCATTGCAGTCGTCCTGTTATCGGCCGTTGCGACCAGTGCCGCTGATCAAACGATCGTGTTGAAAGCGGCGCGGATGTTCGACGGTAAATCGAAATCGCTTGTCACGAATAGCGTTGTCGTCGTGCAAGGGGACAAGATTGTCGATGTGGGCAGCAACGTTGCGGTTCCGAGCGACGCGAAAGTGATCGATCTTGGCGATATGACGCTTTCGCCAGGATTCATGGACGCGCATACCCATCTCACTCTCGATTTTACCGGCAATTTTAACGAGAGGCGCCTGAAAGAATTGCAAACCAATGTTTCAGAAATGACGTTGATGGCGATTTCGTATGCGCGAGCGACGCTCGAAGCGGGTTTCACGACGGTGCGCGATCTTGGCAGCCGTTTTGTCAGCAGTCCGGAATTTGTCGATGTTGCGCTGCGCAATGCAATCAATCACGGAATTACTCCCGGCCCGCACATGCTCGTGGCGACCAAAGGCATCGGCGCGACCGGTGGCCACTTCGATGCGACCGGCGGTTATCGTGACAAACTTTTCGGGCGCGAACCGGACCCAAGTGAAGGCATCGCCGATGGTCCCGACGAAATTCGCAAAGCGGTCCGATTTGAAGTGAAGAACGGCGCGAATGTTATTAAAGCCGCCGTCTCGGGCGGCGTCCTCTCCCTCGCCGATGAAGTGGACACTCCGCAGTTCACGCCCGCAGAAATGGCGGCTCTGGTCGATGAGTCGCATCGTCTCCGCAAAAAAGTGGCGGTACATTGCCACGGCGACCAGGCCGCGCGCGAAGCAATCGAAGCGGGGGTGGACTCGATCGAGCACGGTTCATTTATGAAAACGGAAACGCTACAATTAATGAAAACGAGAGGCACTTATCTCGTGCCTACCTTGATGGCGACGGAATACATCCTGAGCAAGATCGACAGTTATCCGCCAGCGTTGCAGGCAAAAGCGAGAGCGGCAGGCGCGGCGCGCTCAGAAATGTTTCGTAATGCTGTGAAGATGGGCGTGAAGATTGCCCTCGGGACGGACGCGGGAGTCTTTCCGCATGGCGACAACGCGAAAGAATTTGCGTTGATGGTGGGTCTGGGCATGCAACCGATCGATGCATTAAGAAGTGGAACCTCGAATGACGCGGACTTGTTAGGCATCGGGCAAGCCGTTGGTACACTTGAAAAAGGAAAACGTGCCGACATCGTCGCGATGCCCGGCGATCCCGCAGCTGACATTACGGCGACGGAGCGCATTTCATTCGTCATGAAGGACGGCAAGATCATTCGCAACGGTCCGGCCACTCCACGAACAGCCGCCGTGCGGGAAGACGACGTAGATCTGCCCGCCGATTAATAAGACGAATTGACAACCCGCCCACCGGTGATTGTCAATCTTAGCCGCGCGAGAATTCGCGTCACGGATTCATGCAGGGTGCGCGATAAGATCGCGCGGTCGGATTTGCGGCCGAATTGGTGGCACCACCCCCTGCGTTTGCGGATTAAACGGCGGCGCGCTGGGCGTGATGGAATGAAGGTGGCTTTGACAATGCCAAGAATGCCGCTAGTTTCGACGTCCGGCCGCTTTATTAAACGGCCTGATTTTAAAGCAGGAGCCCCGCCATTTCTAGCCAATGGCACGGCATTTGAACTGCCCCAAACCATGCAAAGAAATCGAAGTAAACGCTATCGCGCCGCCGTCGATCAAGTCGATCGCACCAAGGCTTACAATCTTCCCGACGCTGTTTCGGCATTGAAGAAAATGCCGGCGACCAAGTTTGATCAAACAGTGACGGTTTCATTCCGGCTCGGCGTTGATCCGAAGCAATCTGACCAAATGGTCCGCGGAACCTGCCCGCTGCCACATGGTAGCGGCAAACAGGTGCGCGTCCTTGTTTTCGCGGAGGGTCAGGCGGCGAAAGCAGCCAAGGACGTAGGCGCAGAATTTGTCGGTATGAAAGACATGATTCAAAAATGTCAGGAGGGTTTTCAAGATTTTGATGTGGCGATAGCCACGCCCTCGGCAATGGCGGAAGTTCGAAAACTGGGAAAGATACTTGGGCCGCGTGGATTAATGCCAAATCCCAAGGCCGGGACGGTAGCCGACGACACGGCGAAGGCGGTGCAGGAGGTAAAGGCCGGTCGTGTCGAGTTTAAACTCGACAAAAATGGAAATGTCGCGGTGCCTGTTGGAAAATTTTCGTTTGAAGAAAAAGCGCTCGTCGAAAATGGGAACGCGGTGATCGAGGCGGTTATGCGGGCGCGGCCGGCCACGGCAAAAGGGCAGTATTTGGAAGGCGTGACGATCAGTGCGACGATGTCGCCAGGAGTACACGTCGATCCGGCGGCGTATCTGCGTGGGTAACCAAATCGGCAACCTTAGATCGACACCATGAGACCAGAGAAAGCCAGCGTCGTTTCCGATCTTTCGGAGAAATTGAAACGCTCGCCTTTTGTCCTGGTAACCGATTACCAGCGCATGAAGGTCGGCGATTTCGGCGAATTGCGGAACCGACTCGCGCCAGCGGGCGCGGAAGTCCACGTCGTGAAAAATAATTTCCTTAAACGCGCGATGACCGATTCTGGTTTTCCAGACGTAGGCGACAAGCTGGTCGGCCAGACGGCAGTGGTAACGGGCGAAAAAGATATGGCGCCGGTTGCGAAAATTTTTAAGACGTTCGCGGCGGAGTTTAAAATTGCCGCGCTTAAGATCGGTTTTGTCGATCGAACCGTTCTTTCCACGACCGAATTGGAAACACTCGCTGACCTGCCGCCGCGCGAAGTTTTGCAGGCGCAATTGCTGGGACTGCTCTTGTCTCCGGCGACGCGCCTCGTCCGTTTGTTGAATGAACCAGGCTCCGCGCTCGCGCGCTTGTTGAAGGCGAAATCAGAGAAGGAGGGTGCGTCCGCACAAGCGGCGACATAAGAAATTTCCTCCCGCGGTGGCGGGATGGGAAGTGAAGCGAAACTGTCCGGGCCGATGGCTGTCGGCCTTAATTCTCCGAAAGCTTTCGGAGGCGGCGAACCGAGGAAAAGAAAATGGCAGATACAGATAAATTGGTGGACCAACTCAGTGGCCTGACCGTTCTCGAGGTTGCTGGATTGGTGAAACAACTCGAAGAAAAATGGGGCGTGAGTGCGGCTGCTCCCGTGGCGGCGGCGGCCGGTCCTGCAGCAGCCGGCCCGGGCGGAGGTGCAGCAGCGGCGCCAGCCGAAGAAAAAAGCACATTCGAAGTTGTCCTAACGGAAATGGGCTCGAATAAGATTGCCGTAATTAAAGAAGTCCGCGGCGCTGTGCCCGGACTCGGGTTGGCGGAGGCCAAGGCGCTCGTTGAAGGAGCTCCCAAGACAGTTAAGGAAGGCGTGACCAAGCAGGAAGCCGACGAGATAAAGAAAAAGATCGAGGCGGCTGGGGCGAAGGTCGAAATCAAATAATTGGTTTTTCCCGGGCGCCGTCGTATAAAATGTCTTGCGCGGCGGCCGTTTTCGCTTAGCTTCAGGTTTCGTTAGAGATAGGCAGACTTATTTTTAACCCGGCACTCGACGGCAAGATACAAGATTGGCAACAGAACAGTGGAAGTCGATTTGACAAGTCGCTGTTTTGGAGCCATTGTTGCGCCCCTCGCCCGTCGCTGATCCCGTAAAATCTTGCCCGTGTCGGCCACTATTTGGGGTGGCCGCTGCGAGGTTCAACCCTTGGTCTAGTCATTATGTCGGAACGTATTTACTTCGGAAGCATTAAGGAAGGCATCGAGCCACCGAATCTGATTGAGGTTCAGCTCAATTCATACGTTGATTTTCTCCAGAAAGACGTCCCATTTTCCAAACGGAAAAATCACGGACTGCAAGCGGTTTTCAAAGAGGTCTTTCCGATTGAAAGCTACGATGAGAAGGCGGTACTCGACTTTAGTCGTTACGACATTGGCGAACCGAAGTTGACCGCGCTGGAGGCCCAGCGCGAAGGCCAAACTTATAGCGCTCCGCTCCACGTTACTTTCCAATTACGCGAGGAAAAAGGGACGAAGGAGGAGAAAGTTTACATGGGCGAAATCCCGCTCATGACGCCGCAGGGCACCTTTGTGATCAATGGTGCGGAGCGTGTCGTAGTCAGCCAACTGCATCGTTCTCCGGGGATCGCTTTTGAGTCCACGATCCATCTTAACGGGAAAGTGCTCTACAGCTTTCGCATAATTCCAGACCGGGGTTCCTGGATTGAGGTGCAATTCGACACGGCCGATCTCCTTTATATCTATCTCGATCGACGCAAGCGCCGCCGTAAGTTTCTCGCCACGACTTTCCTGCGTGCGCTTGGCTACGGCCCCGACGAAGAAGTCATTAAACTTTTTTACAACATTGAGAATCTTAAGCTGAGCGACAAACTCGACGAAGAGAAGCTGGCCACCAAAGTGCTCACCTCGGAAATCCGCGACGGCGAGATTACGGTGGCGCGGGCATTCGAGCCTCTCACTCTGGCGACAGTCCGCCAGATCATGGCACTCAAGGTTCACGAGGTGAAAGTGATCGATATTTCGCACGATGACACGGTCGTGAAGGCGCTTAGGAAAGATCCGGCGCACGACCAGGAAGAAGCGCTCAAGGACATTTACCGCCGTCTTCGCCCGGGCGATCCGCCGACTGTGGCGAATGCTCGCGCCTTGCTCAAGAGGCTCTTTTTCGATCCAAAAAAATATGATCTTGGACGCGTCGGCCGCTACAAAATCAATCAGAAACTTGGGATTAATGTCGATTCGAGCGAGCGTATCTTAACCGACAAAGATTTTATCGCGGCAATCAAGTATTTGATCAATTTGCGCCGGGGCGAAGGCACGCTTGACGACATCGATCATTTGGGGAGTCGTCGCGTCCGCACGGTGGGCGAATTACTAGCCAATCAATGCCGCGTCGGTCTCGCTCGCACCGAACGTTTGGTCAAAGAGCGGATGACGCTATTCGACATCAACGTGGATGGGATGACTCCGCAAAAGCTGATCAATCCCAAGGCGCTGAGCGCGGTAATCCGCGATTTCTTTGGCCGATCGCAGCTTTCCCAGTTCATGGATCAAACAAATCCGCTGGCGGAATTGACCCACAAACGTCGCTTGTCCGCGCTCGGGCCCGGGGGTCTCAGCCGTGAACGCGCGGGATTCGAGGTGCGCGACGTTCATCCATCGCACTACGGCCGTATTTGTCCGATCGAGACCCCGGAGGGCCCGAACATCGGTTTAATTAGTTCGATGAGCACCTTCGCGCGCATCAATGAATTCGGTTTTATCGAGACACCCTATCGCAAGGTGGAAAAGGGTCGCGTGACGGATCAAATTGATTATCTCACCGGCGACCGCGAAGAGAACTTTCTCGTCGCACAGGCGAATGCGCCGATAGACGGGCGAGGACATTTCACGGGGGAAAAGGTTTCGGTGCGTTATCGCGGCGACTTCCTCGAAGTTGATCCGTCGAAGGTGCATTACATGGACGTATCGCCGAAGCAGCTTGTTTCAGTGGCAGCGGGCCTGATCCCATTCCTCGAGCACGACGATGCAAACCGCGCGCTCATGGGTTCTAACATGCAACGACAGGGCGTGCCGCTGATTGTGTCCGAGACGCCGCTGGTGGGCACCGGCTTGGAGGAGAAAGTAGCACGCGATTCGCACGCCGTTGTCCTCGCAGCTGATAGCGGCAAGGTCGCCTCCGTTACGGCAAACCAAATCGTCGTCACCAAAGATGGACATCTCCCGGAGAGCAAAAAGAAATTAAAGACCGACACAGAGGCGGGGATTCACGTTTACGAGCTGCGGAAATTCATGCGCTCAAACGCCGGCACCTGTGTGAATCAAAAACCGATTGTCCACAAAGGCCAGCATGTGAAACGCGGGCAAGTCATCGCTGATGGTCCAAACACCGATCAGGGCGAGCTCGCGCTCGGCCGGAATGTGCTCGTCGCGTTCATGCCTTGGAACGGGTACAACTTTGAAGACGCCATCATGATTTCGGAGAAGGTCGTGAAGGAGGATATTTATACTTCCATTCACATTGATGAATTCGAGATCGGGGCGCGCGACACGAAACTGGGACCGGAAGAAATTACGCGTGACATTCCAAATGTTAGTGAGGAGGCCTTGCGGAATCTCGGTCCCGATGGGGTAGTGCGGGTCGGGGCCGAAGTGAAACCGGGCGACATTCTCGTCGGTAAAATTACGCCGAAGAGCGAAACCGAGTTGGCGCCGGAAGAACGTCTCCTCCGAGCGATTTTTGGCGAAAAAGCCGCCGACGTAAAAGATACTTCGCTCACCGTTCCGTCTGGTACTTACGGCATTGTGATGGATGTAAAGGTTTCATCGCGTCGCGAAGTTTCCCGAGAAAAACTCACGCCGACCGAGACAAAACGGCAACTCAAGACGATCAACGAAGAACATAAGCGCAAGAAAGACGAGCTGACTGAGCAACTTACAGACTCGCTTTCGAATATTCTACTGGGTGAAAAAATCCCGCTTGATGTTGTCAACGCCGAGACCGGCGAAATCATTATTCCGGCTAATCGCAAGATTACCAAAACATTATTGCGGAAGCTCGCGATCGTTCACGATCACATCGAGATTGATCCGAGTCCGATTCGTAACAAGATCCGTGAGATCATCGGCTCGTACGAGCACAAGTTCGGGGAGCTGGAGATCGAGCGCGAGCGTTCGATGGATCGAGTAGAGAGTGGCGACGACATCGATCCCGGCATCATCAAGCAGGTCAAAGTTTATATCGCGAGCAAGCGCAAGCTGAGCGTCGGAGATAAGATGGCTGGTCGCCACGGAAATAAAGGCGTCGTCGCCCGCATCGTTCCTGAAGAAGATATGCCCTTCTTGGCAGATGGAACGCCAGTAGAGATCGTGCTGAATCCGCTTGGTGTCCCGAGCCGCATGAATGTTGGTCAGGTCTTGGAGACCCATCTCGGCGTCGCTGCAAAGGCACTCGGATTCAGAGTGGCGACTCCAGTGTTCGACGGAATCGCGGAGGAAAAGATCCGAGATTATCTGCACGACGCCAAGAAGAAGGAAGGTTTCTCTTGGGTGCAGGAAACCGGTAAAGCGCGGCTTTTTGATGGGCGTACCGGAGACGCCTTCGATCAAGAAGTCGTTGTTGGTTACATCTACATGATGAAGCTTGGCCATTTGGTCGCGGACAAGATCCACGCTCGCGCGGTCGGCCCATACTCACTCGTCACGCAGCAGCCACTCGGCGGTAAGGCGCAGTACGGCGGTCAGCGTTTCGGAGAAATGGAAGTCTGGGCTCTGGAGGCTTATGGCGCGGCTTACACCTTGCAGGAATTGCTCACGGTCAAATCCGATGACGTGCAAGGCCGAACCCGCATCTACGAATCAATCGTTAAGGGCGATAACTCGCTCGAAGCCGGCACTCCCGAATCTTTCAACGTGCTCATCAAAGAAATGCAAAGCCTCGGCCTCGACATCAAGGTCGGCGGGCAGGCGCCGAGCAGCTTTCTTGAGAACGTCGCATAATTTTACATCGACAATCATCTTAGATAAATCATGAACGAACATTCTTGGCGTGAGTTAGTGGGGGAAGAGCGTCCCGTCGGTTTTGATCAGGTCGCGATCGGCGTCGCGTCGAGCGACACGATGCGCTCGTGGAGCAAAGGCGAAGTCAAAAACCCGGAGACCATCAATTACCGCACCTTCAAACCGGAAAAGGGCGGACTTTTCTGCGAGCGAATTTTTGGTCCAACGCGCGATTGGGAGTGCTCGTGCGGAAAATACAAACGTATCAAACATAAAGGCGTGATTTGCGACCGCTGTGGTGTCGAAGTCACGCTCGCGCGCGTTCGCCGGGAACGGATGGGCCATATCGAACTGGCGGTGCCCGTTTCGCATATTTGGTTTTATAAATGCATGCCTTCGCGACTCGGACTCATGCTCGACATGAGCGCGCGGCAGCTCGAGCGCGTGATTTACTACGAGGACTACATCGTTATTGATCCGGGCAAGACTCCATTGCAGAAGACGCAGCTTCTAAACGAAGTCGAATATCGTGAGGCGCAAGAGCAATACGGGGAGGATTTCGTCGCCGGTATGGGTGCCGAAGCGGTGAAGAAACTTCTCGCCGAGATCGATCTTAACAAGCTCAACAAAGAGCTGGAGAAGGCGATGGGCGCGACGAAGAGCAAACAGATTCGCAAGAAGCTGGCGAAACGCCTCAAGCTCGTCCAAGGATTCCAAAATTCACACGCGCGCCCCGAGTGGATGGTTCTCGATGTGTTGCCGGTCATCCCCCCGGATTTGCGTCCGCTCGTTCCGCTCGAAGGCGGGCGTTTTGCGACTTCGGATCTGAATGATCTTTATCGTCGGGTTATTAACCGCAACAACCGCCTCAAAAATCTGCTCCTACTCAAAACCCCGGATGTTATCATTCGCAACGAAAAACGAATGTTGCAGGAAGCCGTCGACGCTTTGTTCGACAATGGCCGGCACGGCCGCGCGGTTACGGGCGCAGGCAATCGACCCCTAAAGTCGTTGAGCGACATGCTCAAAGGCAAAGGTGGACGTTTTCGTCAAAACTTGCTCGGCAAGCGTGTCGATTACTCCGGCCGCTCCGTTATCGTCATTGGTCCCGAGCTGAAACTTCACCAGTGCGGTCTGCCGAAGAAGATGGCGCTTGTTCTTTTCGAGCCTTTTATCATCCGTCGGCTGAAAGACCTCGGTTATGTCCATACGGTGCGGAGCGCGAAGAAAATGATCGAGCGCCAGACGCCGGAAGTTTGGGACATTCTGGAGGAGGTGACCAAAGGTCATCCGGTCTTGCTCAATCGCGCCCCGACCCTGCATCGTTTGTCGATCCAGGCCTTCGAGCCGCAATTGATCGAAGGCGAAGCCATCCGCATCCATCCGCTGGTCTGCACCGCTTACAATGCGGATTTCGACGGCGATCAAATGGCCGTGCACGTGCCGCTGTCGGTTGAAGCGCAAATGGAAGCGCGCATGCTCATGCTCGCTCCGAATAATATTTTCTCTCCCTCAAGTGGTAAGCCAATTACGACGCCGTCGCAGGACATCACACTTGGCTGCTATTATCTCACGCAAAATCCGCGGCGAGCAGCTGGAAGTGATGCCGATGGACGTCTTCCGCTGTTTTCTGATGCAATCGAAGTGGAATTTGCTATGGCCGAAGGAAGCATTCGGACGCACGATCGCATCCGGATCAAGAATCCCGACCATGGCCAGCAGACGACCTTTGGAAATGCCGATGTAAAGATCATCGAGACGACGGCGGGCCGCGTCATCTTCAACCAGATTTGGCCAAAACAGCTAGGATTTTTTAACAAGGCTGCGGGTAAGAAACAACTTAGCGATATTATCTGGCGATGTTACCAAATTGCTGGTCCGGCCGAAACGGTCGCGACGTTGGATAAATTGAAAGAACTCGGTTTTGCCGAAGCGACCAAAGCCGGCATCTCGATTGGGATTTCGGACATGATCATTCCGAAAGAGAAACAGACCGAGCTCGAAAACGCTTACAAACAAATCCGGCAGGTTGAGCAGCAATACCGCAAAGGCATTATTACCGACGGCGAGCGTTACAATAAGATCATCGACATCTGGACGCACGCCGGCGATGAGATTTCCAGCGTAATGTTTCGCACCCTCGAACACAACGAGGGACGTAAGGAACTCAATCCGGTTTACTTGATGGTCGATTCCGGTTCGCGCGGCAACCGGCAACAGGTGCGGCAGCTCGCCGGTATGCGTGGATTGATGGCAAAACCCTCGGGAGAAATTATCGAGCGCCCGATTACGTCGAACTTCCGCGAGGGTCTAAGCGTGCTCGAGTATTTCATCTCCACCCACGGCGCGCGCAAAGGTCTCGCCGATACGGCGCTCAAGACAGCGGATTCCGGTTATCTTACTCGCAAACTAGTGGACGCGTCGCAGGACGTGATCATTAACGAAGAGGATTGCGGCACAGTAAATGGGATTGTCGTGCGCTCAATTTATGAGGGCGACGAGGAAGTTGTCGATCTTGCCCAACGGATCATCGGTCGTGTGAGCTGCGAAAGCATCGCGGATCCAGTGGAGAAGAGGAAAAAAATCGTCAAGGCGAATCAGTTGATTGATGAAAAGATCGCCGCGGAGCTTCAGCGCGTCGGTGTGGAAAGCTTGAAGATCCGCTCAGTGCTTACTTGCGAATGCGGCCGCGGCGTTTGTGCAATGTGTTATGGACGTAATCTTGCAACGGGCCAGTTCGTCAAACTTGGCGAAGCAGTGGGTATCATTGCGGCGCAATCCATCGGCGAGCCTGGAACGCAATTAACAATGCGGACATTCCATATTGGTGGCACGGCCAGCCAAACTTTCAAGCAACCGATTATCAAAGCGAAAAACGATGGCAGCGTTCGCTTTAACGAGCTGCGAACTGTGCAGGCACTCGATGGTAGCTGGATCGTGTTGAACAAGAATGGCTCAATCAGCGTGCACAACGCGGAGGGCCGCGAACTCGAGAGTTACAACGTGGTTATTGGCTCAATGATCTCCAAAGACGACGGCGCCTCAGTTAAGAAAGGCGAGACCTTCGTGCAGTGGGATCCGTACAACGTGCCGATTCTCACCGACAAGGGCGGCAAGATCGAATTCCGCGATATGATCGCTGGTGTAACGATCAAGCGTGATGTCGATGAAGCGACCGGCCTCATGGGCACGGTAATTATCGAGCATAAAGAAGACTTACATCCGCAGATTGTCATCATGGGTGACAAGAAAGAAGTGCTCGCGAGTTATTCCATCCCCGCGGGCGCGCACGTGATCGTCGAAGAAGGACAGAAGGTGCGCGCAGGCGCGTTGCTCGCAAAAACGCCGCGGAAAGTTGCGAAGACGAAGGACATCACTGGTGGTCTTCCGCGCGTGGCCGAATTGTTCGAAGCGCGTCGACCGAAGGACGCGGCTGAGATTGCCAAGATCGATGGAATAGTCGAGATGGGCGGGACCGTTCGCGGGAAGCGACGCCTTATTTTGAAGGATCCTGACGCTGGATCCGAGGAAGAACATCTCATCCCCCTCACGAAACATATCATCGTCTTCAAAGGAGACTTCGTGAAGAAAGGTCAGCAGCTCACCGAAGGTCCAGTTGTTCCTCATGAAATCCTCGAAGTTTGCGGGCCGCAGGACCTGCAGGAACATTTGGTCAATGAAGTGCAGGAGGTCTATCGTCTACAAGGCGTGGAGATCAACGACAAACACATCGAGATCATCGTGCGCCAGATGTTGCGCAAGGTGAAGATCACCGATCCCGGCGATACTTCGTTGCTTTGGGGCGATCAAGTCGATCGGCTCGATTTTGAAGCAGAGAATCAGCGCGTGGTTGAACAAGGTGGGAAACCGGCTGAAGCCACGCCTGTGCTTCTCGGCATCACGAAAGCTTCGCTTGAAACCGATAGTTTTATCTCGGCCGCGTCTTTCCAGGATACAACCCGCGTGCTTACCGAGGCGGCGACACTTGGTAAGGTCGATCGTCTTCGCGGGTTCAAAGAGAATGTCATCATGGGTCATTTGATTCCTGCAGGCACGGGTTTCCCTCAGCACCGCGAAATCAAGCTTGTCGAACTTGGCGAACAGATCGATGCCCCTGTCATGGAAGAAGCCGAGGCGCAGCCAGCCATCGGGTAAGTGCTGCTTGTCATTCCGGCCGAAGTCGAGGAATCTCTTCCTGTCTTTCGACTGGGAGAGACTCTGTAGAGCCTACTGATAATCGGGTCCGCGATTTTCGTCGACTCCGCTGAGCCTTGCCTTACCGAAGGGCTTATGTCGATCGTGACCAAAACCGGGGATAAGGGCGAGACCGCGCTCATGTACGGTCGGCGCGTTTCCAAAAGCAGTCCGCGTGTGGATGCCTACGGTTGCGTTGACGAACTGAACGCTGCGCTAGGCCTCGCGCGCGCATTTTCTGAAACCCCATTCATTTCCGAACAGATTCTGTCGGTCCAAAAAGATTTGATCGTCGTGATGGGCGAACTCGCGACTGCGCGCGAAGACATCGATCGCTACGTGAAGGACGAATTCAAACTAACGGACGCCGAAATGGTCGATCGCATCGGTGGGGTGATTGTCGATCTGGAAAAAGACAAATCGCTGTATCCGAAAGATTGGGTAATTCCCGGTGGAACGATTGTTTCCGCGGCACTCGACTTAGCGAGAACAACTTGCCGGCGCGCCGAGCGGCGCGTCGCTGTGTTTATTGCCAATGAAAAAGATTTTAATCCGGAGATTTTGCGCTATCTCAACCGGCTCTCTGATCTCTGCTGGGTATTGGCGCGTTACGGGGAGCGGTCTTTGCATGGATAATGAGGCCTCGTGTGGACCGTTATCATCGCCGCGATGGAAAATGAATTTGCCATACGAATCGGGCGAGAGCATATTAACCACCCGCCGTGCCGCTCGGCCGGCGCGTTTTTTTTTATGGCTGATACACCAGAATTAGTGCCTGAGCTTCTTGAGGCTGGGGTCCACTTTGGACACCAGACCAAGCGCTGGAATCCGAAGATGAAGCCGTTTATCTTTGAGCAGCGGAATCAAATTTATATCATCAACCTCGATGAAACCGTGCAGCAATTGCATCGCGCGACCGAATTTTTGCAGGAGGTGACGCGCCGCCGCGGAAAAATCTTGTTTGTGGGTTGTAAGAAGCAGGCGCAAGAAGCGGTGAAAGAAGCGGCCCTGGCTTGCGGACAATTCTATGTCAATCAGCGTTGGCTTGGGGGCACTCTGACGAATCTCTCGACTATTCGTAAGAGTATTGGCCGGTTGAAATACATCGAACAGATCGAGCAATCGCCGGAATACAAAAAGATGGGAAAACAGGAACTGGCCGCGCTGAATCGAGAAGCGGCGAAACTCCGGCGCAATCTGGATGGAATAATCGAGATGTCGCAGTTGCCGGATGCATTGGTCGTGATCGACACCACCCGCGAACAAAATGCGGTCAACGAGGCGCGACGTCTTGGCATTCCAGTCGTTGCGATCGTCGATACCAATGCGGATCCCGAGTTGGTCGATTATCCAATCGCAGGAAACGACGATGCAATTCGTGCTATTCGCGTGATTCTGCAAAAGCTGGTGGACGCTATTGTTTCGGCAAGCAGTGAAACTCGAGTCCGCGAGCAGGTCGAAATGGCGGGCGTGTCTGCGTAGGAAAATGTGGAGAATCGTTGGTTGAGAGTTGAGAAATTCAACTCGGCCCTGCGAGCCAACGCTCCAACGGTTTAACACTTGAACGATTCAATGCTTCGTTTTATGGAAATCGACCCTCAGCTCGTGAAACAACTGCGCGAAAAAACCAACGCTGGTTTTATGGATTGCAAGCGCGCTCTGGCCGAAGGTGGCGGAGATCTCGAAAAAGCGGAGGCAATTTTACGGATGAAAGGCATCGCCAGCGCTGGCAAAAAAGCCTCGCGCGCGACGAAAGAGGGCATTGTCGCTTCGTACATTCATCTGCAAGGGAAAGTTGGCGTGCTCGTGGAAGTAAATTGCGAGACCGACTTTGTGGCTAGGAACGAGAATTTCCGCGATTTCGTAAAAGACATCACGTTACACATTGCCGCGGCGCATCCGCTCTACGTAAGCCGGGAACAGGTGCCGTCGAAGATGATCAACGCGGAGCGCGCCATTTACGAGGCGCAGGTGAAAGGCAAACCCGCGAACGTGCTCAGTAAGATTGTTGAGGGCAAGCTCGACAAGTTTTACAGCACTGTCTGTTTGCTTGAACAGGGTTTTATCAAAAATCCCGATCAAACGATTAAGGAACTCCTGAACGCAAAAATCGCCGAACTTGGCGAGAATATTTTGATCCGACGTTTTACTCGCTACCTCGTGGGAGAACCGATTCCTGCAGAAGTTTAGCAAGCTCCCAAGTTGAAATTGTAGCGGCAGTCTATGACCGTCGCTTGGTCGATTGAGGCTGACGCTCGCGGAGCGCCGCTACCAAGAATTTAATGGGTCTGACAACTTACAAAGCGAAGCGTGATTTCAGGCACACGTCCGAGCCGAAAGGGGGCAAGCCGAAGCCCAAGGGCGTGAAGGGCGCATCGCGCTTTGTCATTCAAAAACACGCTGCCAGCCGTTTGCATTATGACTTCCGCCTACAGATGGAAGGCGTTTTGAAATCCTGGGCCGTGCCGAAAGGACTTCCCTGGACCCAAGGTGAAAAACATCTCGCCGTGGAAGTCGAAGATCATCCTATCGAATACGAAAACTTTGAGGGCGTGATCCCAGAGGGAAATTATGGCGGTGGTACAGTTATGGTCTGGGACCACGGCACATATTACGTTTACGGTGAACAGCCTTCTCAATCGCTGCGCGAGGGCAAATTACATCTGGTGCTCGACGGAAGGAAAGCGAAGGGGGAATGGACGCTCGTTCGAATTCGCAGCGATTCGCAGAAGAATCAATGGCTGCTTCTGAAAACTGGGTCTAGCGCGCGTCCGCCTTCCAAAAAGCTCGAAGATCAATCGGCGAAAACCGGCCGCACAATGAAACAGATCGCAAGAGATCGCGATGCTGAATGGGAATCTGACCGCGACGAGCCCGTGACGGAATCTGCCTCCGGTGCAAGGTCGATACTGCGCACGCGCATCAAAGCCGCACTTAAAAAAAAAGAAGAGGTAGGGCTAGTCAGCTCGTTGCACCGTAAAGACGGCGGACGGCCCGGCGCTCCATCTCTACCAACTGATTTGCCTTCGGCAAGAGCGCGTTTCATCGAGCCCATGAAGGCGCGCTTGGCCGAGAAGCCTTCGGCGGACGGTGATTGGAGCTATGAACTCAAGTTCGATGGCATCCGCTTGATTGCAGTTAAGACCGGAAAAAAAGTTTCGCTGTTATCGCGAAATAAGAACGAGTTGGCCGGACGTTTTCCGGAAATCGTCGAGGCAATAGGGAAGTTGCCGGCCCG
>Ga0209690_1000489_pt1 | contig 21347 bp, 15 predicted proteins | sample GraSoiAngelo_150_FD_186164 | JGI IMG/M metagenome (GOLD analysis project Ga0209690, IMG submission 186164) | Grasslands soil microbial communities from the Angelo Coastal Reserve, California, USA - 14_1009_09_40cm (SPAdes) (version 2) | ecosystem: Environmental > Terrestrial > Soil > Grasslands ...
ACGAACACCCAGATCCAAAAGGCGAACGGCGCGAGGCATAGCAAGAGGGCCATGGAGGCAGTGAAGGTGTTGAACAGAATCCAGTAACCCAGTAGCGGGAAATACCTCCGCAGCACGCCGATGAAGATGCCGCTTGCGGTCACCGGGCGCCCCAGCGCCGATTCGCAGGCGGCGTACGTGATCGCTCCATGGGTGAAGGGAAGAATCAGGATGCTGACGACGGCGGCGGCGCCGAAAGCAGCAAGAAAACCGGTCAGGAGCCCCAGGTCGGAGGAGCCGGCCGCTTGCTGCAGCCCGGTCGTAAACCAGGCGAGCGCCAGACCGTAAAGGGCCGCCGCGGGGATGGCCAGGATCACGGCAATTCCGGCAAACAAAAGGAAGTGCCTGCGGTACATACGAAACGTCTCGTCGAGCAGATCGCCGACCTCGAGCGGTCGCAGCCTCAGCGGAACCGATACGCTCACGTTTCTCGCGTCAAGTCCTGTCGTAAATCCACCAGCTAAGCGTTGCACGAAATGAAGGGATGGGAATTGAATCAGCGGGCCAGTGCAGACCCGGATGATGTAAGGATCCTCGTCGTCGAGGACGATGCATCCGTGGCTCAGATGTACCGGCTCAAGCTCGAGCTTGACGGGTACTCGGTCGACGTCGCCGGCGACGGTCTGGTGGCGCTGGAAAAAGCAAGGACTTTGCACCCGGACATCATCTTTCTGGACATTAGGCTGCCCAAGCTCGATGGCCTGGGCGTGCTCGAAGCTTTGCGCGAAGATGCCTCGACCGAGCACATCCCGGTGGTCATCTTGTCGAACTGGAACGAAAAAGAGCTGGTCGAGCGCGGGATCAAGCTCGGAGCGCTCGACCACCTGATCAAGAGCCAGACGACGCCGGCCCGGCTCTCCCAACGCCTGAAGGACTGGCTTAAGGCCTAAGGGGGATGGCTTTGGGGCTTTTAGGGTTTGGCCGGCGCAGGTCCGGGGGCAGCCGCGGCCGGTTCTTTGTGCTTGTGCTTGACCGGGGTGAACTTCAGCCCGTCCTCGCCTTCCACGTCGATCTGGACGACGTCCCCGCGCGCGATCTTTCCGCGTAGCAGGTGCTCCGAGAGCTGATCTTCGATCCGGCTCGTGATCACGCGCCGCAGCGGGCGCGCGCCGTACGTGCGGTCGTAGCCCTCCTTGGCGAGCAGGTCCTTGGCCGCGTCGGTGACCTCGATCGTGATCTGCTGCTCGGCCAGGTGCTTGCTCAGCCGCTGCAGCTGCAGGTCGACGATCTCGCGGATCTGATGCGTGGTCAGGCTCTTGAAGACCACGACCGCGTCAACACGGTTCAAAAACTCGGGCCGGAACATCCGCTTGAGCTCATCGTCGATCTTCTGCTTCGTGTTCTGGTGACGGCGTTCGACCTCCTCGGACTCGTCGACGACCGCGGGCTGAAAGCCGAGAGCGGTGCCCGCCTGGTTGACGTCACGGATGCCCAGGTTCGAGGTCATGATGATCACGGTGTTCGCGAAGTTGACGATCTTTCCCTTCGCGTCGCTCAGGCGGCCGTCCTCGAGGATCTGCAAGAGCATGTTGAAGACCTCGGGGTGCGCCTTCTCGATCTCGTCGAAGAGGATCACCGAGTAAGGCCGGCGGCGCACCGCTTCGGTGAGCTGGCCGCCCTCGTCGTAGCCGACGTATCCAGGAGGCGACCCAACCAGACGCGCGGTCGTGTGCCGCTCCATGAACTCCGACATGTCGAGCTTGATCAGCGCGTCCTCGGAGTCGAACAGGTACTCCGCCAGCGCGCGCGCCAGCTCGGTCTTGCCGATGCCGGTCGGTCCGAGAAAGATGAACGATCCGATCGGCCGTCGCGGGTTCTTCAGGCCCGCGCGTGCGCGGCGCACCGCCTGCGAGACGGTCACGATCGCCTCGTCCTGGCCGACCATGCGCTTGTGAATCTCATCTTCCATGCGCAGAAGGCGCGCGCTCTCCTCTTCGACGAGACGTGACACCGGAACGCCGGTCCACGCGGCCACTATCTGGGCGATGTCTTCCTCGCCCACCTCGGGCACCGTCTCGCCCAGCTTGTCCCGCCACGCCGCTTCTTTCAGAGCGAGCTTGTCCTGCAGCTTTTTGACCTTGTCGCGCACGCTGGCGGCCGCCTCGAAGTCCTGCTTGTTGACCGACTCGTCCTGCTCCACGCGCTGCTTGCGGATCTCCTTCTGGAGGTCCTTCAGGTCTTCTGGAGTCGTGGTCAGCTTCATGCGCACGCGCGCCGACGCCTCGTCGATCAGGTCGATCGCCTTGTCGGGCAGCGCGCGATCGCTGACGTACCGGTCGCTCAGCACCGCCGCTGAGTGGACGGCCGCGTCGGTGATCACCACGCGGTGGTGCTTCTCATACAGGGACTTGACCCCGTTGAGGATGTCGATGGTCTCGGTGAGCGTCGGCTGATCCACGTAGACCGGCTCGTCGCGCCGATGCACTGGATTTCGCCACGCGCGAGCGCGGGCTTGAGGATGTTGGCGGCGTCGATCGCCCCCTCCGCGGCGCCGGCGCCGACCAGCGTGTGCAGCTCGTCGATGAACAGGACGACCTCGCGGCTCGAGCGAATCTCATCGAGGATCTTCTTCAACCGCTCCTCGAATTCACCGCGGTACTTCGTGCCGGCGACCAGCGCACCCATGTCGAGAGTCAGCACGCGCTTGTGCTGCAGCGACTCAGGTACGTTGCCGAGGTTGATCTGCTGGGCGAGACCTTCCGCGATCGCGGTCTTGCCCACGCCTGGTTCGCCGATGAGCGCCGGGTTGTTCTTGGTGCGCCGGCTCAGGATCTGGATCACGCGCTCGATCTCCGTCTCGCGCCCGATCACCGGGTCGAGCTGATTGCGGCGTGCGAGCTCGGTGAGGTCACGGCCGAACTGGTCGAGGAGCGGCGTCTTCGAAGGCTTCTTCGGCGCCGGCTCGGCCTCGGTCTCCGCGCTGGAGTCGTGCAGCAGCCGCTCGATCTCGCCGCGGACCTTCTCCAGGTTCGCTCCGAGGTCTTCGAGGACGTGGGCGGCGATTCCCTCGCCTTCGATGAGAAGCCCGAGCAGCAGGTGCTCGGTGCCGACGTAGTTGTGGCCCATGCGCCGCGCTTCCTCGAAGGAGATCTCGATGACCTTCTTCACACGCGACGTCGGGATGATCTGCTGGATGATGATCCGCTCGTTCCGGCCGAGGACCGATTCGATGGTCTGGCGGACTTTGCCGATCTCGACCCCAAGGTTGTTGAGAACCTTGGCGGCCAGGCCTTCACCCTCGCGGAGCAGTCCCAGGAGCAGGTGCTCGGTGCCGATATAGCTGTGGTGGGATCGTTCTGCTTCTTCCTGGGCGAGCGTCAGAACTTTCTTGGCCCGCTCAGTAAACCTTTCAAACGGATACAAGGTCCCTTTCCTCCTGGACTCCTTTCTACGACGCTAGGTGGGGCCAGCACCTCCTCAACGTAACAGTGGTACCCCTGGGTACCCCCGCACCTAATATAGCGTCCAACTCCGCCACTCGATTTCAGTTATGAGGAGGCATATGAGTCGCCTTCTCGAACGAGTGAGTGGCTTTATTCCCGCTGTCATCGCGCTAACGCTGCCGATTGCCTTTCTACCCTCCGCCGGCGATAACTACATCCTCCCGCGAGCGTCGATCGTAATCGGGGGCGCGAGCCTGGGCGTCGGTGTGGCGCTCATCATCCCTCGCGGCCCTGGCCTTGCTGGGCTGCGCCTTCCTCTCGCCGCGGCGGCCGCGGCCGCCGTGCTCGCGTTCATCTTCTCGATCTCCTGGCCGCTGAGCGTCGCGGGGTCCTACACACGATACGAGTCCTTGCCGATGCGCCTCGCTTACCTCGGCTTGATGGCCTCGGCGGTCTGGTTGCTGAAGAGCCGCCTGCAGCGCGACGTGGTCGTCACGGCTTTCGTGTTCGGCGCAACCGTCGCCTCGCTCGAGGCGCTGGAGCAGGCTTTCACGCACGTCGCCTTTCGCCCGGACGGCAACCTGGGGAACGCCAATCTCCTTGCGGCCTTGATCGCGATGGCCATCCCGCTGGCGGTCGAGCGGGCATGGAGAGGCGGCCTGTTCGTCGGCCCGTGGGCGGCCGCGGTGGTCGTGATGGCGTCCGGACTGGTCGTGACGACGTCGCGCAGCGGCGGGTTGGGTGCGATCGCAGGCTGCCTCGCGTTGATCACGTTTGCCGTTCCGCGCCGGCTCAGCACCGCGGCTGGCGCGGCCTCGGCCGTGGCGGTGGGCGCTGCGGTGCTGTTCATCCTCGTCTCCCCGCTGCGCGCGCTGAACGACGACCCGGCGTCGCTCCGCCTCAACCTCTGGCAGGACGGCCTTCGTCTCGTCGGCGCGCGCCCGCTCACGGGCTGGGGCGAAGACGCCACCGGTTTGTCGTTTGGACACTACCTCACCCAGGATTACGCGGGCCTGGTCACCTTTGACCGCGTCCATTCCGGTCCTCTCGACGTCGCCGCGACGCAGGGCATCCTCGGGCTGGCGGCGCTCGCGTGGGTGCTGGTGGTGCTGTCGCGCGGCGCTTGGAGGAGACGCGAGGAGCGCGACGTGGCCGGCCTGGCCGGGGCGCTCGCCGGCTACAGCGTGTGGGTCTTCTTCAATTTCGACTGGGCGCCGGCAACCGGGCCGTTCTGGCTCCTGGCGGGGACGCTCTGGTCTACGCTTCCCCGCTTGCCGGGGAAAGTGGATCCGTCGCTTGGCGACCGGGCCGGATGGCGGGTTGCGCTCTGGCAACCGCTGTTGGCGGCAGCGTTGGTCGTGGTCGCTGTAGTTTTCGCCGTCTTCCCGATCCTCGCCGACACCTGGTACATCAGGGGCCGAGCCGAACTGTCCGTTCGGCTCGATCCGCTCCAGGCCCAGTACCACCGGTCCCTGGGCCTGAGCGTGATGGCCCGAGGCGACCTGCCCGGCGGCGTCGCCGAGCTGCGGCGCGCCGCAGACCTGGGCGAAACCGATCCCGGATTGTATGTCGAGCTTGGCGATCGGGAGAGGCAGCTCGGAAACTTCGACGGGGCCAGGCGCGCGTACCAGCGCGCGCTCGCGATCGACCCGTACTACACCCCGGCAGCGCAGCGCCTGGCGGGGGTCTAGCTACTCCTCGTCTTCGGTGGGGTACTCGTGAGCCCGGTCGCTGCGTACGCCCACGAGGTTCGCAGGCGGCGCCGACAGCTGCTTCAGGCTGAGCGAGATCCGGCGCCGCGCGGTGTCGATGCCGATCACCTTGACCTGCACCGTCTCGCCGACCTTGAGCACGTCCTCAGTCCGCTCGACGTGATCCCAGGACAGCTCCGAGATGTGAAGCAGGCCCTCGATGCCGGGCATGATCTGGAGGAAGGCGCCGTACTTCTTGGTCTTGGTGACCTGCCCCTCGACGATCGAGCCGACGGGCATCGACTGCACCAGCCGCTCCCACGGATCCTGCTGCAGCTGGCGCAGCGAGAGCGAGATCCGCGTCTGCTCGGGGTCGAGCTTGATCACCTTGACCGTGACCTCCTCGCCAAGCTGCAGCACGTCGGTCACCTTGGAAACACGGTCCCACGACAGCTCGGAGATGTGGATCAGGCCGTCGGCGCCGCCGATGTCGACGAACGCGCCGTAGCTGGTGATACCGGAGACCGTTCCACGCACCGTCGTCCCGGTCTGCAGTCGGCTGAACAGCTCCTCGCGCTTGCGCGCGCGGTCCTCGTCCTCCGCCGCCTTCTGGCTGACGATCAACCGGTTGCGCTTGCGGTTGACCTCGAGGATCTTGACTGGGATCCTCTTTCCCACCAGCGACTCGAGACTTCCCGCGTAGGCCCGCGCGACCTGGCTGGAAGGCAGGAAGCCGCGCAGGCCGAGGATGTTGACGATCAGCCCGCCCTTGTTCTGCTCCCGCACGTCGGCGTCGATGACGGTCCCGTCGATCTGCTTCTCTGCGGCGACGAGCCAGGTCGTCTCCGCCCGCGCCCGGCGCAGGCTGAGGACGACGTTGCCCTCTTCGTTCTCAGGCTGCAGGACGTAGACCTTGATCTGGTCCCCTGGCTCGAGGCCGGCCGAGTCCATCTCTCCGCGCAGGCCGAGCTCCTTGCTCGAGATGACCCCCTCAGCCTTGGCACCAATGTCGACCAGGACCTCGTCCGGGTCGACTCGCACCACGATCCCATCCACGATGTCCCCGTGGTTGGGGGTCTTGAAGGCCTCCTCCTCGAAGTGGAGGTAGTCCTCCATCGTCATCGCTGCCGATGAATCCTGGTCGGTCCCCTCCTTGTCTTCGGTCAGGACAGCACCGATCTCAGTAGACAAAATACGAACCCCCTAAAGGTTATTGATGTGGTCTTGGTCGTCAAAACGGCCTCCGCCAAAACGAGCGTCAATTGTACCGCACCAAACATCGCTAACCCGGGAAGGGTTCGGCGAGGTCGTGGTTGTCAATCAATCTCGTTTTTCCAACTCGGGCGGCCATTACGGCAAGCGTGCCAGGCTTCTGAAAGGTAGCCGGGTCGACGAGCTCCGCATACTCCAGCTTGACCAGCGGCTCGAGGGCCAGACGGGCGGCCAGCCGCGCTCTCAATCGAATCGGATCACGCTCGCCAGTGGCGTATGCGTCCGCAGCCTCGCGGAGCGCGGCGCTGATTCCGGCCGCGGCCCTGCGCTCGTCCTCACTCAGGTAGACGTTGCGTGAGCTGAGGGCCAGCCCGTCCTGCTCCCGCACCGTCGGCACGACCCTGATCTCGACGCCGAGGTCAAGGTCGCGGACCAATCTCTTGACCACCGCGACCTGCTGCGCGTCCTTCTGGCCGAAGTACGCGCGGTCCGGCGCGACCGCCGCGAACAGCTTGGTGACGACGGTCGCGACGCCGTCGAAATGCCCGGGGCGGGCCAGGCCCTCGAGAGCTTCCGTAACTCCGCCCACATGCACCCGCGTGCTCGCGTTCGGCGGATACATCTCTTCGGCGGACGGGCGATACACCGCATCGACCTCGGCGTGCCCGAGCAGCATCAAGTCGTGGTCCCAGTCCCGCGGGTAGCGGCCGAAGTCTTCATGGGGGCCGAACTGAATCGGGTTGACGAAGACGCTCGCGACCACGACCTCGTTCTCGAAGCGCGCGCTCTCGAGAAGACGTGCGTGGCCGGCGTGCAGCGCGCCCATCGTGGGCACGAGACCGATCGATCTCCCATCACGACGCCATCGGCGCGACGCTTCGAGCATCGCGCCGGGACGGTCGATGACGGTTGGCGCGCTATCCCCCGTACCGGACCTCTGCCCTGTCCTTGGCGGGAGCCGAACCGTTGGTCGAATACTCGTGCTCTGGACCCGGAAACTTGCCGATCCGCACGTCTTCGGCGTAGCTCGTCGCCGCGTGAGCGATGTCCTCCGCCAGGTTGGCGTAACGCTTCACGAACTTCGGCGCCTTGCCGGTGGTCAGGCCCAGCATGTCGTGGAAGACGAGCACCTGGCCGTCGGTGGCCGGGCCGGCGCCAATCCCGATCGTCGGGATGCGAAGCGCGTGCGTGACCGAGGCCGCGAGCTTGCTCGGCACGCCTTCGAGCACGAGGCCGAACGCTCCCGCCTCCTCGAGCGCCTTCGCGTCGGCGAGGATCTGCGCCGCCTGGGCGTCGGTTTTGCCCTGGACCTTGAAGCCACCCATCTGGTGGACGAACTGTGGAGTTAGCCCGAGGTGCCCCATGACCGGGATTCCGACCTCGGTGAGCCGCCGGGTGATCTCGACCACGCGCCCGCCGCCCTCGAGCTTGACCGCGTGCATTCCTGCCTCCTGCACGAACCGGCCTGCGTTGGCGATCGCCTGCTCGGTGGACTCGTGGTACGACATGAATGGCATGTCGCCCACGAGCAGCGCCTGTCGCGCTCCGCGGGCGACCGCTTTGGCGTGGTGGAGCATGTCCTCCATCGTCACGGGCAGCGTCGTCGGATGACCGAGCATCACCATGCCCAGGCTGTCACCGACGAGAAGGATCGGGATACCGGACTCGTCGAGGATCCGGGCGCTGAGGAAGTCGTAGGCGGTGAGCACGGCAAAATGCTTGCCCTCGTCCTTGAATCGCTGGACGTCCAGCACCGTGGTCATGTGCCACCTCTCCTTCGGGTCGCTGCCACATTTCGGGTCAGCGCCCTCTTGGTCCGCTCCGCCGCCGCCGGATCGAGTCCAGCCTCTCTTGCGATCTGAAGCGCGACCAGGCCGAGCATACGATAAAGATCTGGGCGGTCGACTGACTTCAGGTGGCGCGCGACCGTCTCCGCGTCGCCGCGCCGGATGGGTCCCGTCAGTGCCCGCACCACACCGCGTCGGCGGATGTTGTCGATCCCCCCTTCGATCAACGGCATCAACGCTTTCGTCGCCTCGTCCTCGCTCCAGCCGGCCTGCTCCAGGAGCCGCACCGCTTGCGCGATCACCACGTCGACGAAGTTGGAGGCGAAGACGGCCGCCGCGTGGTAGAGCACCCGCCGGCTGTCGTCGACGTGCTTCGGTCGGGCCCCGAGGTCGCGGGCGAGCCTGGCGAGCCGGCGCCGCAGCGCCGCGGTGCTGGCGTCGACCGCGACTGTGATCCCGTGAAACGCTGAGGGCCCGCGAGGCTCGGAAAAGGACTGGAGGGGGTGAAACGAGCCCACCGCGTGATCGTGCAGCGGCTCGAGGGCGTCGAGGCCGAGTGCGCCGCTGAGGTGGACGAAGCTGACGCCCTCGCGCGGCGCCATGCCCGCGATGCGTGAGGCGGTCTCGCGGACGGCGCCATCGGGGACGGCTAGAAAAACCAGCCCCTCTCGCGGCAACCTTAGCCCGCTGCGCGCGGGCGTCAGTCGGGCGGGATGACCTGCCGCGCGAATCGCGCGTACGAGGCTGCGGCCGAGGTTGCCTCGGCCTGAGACTGTGATTGGGGGTTGTGGCAGGGGTGAGGCGTTACGAGGCTGACGAGCTTGCCGCGGCTCGAGAGTCCGGCTCGTCGTGCGCCAGGATCTGGTCCAGCTCTTTGCCGTCGATCGTCTCCACGATCTTGAGGCGCTCGACCACGGCGTCCATCTTGCCGCGCTGCTGCGTGAGGATGGTCTTGGCCGTCTGGTAGCCGTGGCTGATGATGCTGCGGATCTCCTCGTCGATGAGCGCCGCGATCTCCTCCGAGTAGTTCCGCTGCTCGCCAAGATCGCGGCCGAGGAACACGAGCTCCTCCTTGTGGCCCATCGTCACAGTCCCGAGCTTGTCCGACATTCCCCACTGGGTGACCATGCGCCGGGCCATCTGCGTCGCCCGCTGGATGTCGTTCTCGGCGCCAGAGGTGATGTCGCCGAAGACGATCTCTTCGGCGACGCGGCCGCCCATGATGCCCGCGATCTGGTCCATCAGCTCGTCGCGCGAGACGAGGTACTTGTCCTCTTCGGGAAGGCTCAGTGTCCAGCCGAGGGCCATGCCGCGGGAGATGATCGAGACCTTATGCACGGGGTCGGTGTGCGGCAGTGCCTTCATGACCAACGCGTGGCCAGTCTCGTGGTACGCGATGATCTCTTTCTCCTTTTCGGAGATGCGTCGGCTCTTGCGCTCGGGTCCGGCGATCACGCGCGCGATCGCCTCCTCGAGCTCGTCCATGCCGATCACCTTCTTGTTGGCGCGGGCGGCGAGGATCGCGGCCTCGTTGATCAGGTTCGCGAGGTCGGCGCCGCTGAAGCCCGGCGTCTGGCGCGCCAGCACGTCGAGGTCGACAGTTGAGTCGAGCGGCTTGTTCCGCGCGTGCACGTCCAGGATCGAGCGCCGGCCCTTGATGTCGGGCCGGTCGAGGGTGACGTGGCGGTCGAAGCGGCCGGGGCGGAGCAATGCGGGGTCGAGCACGTCAGGCCGGTTGGTCGCCGCGATGACGATGACGTGGGTGTTGGTGTCGAAGCCGTCCATCTCGACGAGCAGCTGGTTGAGGGTCTGCTCGCGCTCGTCGTGACCGCCGCCCAGCCCGGCGCCGCGCTGGCGGCCGACGGCGTCGATCTCGTCCACGAACACGATGCAGGGCGAGTTCTTCTTGGCCTGGTCGAACAGGTCGCGGACGCGGCTCGCGCCGACGCCCACGAACATCTCCACGAACTCGGAGCCCGAGATCGAGAAGAAGGGCACGCCGGCCTCACCGGCCACGGCCTTGCTGAGCAGCGTCTTGCCGGTTCCGGGAGGACCGACGAGCAGCACGCCCTTGGGTATGCGCGCGCCAAGGGCGACGAACTTCTCCGGGTACTTCAGGAACTCGACGATCTCCGTCAGCTCTTGTTTCGCTTCGTCCACCCCGGCGACGTCGGCGAACGTGATCGCCGGCTTGTCGCCGGCGATCATGCGCGCCCGTGAGCGGCCGAAGGAGATCGCCTGGTTGTTGCCGCTCTGGGTCTGGCGCAGCACCCACCACATGAATGCGGCGATCAGGATCACCAGGATGATGTTCGGCAGCAGCACGCTGATCAGGTAGCTGCCGGTCTGGCTCTTCTCGAACTTCACCGTCACGCCGTTTGTGCGCAGGTCATCCATGTACTTGCACTCGCCGGAACAGTCGGGCAGGACAACGTTGTGCTTGTGACCCTGGTCATCGGTCACGACACCATCAGTGCCGCTGATGTCGACGATCTTGACGTGTCCGGAGGCGGCCTGGTTCAGCATGGTCGTGTAGTCCCAGTCCCCCTGGCTCTGACTGTTCTGGATGGAGCTCCAGGTAAACCAGAAGATGAGGCCGAGCACGACGACCAACGCGAAATAAAACAGGCTGGAGCGGGGGAAACGACTCAAATCAGATCTCCTCGAGGAGTTTCTAGCCTAACAACTTTCTGCGACGACGCAACCGGCATAGGTGTAAGGGTCACGTGTTGTGCCGGCTCACCGGGGAGGCTCGCGAGGTCGGCATCGACCGCGTAGCCCGGCACCCAGGCCAGCCTAGGGCCCGCAAACACGAGCGGCCAGGCATCCCGATCCTCGCGCGGCACCCGCGCGTCGACAAAGATGTCCTGAAGCTTGCGGGTCCCGCGGCCGCCCGCAGGACGCATCCGGAGGCCGGGCCGACGATGGCCAAGATGCAGCTGGAGGCCGCCACGGAGGTGGACGGCCTCGCGATCGTCGCATCCCGCGCAGCTCTTGACCTCGAGCCGAGGCGGCGCCTGCGGCCCCTGCTGCGACGGAATCACCTGCATGAGCTCCCCCACGATACGGAAACGCAGGCCTCCGGGAAGATCGACGCCTCGGCCGCCCGGCCCTGGGCGAACAAGGCGGCGCATGGCTTCGATGTGGGACCTGGAGAGGCCCGGTTGAGCACCGCCCGCACGGACGTAAAGCTGCCTCAGCGCCTGGGCGGCCACCGGCGCCGGCATCCGCTCCAACCGGCGTCGCGTGAGCCGGCCCGCGGCCGCCTGCTCGGCGGCCTGCTGCCACTGCGCCGCGGCGAGGGCGGCGGCGTGGAACCTCCAGGTGATGCCCGGCCTGTCGCGCTCGAGCGCCGGCAGGATCAAAAGACGCGCGCGCACGCGGGCGAATCGGGTGTCGAGGTTGGCGGGGTCTTCGTGGGCGACGATTCCCCGGTCCTGGAGGAACAGGCGCACCTCGCGCCTCCAGACATTCAGGAAAGGACGCACGTAGCGCCCGCGTTGGGCGGGCATGCCTCGGAAGCCGGCGATCCCACAGCCGCGCAGCAGATGCAGGACGACGCTTTCAACCAGGTCGTCGGCGCTGTGCGCGATGGCGACGACCTCGGCGCCGGACTTGAGGCGTGCGCGCTCGAGGAATGCGTAGCGAAGCGTGCGGGCCGCAGCCTGGAGCGAACCTTTGGGGATCGGCTCGTCGCGACGTTCGGAGATCAGCGGGACGCCGATGCCCTCGCACAGGTTCGCGACCTCGCCCGCGACCGCGTCCGAACCTTCGCGAAGCGCGTGGTCGAAATGCGCCGCCACAATATCTCGACCGGCCTCGTGGAGGGCCAGGAGCAGGGCTGTCGAATCCGGGCCGCCCGAGACCGCGACGAGGATTCGGCCGGCGGCAATCACAGCCATGGTGGTGCCGGGTGGACTCGAACCACCGACAACGCGATTATGAGTCGCGCGCTCTACCACCTGAGCTACGGCACCGCGGGGCGAGATGCTACTTGGAAGCTTGCGCTCGCGCCTTGAGCTTGCGCTTCTTCTTGCGGTGCTTGTCGATCGCCACCCTCTTTCTCTTGTTCATGTCGTTCAGCCTTCTCCAGGACGCATCGTAGCCAAGCGCCGCTAATCGGGCTCAGACCCGAGGTCGGTTGGGCAGAATATACGGCCTTGATCGGCACCGCCACACGAACCCTCGAGCGGCCGGCAGCTGCGTCCGTTGCCGTGGTGTCCGTGTTCGCGCTGTGCATCTTCACGAGCGCGTTCCTCATGTTCTTGGTCGAGCCGATGGTCGCCAAGATGGTGCTTCCTTCTGTCGGTGGGACCCCGGCCGTCTGGACCACGTCCGTCCTTTTCTTCCAGACGGTGCTTCTGGCGGGGTATGGCTACTCGCACTGGCTTGCGATGCGTATGACGTGGCGCCGCCAGGCTCTGGTGCACGGGACGGTCCTTCTCCTGCCTCTCCTGGTTCTGCCCATCCACGTCATCACCGGGTGGAATCCTCCGACCTCCGGCAGTCCTGTTCTGTACCTGGTTCTGCTCCTCTCCGCGATGGCCGGCCTTCCGTTTTTCGTGGTTGCCACGACCTCGCCCCTGGTCCAGCACCTGTTCTCCCGTACCGATCATCCGGACGCCTCCGATCCGTACTTCCTGTACCGCGCCAGCAATCTCGGCAGCGCGCTCGGCCTGCTCGCCTATCCGGCGCTGATCGAACCTCACGTCGGCCTGCGCGCCCAGGCGCAGCTCTGGACCGCCGGCTACGTGACGTTCGTCGTTCTCGTCGTCCTTTGTCTTGCGATGGTGGCTTTGGGCCGACGGCAGCCGGCGGCCGAGCCTTTGCCTGTGGCTGCCACGGTCGCGAGCCGGACGTCGGCTGTGACCTGGCGCCGCCGGGCACGGTGGATCCTTCTCGCGGCGGTGCCCTCGACCTGGATGCTGGCCGTGACCTCGTACTTCACGACCGCGATCCGGCCGCTCCCGCTGCTTTGGGTCATACCCCTGGTCCTTTATCTGCTCTCGTTCGCGGTCGTCTTCGCTCGGCGTCCGCTTGTTCCGCGCCGGTGGCTGAACCGCGCCTATCCGTTCTATGCGCTTCCGGTTCTGGGCATGGTCCTGCTCGGAGGTAGCGGTCCCTTCTTCGCGCTCGCCGTCCTCCATTTCGGAGCGTTCTTCCTCGCAGCGCTGCTTTGCCACGGTGAGCTTGCCGCCGACCGGCCGAGCGCCACCGACCTCACCGAGTTCTACTGGTGGGTCGCGGTCGGAGGCGCTGCGGGTGGATTGTTCAGTGCCGTGATCGCGCCGTTTGTCTTCAACGACTTCCTGGAGTATCCGATCGCGATCATCGTCGCCGCCCTGCTCAGGCCGGCGCTGGCAGCCGGTCGAGGCAAACGCGTTCTGATCGCGGACTTCGGCCTGCCCGCCGCCCTGGCGGCCGGGCTTCTGGTCGCGGTGGGCGTGACCGAAGCCTCAGGGGCGATGGCGCGGCTGGATCAGATCACCGTCACCAGCGCCGCCAGCGCTTCGGACCTGGTACGTGTTCTGGTCGTCTTCGCCGTACCCGCTGTGATCTCCGCGGCCTTCACCTGGCGTCCGGTCCGCTTCGGGCTGACGATGGCGATGATGCTTCTACTGAGCCTTCTTCCGGTGGGCTCACAACCTGTCCTGTTTCAGGCACGCGACTTCTTCGGTGTCCACAAAGTGGTGACCAATGCCTCAGGTGACCGCCACGAGCTGATCGACGGCGGCGTCATCCATGGCGTCCAGCTCACCGACCCGTCTCTTCGCGACGTACCCACGTCCTACTACGGAGCGACCAGTCCGGTGGGGGACCTCTTCCGGGCCGAGCAGGGCGTGGATGCCGCATGGAACGTCGCCGTGCTCGGGCTCGGGGCAGGGTCGATCGGGTGCTATGCGCAGCCGGGGCAAAGCTGGACCTACTACGAGATCGATCCCGTCGTCGTCGGCATCGCTCGCAACACCTCGTTCTTCACGTTCTTGCACGACTGCACGCCACAGGCCCGCGTCACGCTCGGTGATGGCCGCATCACGATGGCCGCGGTCCCTGACCGCAGCTATGACCTGATCGTCCTCGACGCCTTTGGCGGCGACGCGCCGCCGGTTCACCTTCTGACCCGGGAGGCGGTCCAGCTCTACATGGCCAAGCTAAGGCCTGGAGGTGTCCTGCTCTTCAACGTCTCCAACAAGTACATCGACCTCGCCTCGGTTCTCGCCACCGAGGCTTCGAGCCTGTCCCTGGTCTCGTACGTCCGCGTCGACCGCGATGTGACCGCGGCCGAGGCGGCTCATGGCAAGACCCCGTCCTCTTGGGTCGTCATGGCGTCACAGGCCGGCAATCTCCAGGACCTTCCCAATCGGCCGGGCTGGGGACAGATGACGGCCACGCCACAGTTCCCCGTCTGGACAGATGACTTCTCCGACCTGCTGGTGGTCACGCGCCTGGGCTGACCCGGTCAGGTTGGTTGCGGAGGTCGGATTCGAACCGACGACCTTCGGGTTATGAGCCCGACGAGCTGCCGCTGCTCCACTCCGCGGCTCCAGTATACCCGCGAATTTATCGAGATCTGGGCGACGGGGACGGGGTCGGCGGCGTCGTCACCAGGTAGAGCTTCTCGTTCGGTTTCGCGTAGCCGTTGCGCCGGGCCTCCTCCTCATCGGCGGTTCCCGACTGCAGCGCTTGCACGTCTGTGCGATAGCCCGCGTTCTGGGCCGCGATCTCCGTGTTTTGCTTTCTGATCTCGGACACCTGCTGGCTGAGGCGATGGCTCACATACGCCTCCTGCGCGAACGCCACACCGCCCCACGTCAGTGCAACGCCGACGCCGGCGGCGATGACGACCTGGCGCACGCCGAACGTGTTCGTGCGCACGCTGCCCGCAACGGTCAAGGCTTTGCTGTGTCTCATGCTGCGATGTTGTTGTGAAGCCGGCGGAGGGAGCCGACTATAACAAACCGGCCCTAGACCGAGCCCTCCCAACGCCGCAACTTCTCGGCCTCGCCGAGGTCGGAGAAGGTCTTGCCCTCACTGCGAAGCGCGGATTCGGCCGCCGCAAAACGCTTCCGGAATCGCTGCCCGGCGACGCGCAGCGCATCCTCCGGATTGAGCTTCAGACTCCGCGCCAGCGACACGATCGCGAACAGCAGATCCCCCATCTCCTCGAACGCGCGGTCGCGGTCGCCGGCGTCGGCGGCCAGCTCACGCGCCTCCTCGGCCACCGATTCCGCTGCTGCCGCCGGCGTCGCGAAGTCGAAGCCGACACGGGCCGCGCGCTTCTGCAAACCAAGCGCCCATGCAAGCGCGGGCAGTGTCGAGGGCACGCGGTCGACGACCGACTCATCGCCACCGGCGTGGCGCGACTCCTGCATCTTCTGGTGCTCCCAGTTCCGCAGGACCTCATCCGCGTTGGCCACCGACGTGTCGCCGAACACATGCGGATGGCGCTTGACCATCTTTGCGGCCACGGCTTCGGATACCTGTGCCGCATCGAACCGACCTTCCTCGGCGGCGATCTCGGCGTGCATCGCGATCTGTAGGAGCAGGTCGCCCAGCTCCTCCATCATCTTCGCGTCGTCGGACGAGTCGATCGCCTCGAGCAGCTCATATGTCTCCTCGAGCAGGTATGGCCGCAGCGACTCGTGCGTCTGCTCGCGATCCCAGGGACAACCACCTGGCGCGCGCAGCCGGTGCACGACCTCGAAGATCGCGGCAATCCCAGCCGAGAACGGCGTGTCCATGCGGCCTGATTCTATGAAGGCGCCGGAACCGCCGCTCGGCCCGCCTCGTAGAGCGCCGCCATCTCTTCGAGCAGGCTCAGCAGGTCTGCCTGCCAGCCCTCCCCCTTTCTTCGCAGCTTGATGCGGTTCGGACCGACCGCGATCCGCCCCGCCATGCGCCGCGACAGCTCCTCGACGTCGAGAAAACGCTGCGGATCGACTCGGATCAGGATGTCGTGACCCTCCGCGATCACGCCGCGAAGGCCCATGCGCTGGCCACGCAGCTTCACGCGCAGCGAGTACACCAGGTTGTCCAGTTGCGCGGGCGCCGAACCATAGCGGTCCTTCAGCGAGCGAAGCATCGAGTCGAGGTCCTGCTCGTCTTCCGCGTTCGCCAGCTGGCGATAAGCGCCGAGCCGAAGCTTCTCATCGCGGATGTACGAGCGAGGGATGAAGTGGTCGAGGGGCAGGTCCAGGTTCATCTCGGCCGTCGACAGGACGTCTGTGACCGCCGTTTCCTCAGACCCAGTGCGCAGCTTGGAGACCGCACCCTGGAGCATCTGCAGGTACATCTCGAAGCCGACCGCGGCGATGGCGCCGTGCTGCTCGGTGCCGAGCAGGTTCCCCGCACCGCGGATCTCGAGGTCGCGCAGGGCGATCTTGAAACCCTGGCCCAGCTCGTGAAGCCCCGAGATCACGTCCAGGCGCTTGTCAGCCTCTTCGGTCAGCGATCGGCGCGGGTCGTAGAGAAAGTAGGCGTAGGCGCGGCGTCCCGACCGGCCTACGCGGCCACGGAGCTGGTAGAGCTGGGCCAGCCCGAAGCGGTCGGAGCGTTCGACGATGATCGTGTTGACGTTCGGGATGTCGAGCCCCGACTCGATGATCGTCGTGCACACGAGCACGTCATGCTTGCCCGCCTCGAAGTCCACCATCACGGTCGCGAGCTCGTTCTCTGACATCTGGCCGTGACCGACCGCGATCCGCGCCTCGGGCAGCAGCCGGCGGACACGCTCAGCGGCCTTCTGGATGGTGCGCACCCGATTGTGGACGAAGTAGACCTGGCCGTTGCGATTGAGCTCGCGGCTGATCGCCTCGTGGATGAGCTCGTCGTCGTCGGCGGTGACGTAGGTCTTGATCGGCTGGCGCTCCTCGGGGGGCGTTTGGATGACGCTCATGTCTCGGATCCCGCCGACTGCCATGTGCAGCGTGCGCGGGATCGGCGTCGCCGAGAGCGACAGCACGTCGAGCTGCGTGCGCAGCTTCTTGAGTCGCTCCTTTTGCATGACGCCGAATCGGTGCTCTTCGTCGACCACCAGCAAGCCGAGACGCTTGAAGCGCACATCGCGCTGGAGCAGCCGATGTGTGCCGACGACGATGTCGACGTGGCCTGTCTGCAAACTTTCGATCGTGCGCGCCTGTGTCTCGTCGTCGACGAAGCGCGACAGCATCTCGACCACGACCGGGAAGTTCTTCAGCCGCTCGCAGAACACATGGAAGTGCTGTTGGGCGAGCACCGTCGTCGGGGCCAGCACCGCAACCTGCTTGCCGCTCATCGCGGCTTTGAACGCCGCGCGCAGCGCGAGCTCGGTCTTGCCGAAACCGACGTCACCGCACAGCAGCCGGTCCATCGGCCGGTCGGACTCCATGTCTGCCTTGATCTCGCCCAGCGCCGCGACCTGGTCCGGCGTCTCCTCATATGGAAACGATGATTCAAGCTCCTGCTGCCACGCGGTGTCCGGCGCAAATGCGATGCCGGGTCGGGCCTCGCGCATCGAATAGATCTTCAGGAGCTCCTCGGCGACGTCCTGCACGACCTTGCGTGCGCGACCGCGCGCGCGGGTCCAGTCGGAGGTACCGAGACGGTGCAGGCTCGGCGCGCCCTCACCGCCCAGATATTTCTGCACGCGGTCGAGGTTCTCCACCGGCACGAAGAGTCGGTCGCCTTCCGCGTATTCGAGCTCGAGGTACTCTCGGTGGGCGCCATCCGATTCGATGATGCGCATGCCCTTGAAGCGCGCGATGCCGTGGTCGACATGCACGACCAACTCGTCTGTCGCGAAGTCCAGCGTGAACTCGCGGGTGAGATCTTCCGCCTTCGTCCGAGCGCGGCCGCCCCATGAGGGCCGGCGCACGCGACCGAAGAGCTCTGCGTCGGTCGCGACGACAAACCCGAGCGATGGCTGCGAGAAGCCGGCCGCGAGGTCGACCGCCGCGTGCTGGAGAGCGGGCTTGACATCCAGGTCGAGGTCAAGGTCGACCTCGTGCAGAGCCGCCTCCACGCCGCCTTCGTCGAGCAGCGCGCGCAGGCGTTCGTCCTGCTCGCTGGCGAACACGATCGACGCCGCGTCGGCACGGGCCGCAAATCCCGCGAGGGCGCGCGGCTGGCCGACCAGCGGCTCGCCCTCGAACCAGCCGAGGTCGATTGCATCGGTCGGGCCTTCGCCGGCCGTGACGGTGACCCGCCGCCTCGGCCCGAAGTCGTCGATCCGCTCGACGGTCGGCAGCGTGAACCGCCGGGGCAGCTCGCCGCCGCCGGCCTCCGCAGCCGCGAGCATGGCGCTTTCGTCGAGCAGCGTCCGCGCGTCCACCAGCTGTCGCTTCGGCTCGATATCGAGCACCACGGCATCGGCCGGAACGTGGTCGAGCAGCGACGGGCGCGTCGGGTCGAGGTAAGCCGCATAGAACTCCACCCCCGCAAACGCCGCCCCCGCGCCAAGCCGCGTCAGCTCGTCCTCCCACTCCGACCGCACGTCGCCGCGTAGGGTGTCGAGCGAGACGGAGGCTCGCAGCCTTTCGACCGCGGCCGCGCCCCGTTCAGGTCCGATCAGCAGCTCGCGTCCGGTCCGGATCGTGGCCTCGCGAATCGCCATCACCGAGCGCTGGTTCTCCGGGTCGAAAAAGCGCAGCGTCTCGACCATATCGCCTGCCCATTCGGCCCGGATCGGTGCTTCGGCCGCTGCCGGGTAGACGTCGAGGATGCCGCCGCGGAGCGAGAACTGACCCCACTCCTCGACCAGGGGCTCACGCGTGTAGCCCAATTCGATCATGCGACCCGCCACTGTCACCGGATCAGGTCCGTCGCCCGGGCGCAGGGTCACCGTGCTTTCGACCAGATCACGCGGCGAGATCGTCTGCCGCGTCAACGCGCGCCGCGAGGAGACAACCACGACCGGCTCTCGGTCCGCGCCCGCCAGCGCCGTCAGCGCTTCAAGACGCCTGTTCACCGATTCGTCGAACGCCGGCGGGCGGTCGAGGAGAGACACCGCGACCTCCGCAAACACATGCGTGGCCGGCTGCCCGGCGAGCCACAGGCGCAGCTCGTCGGCGAAGCGCTCAGGACCCGGGACCAGGATCAGCATCGGCCTGCCGCTTCGGGCGGCGGCGCGCGCGACCGAACCCGCGACGACGGGCCAGGCGGACCTCGGCAGCCGCGCCACCTCCAGCTCTGACGAACCGCCCCTGATCCATCGCTCTAGCCTGGGCTCGGCGTTGACTGCCGCCTCCCAGAGCTTCACGCCAACTCCTGGCAGCCGAGCGCGCCCGCCCGGTTGTAGCGGTCCATCGCGCGCTCCAGTCCGGCCTCGAGCGCAAGCTCGAGCGCGTCGACGACGCCGCTGATCACGTCGGGCAGCCGCGCCGCCTCGGCTTTCGTGAACCGTCCGAGGACGTAGTGACGGCCGGGCTGGGAGCCCTCCCGCGCGGGCTTGCCGATGCCGACGCGGAAGCGCACGAAATCGTCGGTCGCCAGCGCGGCGATGATCGACCGCACTCCGTTATGGCCTGCGCCCGAGCCACCGCGCCGGATGCGCATACGGCACATCGGTAGGTCGAGCTCGTCGTAGACGACCCAGGTGTCTTGCGCCGGAAGTCCTGTGTCTTTGAGCGCCCGCGCGACGGCCTGCCCCGATAGGTTCATGTAGGTCTGCGGCATCACCAGCCACAGGCCGCGCGAATCCGAGCGCCCCACCAGCGACTGCCACCGCTTCTTGTCGATCTTCACATCAAGGCGGCGCGCCAGCTCGCGCAGGCATGCGAAACCGAGGTTGTGGCGCGTGTCGGCATACTCGGACTCCGGGTTGCCCAGGCCGACGATCAGTCTTTCCTTTCTTTCATCCATTTCCGGTGCACCCTGCGCGCGCCCGACGCATGCAGGCACGGCTAGGCCCGCGGCGAGCGCCGCAGACCTACAGGAATTCGAGTCTAAAGGCGTCCGCGCGCAAGGGTCACGCCGGAAAGCCGTAACGCCGACACAGTCAGACGAGTCATCTCGCGTCGCTCGGACGCGGAGGCGTGGTCCCAGCCGAGCAGATGCAGGAGGCCGTGCACCGCGAGGAGCGCCACCTCCGTCCTTTCGTCATGTCCGTAGCTCGCCGCTTGGCGGACGACGGCCGGCCAGGAGATGGCGATATCGCCCAGGTGCTCGCCCGCGCCGGCAAACGAAAGCACATCGGTGGCGTGGTCCTCGCCCGCGTAGGTGTGATTCAGGCGCTGCAGCTCGTCGTGGGTGGTGACCCGGACCGCGACCGCGGGCCTTCCCTCGGGCAGTCGAGCTTCGAGCTCGGGCAGCGACGCGGCACGCTGGAGGGATCGGCGTATGAACGCCGCCGGCGCCGCCGACCTCGTTGCCTTGACCACTTCCACATCGAGTAGAGTCACGACCCGTGAAGATTCTCGTCACTGGGGGCGCGGGGTTCATAGGCTCCCACGTCGTCGATGCCTACATCGCCGCCGGACATGAGGTGGCCGTGCTCGACAACCTGAGCAGCGGACGCGAGGAGAACGTCAATCCCTCGGCACGCGTCTTCCGCGCCGACGTGCGCGAGCTCGCGCAGGTGCAAAGCGCGGTCGCGTCGTTCAAGCCCGAGGTGGTGAACCATCACGCGGCGCAGTCTGAGGTGCCGAAGTCAGTGGCCGATCCCGGCTACGACGCCCAGGTCAACGTGGTGGGCGGGCTCAACGTGCTGAAGGCGAGCGTGGACAACGCCGTGCGCAAGGTCATCTTCAGCTCGACGGGCGGCGCGCTGTATGGCGAGCCGGACGTCGTGCCAGCGGACGAGGATCACCCGATCCGTCCTCTGTCCCCGTACGGCACGAGCAAGTATGCCTTCGAGCAGTATCTCGGCACCTTCGAGCGGACATTTGGGCTCACGTTCACTACGCTGCGCTACGCGAACATCTACGGTGCACGCCAGGACTTCTTTGCCGATGAAGGACGAGTGGTCGCGATCTTCGCCAGCCGGATGATCGAGGACAAGCCGGTCACCATCGACGGCGACGGCAACCAGTCGCGAGACATGCTGCATGTCGGCGACGTCGCGACCGCAAACCTCGCCGCCCTGCATCGCGGAGACGGATGCATCTACCACGTGAGCAGCGGCGTCCCGGTCACCGTCAACGACCTGTTCCGCAAGCTCGCGCTCCTGACCGAGTACAAGCGCGAGCCGATGCTCGGGCCGCCGCGCAAAGGCGACGTGTACCGGATCGCGCTCGACAACACTCGGGCCGCGGAGCAGC
>Ga0209690_1000496_pt1 | contig 21233 bp, 20 predicted proteins | sample GraSoiAngelo_150_FD_186164 | JGI IMG/M metagenome (GOLD analysis project Ga0209690, IMG submission 186164) | Grasslands soil microbial communities from the Angelo Coastal Reserve, California, USA - 14_1009_09_40cm (SPAdes) (version 2) | ecosystem: Environmental > Terrestrial > Soil > Grasslands ...
TTTTTACGAAGCTACCGTGCCAGGACATCGAGAGGCGCTGCGAGGTCTCCAAGCGCCGCATGTCGTCTACGATTTGCCGGAGGGGATGCCCATCGGCTGCGGCCATTTCGAGGGCCTCCAGGACGTGCTCGAGCGTTTTCTCACCAGCTTCTATGGAGCTCTTGACGTTCGCTTCATCGCCGAAGAGTTCATCTCCGCGGGCGAGAATGTCGTCGCGCTCGGTCGCATCCAAGGAAAGACCCGAAAAGCAGCCGTGCCCGTCGATGTGCCCTTCGCCCACGTCTGGACGGTTCGTGAGGGATATCTCCAACGACTGCGTGCTTTCACCGACACTGCACTGCTAGCCCATGCGCTGGCGAAGGACTGAACTGTTCCATCTGATTGCTAAGGGTGCGTAGAAATAACGCTTCATTAAATGAAGCCAAAACCTGAAAGGAGAACAGAACAATGACACAGAAGGATACAAAAGGAACGCCGACCGATCTCAGTGGGGATGCGGTTGAGGAGATTTCGAGCAATTTACGTCGGTTGCTCGCCGACGTGTTCGCCCTGTACGTGAAGACGAAGAATTTTCACTGGCACATCAGCGGGCGGCACTTCCGCGATTATCACTTGCTGCTCGATGAGCAGGCCACGCAGATCTTCGCCATAACGGATACGATCGCCGAGCGCGCGCGCAAGATCGGCGGAACGACGATCCGTTCGATCAGTGATATCGCGCGCAACCAACGGCTGAAAGACAACAACAAAGAGAGCGTGAGTCCGCAGGAAATGATCGGCGAGCTGTGCGAAGACAACCAGCAGCTGACGCGGTCCTTACGCGCTACACACGAAATTTGCGACCGTCATAACGATGTCGCGACCGCGAGCCTGATCGAGGTTTGGATCGACGAGAGCGAGCGCCGAACGTGGTTCCTGACGGAGATAATGCAAGATGCTTAGCGTCGTAAAAGCCATGAAATAGCTGGTCGGGCAGCAACGACTTTGAAAGGATATGCAAATGGCTACGGATTCATCGACAGCACTTATTACAGGAGGAACGAGCGGGATTGGCCGGGCGGCAGCCAATAAACTCTCTCAGCTTGGCATCCATGTGGTAGTGGTAGGCCGCCATGTGGAGCGAGGCGAGAAGACGGTTGCGGAAATCCGTGCGGCAGGAGGCAAAGCGGATTTTATTTCGTCTGATCTTCAAAATGCGTCGAGCGCGAGGGAAGTGGCCAGAAGAGCCGTCGAGCTCGGGAACGGCCATGTCGATATTCTGATCAACAATGCGGGGATCTTCCCGTTCGGGCCGACGCATGAAATGACGGAAGAATTGTTTGAGAGCGTGTATTCGCTCAACGTCAAGGTGCCGTACTTCCTCGTCGCGGAACTTGCTCCGCTGATGGCGAAGAGAGGCAAAGGGGCGATCGTCAATGTATCGACGATGGTTGCCGATTACGGGGCGGCCGGTATGAGTCTCTATGGCTCGAGCAAAGCCGCGATCAATCTGCTCACCAAAGCGTGGGCGGCTGAATATGGGCCGAGCGGTGTTCGCGTCAATGCAGTGAGCCCTGGACCTACGCGCACCGAAGGCACCGACGCAATGGGAGAGGGACTCGAGCAACTCGCCGCCCAGGCGCCGGCGGGCCGGCCGGCTACAGCGAATGAAATTGCTGAGGCCATTGTCTTTTTAGCGACGGATCGTGCCAATTTCATTCACGGCGCAAAACTCGCCGTTGACGGCGGGCGTACTGCCGTTTGAGTAGGTGGTAATTATTTCACCTCTCAGTATGCATTGCGGTTAGCACGAATTTGGAATTGTTTTAGCCAAGGGAGGAAAAATGGTAACTGAACGATCTTATGGCGCGATTGTCATCGGCGCCGGCCAGGGCGGGAAACCGCTCTCGATGGTTTTAGCGAAAGCGGGGCTTAAGACTGCTGTCGTCGAAGAGAGGTATGTGGGAGGAAGCTGCGTCAATTATGGTTGAACGCCGACTAAAACCATGGCGGCAAGCGATTATGGCGTGCAGACTGGTCCCGTCAAAGTGAATCTGGCTCAGGTGAGGGAGCGCAAACAGAAGGTGGTCGAGCGCTTTCGAAACGGCGCGGAGCAGGTTTTAGAAGCTACCGCGAATTTGGATGTCATCCGGGGACAGGCGAGTTTCATCGATGCGAGGACCGTCAAAGTTGAAGGCGCCGGAAATGAGGCCCTGCGCCTTAGCAGTGAAAAGATCTTCATCAACACGGGTGCCAAGCCGGTCATCCCTCCGATCGGCGGACTAAATCGAGTGCCTTCTTTGGATTCGACTTCGATCATGGAGCTGGACGCGCTACCGAAACATCTCCTGATCGTGGGCGGGGGCTACATCGCCATTGAGTTTGGCCAAATGTTTCACCGCTATGGCAGCCAGGTCACCATCATTGAGCGGGGGGAGCAGCTCTTAGCGCGTGAGGACAGCGACGTGGCCGAAGAAGTGTATAAAATTCTAAGAGAAGATGGAATCGATGTGAGACTTAAAGCCAGGGCGAGCCGGGTTGAGACAAACGAACAGGGCCAGATTCAACTTACAGTCAGCGGCGATGGCGGCGAAGCCACGGTCAACGGTTCTCATCTGCTGATCGCCACGGGTCGGCAGCCCAACGCGGATCATCTCAATCTTGGCGCCGCCGGCGTAGAGATGGACGAAAAGGGCTATGTAAAAGTTAACGAACGGCTTGAAACAAACGTGCCGGGTATTTATGCAATCGGCGATATCAAACCCGGTCCCGCCTTCACTCACATCTCGTACGATGATTTTCGCATCATCCAAGCCAATCTTTTACAAAACGGCAGCGCAAGGATCGACGGCCGGCCGGTGCCATACACGATTTTCATGGATCCACAGCTTGGCCGTGTGGGGCTGACGGAGAAAGAGGCGCGCGCGCAGGGCCGTTCGATTCGTGTCGCCAAACTGCCGATGGCCCATGTGGCCAAAGCCATCCAGTTTGGAGAAACCCGCGGCTTCATGAAGGCGATCGTCGATGCAGACACGAATCAGATTTTAGGTTGCGCGATCCTTGGCATGGAAGGCGGGGAAGTGATGACGGTATTGCAGGTCGCCATGATGGGGAAGTTGCCTTATACCGTTATTCGCGACGGCATCTTTGCCCATCCCACGCTGGCTGAGTCTTTGAATAACATCTTCATGGCGATGGATGGCCAGGGATTGCATGAAAAGAAGTAAGCAAGTGTGCCATTGGACAAATGGAAAGTGTCCGGCTTTGCTTATTTGATGGAACAATTGTCGAGCTCGGCGCGGGTGTTGCTGGACGGATGGAAGGCGAGCGCGCCGGCGCCGGCTGGCACGGCGGCCACTGCGGCTATTGCGATTCCTGCCGCCGCGGAAGCCAACAAGCAAGTTTAGCCAATACGCCGCCAGTCTGATCGAGGTTTGGATCGACGAGAGCGAGCGGCGAACCTGGTTTTTGACAGAGATCAAATCGAGATCTGTAACTGAGAGAAAGGAGAAGCCTATGCCAACTACTGTCGCGACAGTTCTATCGGTCAATGTTGGACGGGCGCGCGAGTTTGATTATAACGGTCGACCAGCCAAAAGCGCGATTTGGAAATCGCCGGTTGCCGGCCGTATTGCGGCCCGAGGCGTAAATCTTGAGGGAGACGATCAGGCCGATCGCAAAGCGCACGGGGGGCCGGATAAATCGGTGTATGCCTACTCCATAGAAGATCTGCGGTGGTGGGAAGAGAAGCTCGGCCGATCGCTTCAATACGCCGAGTTTGGGGAAAATCTCACGACGGAAGGAGTCGCGGTGAACGACGCGCTCGTCGGCGAGCGTTGGGAGATCGGCACCGCCGTATTCGAAGTATCCGAACCTCGTATCCCTTGCTGGCGGCTTGGAGTTCGGATGAACGATCAGGGGTTTGTGCGCCGTTTTACCGAAGCGCTGCGACCCGGGACATACCTACGCATCATCGTTGAGGGGGCGGTCGGCGCTGGAGATGAGATCAGAATCATCGAAAGGCCGGATCACGAGCTGACGATTCGAGACATATTTCGAATTTACACTCGAGATCGAGAGGAGGTCGGGCGATTGCTCGCCGTTCCTCGCATCTCGGAGAGTTGGCGGAAGTGGGCGGAAAACTTTCTTAAGAAGGCCCAGGAGCGCGCAGCCTCGGCTTCTCCTGGATGTTGCTGATATCCAATAACTGGGCACGCGTGCAATGGAACGAAGTCCGCGTATGAATTGACGCATTGTTTGTGATCTAGCCACCACGCGCAAATCGCCAAATAGTGAAAATCCAACCTACATAAGGAGATGAGGCTATGATTCACTACCGCACTGCCGCCGTCGGCGATCATCAAATTTTTTATCGTGAAGCGGGTGACCCGAATCAAACAAGTTTACTGCTGCTCCACGGCTTCCCGAGTTCATCTCACATGTTCCGCAATCTAATCCCGTTGCTTTCGGATCGTTTCCACATCGTGGCCCCGGATCTTCCTGGCTTCGGCTTTTCGCAATCGCCGCCGCGATCTCAGTTCAAATATACCTTTGACAATCTTGCGACGGTCATTGAAGCCTTTACCGAGGTGGTTCGTTTGCAGCGCTACGCGCTTTATGTCTTCGATTACGGCGCGCCTGTAGGTTATAGGATTGCCACGAGGCACCCGGACCGAGTGACAGCGATCGTTTCACAAAACGGGAACGCGTACAAAGAAGGCTTGAGCGATGCATGGGATCCGATTAGGCGCTATTGGGCGGAGCCAACCACCAAGAACCGCGAGGTTGTCCGGGACGCCTTGTTGACCTTTGAAGGCACACGCTGGCAGTACACACATGGAGTTGCTGATCCGGAGATGATCGCGCCGGAATCCTATACGTTGGACGCTGCTCTGTTGGAGCGCCCCGGCAATAAAGACATCCAGCTCGATCTCTTTCTCGATTACGCTTCGAACCTCACCCTCTATTCAGTTTTTCAAAAATACTTCAGCGACGCCAAGCCTCCTTTGCTCGCCATTTGGGGCAAGCATGATCCGTTCTTTATCCCTGCCGGAGCGGAGGCCTACCGCCGGGATAATCCCAATGCCGTTGTCGAGTTTCTGGACAGCGGGCACTTCGCCTTGGAGACGCACTTCGAAAAGATCGCAAGCGAAATCGGTCGACTCATGGACCGAGCAAGTAAGCGCGCTCAAACAATGGTGCAATAAACTTATTTTATCGGGGAGGAAGTCATGGCTCAAACTAATGCTCGTGCGAAACGAAGCGAAAAGGGGTTGCTCACTCCGGACAACTGTGTGGTCGCGATTATCGATCTTCAACCCCAGATGCTTTTTGGCGTCGCCAATTTCGACCGCCAAACGATCATCAACAACAACGTCGCGCTTTCGAAAGCTGCGAAGGTTTTCGAAGTTCCCGTCGTGCTCAGCACGGTGGAAACCAAGAGCTTCAGCGGCAATATGTGGCCGCAGATCCAGGCGATCTTTCCGAACCAGACGCCCATCGAACGATCTTCGATGAATTCTTGGGACGACAAGAATTTCGTGGCTGCGATCGAAAGAAGCGGCAAGAAAAAAATCGTTCTGTCCGGTCTATGGACGGAAACCTGTGTCGCGCTGCCGACGGTGCAAGCGATTAACGACAACTACGAAGTTTATGTCGTCGAGGACTGCTGCGGCGACGTGAGCCAGTTATCACACGACAACGCGATGAAGCGCGTGATCCAGGCGGGTGCCAAGCCGGTTACAGCGCTCTCGGTGATGCTGGAGTGGCAGCGCGATTGGGCGGAGCGCGACACTTATGATGCCATTATGGACATCGTAAAAACCCATTTTGGCGCATATGGCGTGGGCGTGGAGTACGCCTACACGATGGTGCACGGCGCTCCGGCGACAAAGTATCCCGAATACGTCGTACCGGCTGCCGCCGCTACGCACAAGTAGTTGCTCGGCAGGATCCGCTTACCACAATGAAACACACGAGAAGAGATATTCTGAAATTGGGAACGATGTTGGGCGTTTCTTACCTGTTCGGCGGATGCAGCATGGCTGCGAAAGAGATCCAACCCGAATTGATACTAAGAAATGCGCGCATTGCGACGCTGCTCGGTGGTTCGCGTTCCTTCGCCCAAGCCGTTGCCATTCAAGACGGTCGTTTCTTCGCCGTTGGCTCCGATGAAGAAATCATGCGTCTGCGCGGCGCGAAGACCGAAGTGATCGATCTCGGCGGCCGGACGGTGATTCCAGGCCTTAATGACTCGCACATGCATCCGATCCGCGGCGGACTCAACTATAACATGGAGCTGCGTTGGGACGGCGTGCCGTCGCTCGCGGACGCGCTGCGCATGCTGCGCGAGCAGGCGCAGCGCACGCCGCCGCCGCAGTGGGTACGGGTGGTTGGCGGTTGGACCGAGTTCCAATTTGTCGAGCGCCGAATGCCGACCCTGGAGGAGATCAACCGCGCCGCGCCCGATACGCCGGTGTTCGTGCTGCATCTCTACGACCGGGCGTTGCTTAACAGCGCAGCATTGCGCGCTGTCGGCTATACCAAAGACACGCCCGCGCCGATTGGTGGCGAAATTCAACGTGACAAGCGGGGCAACCCCACCGGATTACTCATCGCCAGACCGAATGCGAGCATCCTTTATTCCACCCTGGCCAAGGGACCGAAGCTGTCGCGTGAAGACCAGCTGAATTCGACGCGCCACTTCATGCGCGAGCTCAATCGCTTCGGCGTCACCAGCGCGATCGACGCCGGCGGCGGATTTCAAAATTATCCGGACGACTACGAAGTCATCAATGAGCTGCACAAACGCGGCGAGATGACCTTGCGGTTGGCTTACAACCTATTCACGCAAAAGCCGAAGGAGGAGTTGGCGGATTTCCGCCAATGGACACAGGTGACAAAGCCCGGAGCGGGCGACGATTTCTACCGGATGAACGGCGCGGGCGAGATGTTGGTCTATTCGGCGGCGGATTTCGAGGATTTTCTCGAGCCACGGCCGGATATGCCGCCCGCGATGGAATCGGAGCTCAAGGCGGTCATCCGCCACCTCGTCGAAAATCGTTGGCCATTTCGCCTGCACGCGACCTACGACGAGACCATCACGCGCGCGCTCAACGTCTATGAAGAAGTGAATCGCGACGTTCCTTTCGCTGGTCTGCACTGGTTCTTCGATCATTGCGAAACCATTTCGGATCGAAATATTGAACGGATCAAAGCGCTCGGCGGCGGCATCGCCGTACAACACCGGATGGCGTTTCAGGGCGAGTATTTCGTTGACCGCTACGGCGCCAAGCAAGCAGAGCGCACACCGCCGATTCGCCGGATGTTGGAGCTCGGCATCCCGATAGGCGCGGGCACGGACGCCACGCGCGTCGCCAGTTACAATCCTTTCGTCGCGCTTTACTGGCTCATCACCGGCAAGACCGTCGGTGGCACCGCACTTTACCCGGAAAGCAACCGCCTGGAGCGCATGGAAGCGCTCCGACTTTACACGGTGGGCAGCAGTTGGTTCTCCAGTGAGGAAGGAAAAAAGGGGTCGATTGTTCCTGGTCAGTTAGCCGATTTAGCGGTTCTTTCATCGGATTATTTTTCTATCCCCGAAGAAGAGATCAAACGACTGGAATCGGTGCTCACGATCGTCGGGGGTAAAGTAGTGTACGCAGTCAAGGATTTCTCGAAATTGGCCCCGCCGCCACTGCCCGTCAGTCCTGACTGGTCGCCGGTGAAATATTACGATGGGTACGCCCCATCTAACGTTGCGCAAGCTCTGGGCGCGCAAACGGACACGGCACACGCGAGACGCGCACTACCGCACGATCGCGTTGACGCGGTCGCGGCGAAAGCGCGCCGGTGGATTTACGGTGAATCCGGGCTTTGGACTCTGGGCTGTGATTGCTTTGCGTTTTGAAAGGGTTACGAATATGGAACCTGTAACTAACGACGCTATTGCGATGGATGCGCCGAACCGTAACGCGCTTGGCCAGAGCGCATCGGTCGCGTTTATTATTACTCACACCATTAAGGCTGGTGAGGAGAAACCGTACGAAGATTGGCTCGCGGCTATTCTAGATGCCGTCAGCCGCTCGTCGGGTTACTTGGGGAGAGAGATTTTTCGCCCCGGCCATGGAAGCAGGAAGTACACGACCATCGTGCGCTTCAACTCCCACGAGCACCTTAATGCCTGGGCTGAATCGGATGTGCGTCGATCATACGTCGAGAGCGTGAGCGATCTGCTGGAAAGAGGCGATCAGCATGAGATCAGGACGGGAATAGATTTCTGGTTTACGCCGGGAGGTATCAAACCTCCTAAGCCTTGGAAACAATTCCTCCTCACCCTCAGCGCAGTCTATCCGTTGACGTTGATACTTCCCCGGATCCTCGGGCCGCTGTTTAACCTCGTACCGCCGCCTCTCAATGATCAACTCGTGAAGGGGTTCGCCGTCGCCGCATCGCTCACCGCGTTGCTCACGTTCGTGATCATGCCGCGCTACACGCGGCTGGTGAAACGGTGGCTGTATGAGGAATCGGAGTAAGCAAAGGGTTCAAGGGGCGTGAGCAACATGAATGAAAAATTGCGAGCGGTAACTTTTCCAGTTGAGAAAAGCGAAATGGCGGAGCAAGGAACCCTCTCATTCAAGCAAACGGGTGATGCCACGCTTGAGGTGCATCTCGCAGGAACCTGGCGGTTGCGCGGCGGCCTTCCATCCGCGGCATTAGTCAAGCGCGAACTTGAATCAGCCCCGAGTATGCGACACATCGGTTTCGAAGCCCGCGCGTTGACTTCGTGGGACAGCAGCGTTCTGGCTTTTCTCGTTGAAGTCTCCGAGTTATGCCGCATCCGCGGGATCGATATGGATCGCACAGGCTTGCCTTCCGGGTTGCGCAGGCTACTCGAGCTGGCCGAAGCGGTGCCGGAAAAAAAAGGCGCGCGCAAAGAGACGGTTCAGACGCCTTTTCTTGAACGCATCGGCAACACTGCCATTGGTGCCGGCACGTCTCTCGGAGAGATGCTGGCGTTTCTCGGAGACATGACGCTTACCTTTGTCCGGCTCTTCCGTGTGAAGGTGCGATTCCGCGCCGTGGATCTCTTGCTCTTGATCCAACAGTCCGGCGCTCAAGCGCTTCCCATCGTCACGTTGATCAGTTTTCTAGTCGGCGTGATTCTCGCGTTTGTCGGCGCGGTGCAACTGAAACAATTTGGGGCGCAAATTTATGTGGCAGATCTGGTCGGTATCGCCATGATTCGCGAAATGGGCGCCATGATGACGGGTATCATCATGGCCGGCCGAACCGGCGCCGCATTTGCAGCTCAGCTTGGCACCATGAAGGTGACTCAGGAGATCGACGCCTTCACAACCATGGGTTTTTCGCCGCTGGAATTTCTTGTGCTGCCACGGGTGATCGCGCTCGTGCTGATGATGCCTTTGCTTTGTCTTTATGCGGATTTCGTCGGCGTACTTGGCGGCGCGGCTATCGGAGTGGGTATGCTGGATCTTTCCTGGACCACGTATTTGCGCGAGACCTCGAACGCTATCGACCTGACGGATGTTTTTGGAGGGGTATTCAAAAGTTCGGTCTACGGTGTGCTGATCGCCCTTGCGGGTTGCTTGCGTGGCATTCAATGCGGCAACAGCTCCTCCGCCGTCGGCGACGCGGCGACTTCCGCCGTGGTGACGGGAATTGTTGCCATCGTCGTGGCGTGTGGCGTTTTTGCGGTCGTGTTTTACGTCTTGGGAATTTAAAGAGATGAAATTCGGAACAGATAATTCCCCTCTTTGGAAGAGAGGGGCTAGGGGAGATTTTCTTACTCAGCCGCTTCGATCTTGGAAGAAATCTCCCTTAATCCCCCTTTTCCAAAGGGGGAAATTCATTCGCACTGCCAGGCAGAAAAATGCGTCTTTTCCCTCCCCGCTTGCGGGAGAGGGCAAAGCTGAGGGTATTTATGCCTGCAGGTATTAGCAACGGCAACGGCGCTCACCCCCACATCACGGTGAGTAATCTCACAATGGCGTACGGCAGTTTTGTATTGATGCGCGATTTAAATTTTACCATCAACCACGGCGACGTCTTCATCATCATGGGTGGAAGCGGCTCCGGTAAGAGCACATTGCTCAGACATCTCATCGGTCTCAACGAACCGGCGCGGGGCGACATTTTCTACGGCGAAGAAAACTTCACCACGGCGGATCCGGCCAGAAGGCAGGAGATGGTTAGGCGCATGGGCGTGCTATTTCAGAGCGGCGCGCTGTGGAGCTCGATGACCTTGGCGGAAAACGTCGGTTTGCCCCTGGGAGAATACACCGACTTGAGTCCGGCGGAAATAAACGAGATCGCCTCGCTCAAGCTCGCCTTGGTCGGCTTGAAAGGCTTCGAGGATTATTATCCGTCGCAAATTAGTGGCGGCATGCAGAAGCGCGCCGGACTGGCGCGGGCCATGGCGCTGGATCCGGAAATCCTACTGTTCGACGAACCGTCTGCTGGCCTCGATCCGATCAGCTCGCGCCTGCTCGACGATCTGATTCTCGAGCTGCGCGATAGTCTGGGCTCGACGGTTGTGGTTGTCACCCATGAGCTGGCGAGCATTTTCACGATTGGCAACAACAGTGTGTTTTTGGACCCGGAAACGCGGACCATGATCGCCGGCGGCGACCCTAAGGAGCTTCTGGCCCATTCGCAGCATCCTACGGTGCGCCGTTTCCTGACCCGCGGAGAAGAGGAAGAGCATGAATAAAAAGATCAGCCCAACACTTATCGGCGGCTTTGTCCTCGGCGCTGTCATCTTATTGGTCATCGCGGTGATCGCCTTCGGCTCAGGCAGGTTGTTCCGCAAGACAAAAGAATTCGTGGTTTACTTCGACGGCTCCGTCAACGGACTCAATATCGGCGCGCCGGTGAAGTTTAGAGGCGTTGAAGTCGGCTCAGTCAAGAATATCCTGCTTCAGCTCGAGAAGGGCATGGAAGTCCAAAGTATTCCCGTGGTTTTTGAAATTGATTTGAAAAAAATCACCAGCAGGGGAGGCGCTGTGACGCTCTTGGAGGATCCCCGCGCGTTGAAGGTTGCCATCGATCGAGGACTTCGGGCGCAACTGCGAACCGAAAGCTTCGTAACAGGCGTGCTTTATATTGGCATCGATCTCTTTCCCGGAACCCCAGTCAAGTTCGTCCAAGGTGCCGGATCCAAATATCCGGAAATCCCCGCCGTCCCGACAACTCTCGAAAGGGTTCAGGTTACAGCCGGGGAAATCCTCGCCAAACTAAGCGAGGTGGATTTCAAAGGAATGATGGATTCCGTTTCAAGAGCGGTGGACGGGGTCGATCAACTGGTCAACTCACCGGCGCTGAACTCCGCTCTGCAGCGTCTCGATCAGACCATGCCGAAGGTTGACCAAGCGATAGCCGAGATTCGCAAAATGACTGGCAATCTCGACGGCAATATTGCAACCCTGTCCGCAAATCTTGAACAGACTTCAGACACGGCTCGCGGAGCGGTGGAGCAAGCCGCCCTAACCATGAAGCAAACGGACGCGGCTCTCAAGGAAGCTGAGGCGGCAATGATCAACATCCGCGGTATCAGCGATCCGGACTCTGTCACCTTTTACGAGCTTGGCAGAAGTCTGCGAGAAGTCTCTGCCGCAGCCCGATCCCTGCGCCTGCTGTCAGATTCCGTTCAGCGAAATCCCAGGTCTCTCATCTTCGGTAAACCGGAGGTGCAGGAGGGGAAATGAGTCGCTCGATCAACCTAACATGCAGGATTGCAATCGTTGGTCTGTCGCTGGCGGGCTGTGGCACTTTCTCGCCAAGGCCCGATCCCTCGAGATTCTTCACGCTATCTTCGCTGCCGCAGATAGCACAAGCTTCGCCGAAAGACTCAACCGGGCCGGAAAAGATGTTTCTCGGGATTGGCCCGATCAAGTTTCCCGGCTATCTCGATCGACAAGAGATAGTCGTCCGAAGTGGACAGAATCGGTTGGAAGTTTCTGAAACCGACCTCTGGGCGGAACCCCTACAAGACAATTTTTCCCGGGTTTTATCGGAAAATCTTGCGCTGCTTCTGAACACGGATCTGATCATCGTTTACCCGTGGTCACCCGCCAATCGGCCGCGGTACCACGTCGAAATCGAGGTGCTACGTTTCGAGGCCAACAGCGAACATAACGGCCAATTGTTTGCGCGCTGGTCTGTCCTGGATGGTGCCGATAAGAAAGTAGCTGTCGTCAAAGAGTCACGCGTTATTCGCAATGCCCAGGAAAAATCGACCGCTGGTTCGGTGGCCGCTCTGAGTGAAGCCGTCGGAGATCTAAGTCGAGAGATTGCTAATGCTGTCAGCGCAATCGACGGGAAGAGAAAATGAGAAGTAGGGCTTCTGGAATACTGGAAGAGTCCAAATCTAGATTGAAGTGCCGGAATCTTCTCATCCATTTTACATTGTTCCACCGCCCAACCAGAAAGGAAACGTAAGATGATCACCATGAGACGTAGTCAGGAAAGAGGAAAAACAAAACTCGAATGGCTCGACAGCCGCCATAGTTTCTCTTTCGGCGACTACTATGATGCGCAACACATGGGCTTCAGCGACCTCAGAGTGATCAACGAGGATCGAGTTGATTCAGGCGCAGGTTTTCCCACCCACTCGCACCGCGACATGGAAATTATCACCTACGTGCTGGAAGGCGCGCTTGCGCACAAAGACAGCACTGGCACGAGCTCCGTTATCCGAGTCGGCGACGTGCAGCGCATGAGCGCGGGGACGGGAATCAGCCATAGCGAGTACAACGCGTCGCAAACCGAGCCGGTGCACTTCCTGCAAATCTGGATCATTCCAGACGAGACAGGTTTGCCGCCGGGTTATGAACAGCGCGCTTTTTCACTCGATGAGCAGCGCGGCAAATGGACTCTTATCGCTGCGAAAGATGGGCGCGATGGTTCCGTCACCGTGCATCAGGATGTGGACGTCTGGGCCGCGCGTTTCTCTCCTGCAGAGCAGTCAAGTTTTCCCCTCAAGCCGAGTCGCAGTATCTGGACACAAGTGGCGCGCGGCACCGTGACGCTGAACGGCGTCACGTTAAACGCGGGCGACGGCGCCGCTGTTAGTCAAGAAGAGATTCTAGAGTTCAAGGCCGTCGAAGACGCCGAGATGTTGCTGTTCGACCTCGCTTGAAATGAACGCTTTGGATCATCCGTTAGGAACAGAAGCGAAACAATCAGGGCAGCACCGCTCGATCGGGGCGCTTCGCCGAAGATTTAGCAGCAGCGGTGGCGGTGCGTAGCTGAGGCGGCTATGGATCCTGCTGTTATCACTGCACTCGCTGCAGTCATGGGCTCGATAGTGGGAGGACTCACTTCGTTCGCGACGACCTTCTTCACCCAACGCAACCAGGCGCACCGGGACTTCCTGTCACGAGATGTGGCGCATCGCGAGGAGCTGTATGCGCAGTTCATCAAAGAAGCGACGAACCTGTACGCCGATTCGCTGGATAAACCCCTAACGAACCCCACTACGCTTATCGGAATGTATTCGCTGGTCGGTCGGATCAGACTGGTCAGCAGCGATAAGGTACTGGCAGCTGCGGAAAAGGTCGCGGACAGCATTATCGTTTCCTATAGTCGTCCGCCGATAAAGTTTGAGGACGTATACAAGGTATGGCGTGAAGAACACGTTGATCCGTTCAAGGAGTTCACCGAGGCGTGCCGAGAAGAGCGAAAAGCTACGCTCATGCATCTATAGCTGTGGCGACACATTTGAGCACAGTATGCCGTGACAGGAAGTTAGTCGATGCCGATAAAATATAAAAGGTTCATCGCGGCTGTGAAAATTGGAAGCAAGAATTGGGTGATTTATGAAAGCTAGTGAGGATTCGCATGCGCATGAAATGCAGCGATAAGTGGTTCGTTTTTAAATTTCCTCAAATACGCACGCCCGTGAAACGTCGGCCAAGTTTTTGGCGGGTCATTGCGAGCGTGATTCTGCTGAGTTCGGTCGGCTGTGGGAAAGCTGAGCCACCGCAGGCGCGTCCGCCAGAAGTCGAGGTGGTTCAGGTCGAGCAAAAGGATGTTCCTATCTGGAACGAGTGGGTCGGCACGTTGGAGGGGTTGGTCAATGCGCAGATCAAGCCGCAGGTATTGGGCTATCTACTCCGCCAGACCTATAAAGAAGGCTCTTTTGTGAGAAAGGGCGAGTTGCTGTTTGAGATCGATCCGAGAACTTTTCAGGCGGCCCTGGATCAGGCCAAAGCACAGCGCGCCAATGCTGAAGGACAGCTCGCGCAGGCTGAGGCGAATCAAGTCAAGACCCAGCTCGACGTGAATCGCTACACGCCGCTGGCCAAAGAGCAGGCGGTTACGCAGCAAGATCTCGATAACGCCATTCAAGCCAATGTCGCCGCGCAGGCTCAAGTCAGGGCGGCCAAAGCGCAGATCGACGCGGCGAGGGCGCAGGTCGATGCAGCTCAGCTAAATCTCGGTTTTACCAGGATCGTCTCGCAGATCGACGGCATTGCCGGTATCGCCCAAGCACAGATTGGGGATCTCGTGGGGCCGACCAGTCTGCTAACGACTGTGTCCACGCTTGACCCGATCAAGGTCTACTTTCCCGTAAGCGAAAAGGGATACCTCAATTATATTAAGGAAAATCCGGATGCGGCGAAACGCGCCGAGCAAGAGAGACAGTTAGGGCTGGAAATGATTTTGGCTGACGGATCGCGTTACCCCCACGAAGGCAGTTTTTCTTTCGCAGACCGCCAGGTGGATGTGAAGACCGGAACGCTACGGCTGCAGGGACTGTTTCCCAATCCGGGGAATATCCTTCGCCCCGGCCAGTTCGCCCGTGTACGGGCTGTAACAAAGACCAGGAGAGGAGCCCTGCTCGTTCCGCAGCGCGCGGTGACAGAGCTGCAAGGTAGCTATCAAGTGGCCGTCGTGGGTAAAGATAACAAGGTTGAGATCAGGCCTGTCAAAGTCGGTGAGCGCACTGGTAGCCAGTGGGTCGTTGACGCGGGGTTGAAGCCGGGCGAGCGGGTGATAGCTGAGGGCATACAAAGAGTGCGTCAGGGCATGACGGTCAACCCTAAGCCGCTCAAAGCGGAGACCGAAGCCAAACCCGCGCCCACAACAAAATCTGAACCGAGGTAAATCGCCATGTCCAAGTTCTTCATCAACCGGCCTATCGTTGCAATGGTCATTTCGATCGTGATGGTGATCGTCGGCATTGTCGCCATGGTGCAACTGCCGATCGCGCAGTTCCCCGAACTCGCCCCGCCGGAGATCCTACTTAATGCCACCTATGTCGGCGCCGACGCGCTGACCCTCGAGCAATCGGTCGCGACACCCATCGAACAACAGCTACAGGGTGTCGATAATATGATCTACATGAACTCGATCAACTCGAGCAGCGGGCTGATGCGACTCAGGGTGGACTTCGACGTCGGCACAGACGCAAACACTGACCAAATTCTCACGCAGATGCGCTACCTCCAGGCCGAGTCGCAGCTCCCGATCGACGTCCGCAACCAAGGTGTCACCATCCTCAAATCAGCCACTAGCCCGCTGGCGCTGTTCTCTCTTTACTCCCCCAAGGGAACCTACGACGGCACTTTCCTCGCGAACTACGCGTATATCAACATCAACGATCCGATGAGCCGTGTGCCTGGTATCGGCCAGGTAGCAATCTTCGGCGCGGACAAGTACGCGATGCGTTTTTGGGTGCGGCCCGACACCTTGGCGAGTTTGGGCATTACCGTCAGCGATATTACAGCGGCGCTCAGCAATCAGAACACCGTGAACCCCGCCGGCCAAATTGGCGCCGAGCCTGTGCCGCGCGGCCAGGAGTTCACCTACACGGTTCGCGCGCAGGGCCGTCTGCTGAACGCAGAGGACTTTGGCAAAATCGTCGTTCGCGCCAATCCGGACGGCTCCATCGTCCGGATGACGGATGTAGCTCGGGTGGAGCTGGGCGCTCAAAAGTACAACCAGATCGGACGGCTTAACGGCAATCCGGCCGCGATCATCGCCATCTACCAGCTACCCGGCTCCAATGCGATCGACACCATGAACCGCGCCAAGCAGTTGATGGAGGATTTGAAAAAAAGATTCCCGCAAGACCTCGACTATACGATTTCGCTCGACACCACCCTTGCGGTGACCGCGGGCATCGACGAGATCGTTAAGACACTTTTCGAAGCGCTCGCCCTGGTCATAATAGTTGTGTTCATCTTCCTGCAGAACTGGCGGGCGACCTTGATTCCGCTGCTGGCGGTGCCGGTTTCGCTGGTTGGCACGTTTGCGATTTTCCCGCTACTGGGTTTCTCTATCAACACTCTGTCTCTTTTTGGCTTGGTCCTCGCGATCGGTCTCGTCGTGGACGATGCTATTGTCGTGGTCGAGGCCGTCGAGCAGCACATCGAACAGGGGCTGTCGCCACGCGATGCAACGCTTAAAGCGATGGAACAAGTGTCCGGGCCTGTGGTGGCAATCGCGCTGGTCCTCTCGTCGGTCTTCTTACCCGTCGCGTTTGTCGGCGGCATTCAAGGGCGACTGAACAATCAGTTTGCCGTGACGATTGCGATCTCGACTCTCATTTCGGCCTTTAACGCCCTGACGCTTTCGCCAGCCCTGTCGGCGCTACTGCTGAGGCCGCGCAAGGAATCGCGAGGCCTCCTCGGGCGATTTTTTGACGGCTTCAATCGGGGGTTTGGGAAAGTCATGCACGGTTACCTCATAGGGAGCGATGCCCTGCTCCACAAGGCGGTCTTCTCGGTGGTGCTGCTTCTTGTTATCGCCGCGTCCGCTGGCCTGCTTGGCTCTCGGTTGCCCAGGGCTTTCCTCCCGGAGGAAGATCAGGGTTACTTCTTCATGAACATACAACTCCCCACGGCCGCATCGTTGCAACGGACCGACAACGTCGCCAAGCAAATCGAAGGCATTCTGAAAGAGACGCCGGGCGTTCAGACCTATAACACCGTCGTTGGTTTCAGCCTGCTCAGCTTTAACAATACCACATACAACGCTTTTTACTTCGTCACGTTGAAGCCCTGGGATGAGCGTGATGCGCAGGGGTTAACCGCCGACGTCATTATCCGTCGCCTCAACCAACGGCTCGCCGGGCTTCCCGAAGCGCAGGCGTTCGCCTTCGCGCCGCCCGCCATTCCAGGCATTGGCACGTCCGGCGGCGCGACCTTCATGCTCGAGGACCGTTCCGGCCAGGATATCGCATTCCTGGCGCAGAATACGGATCGGTTCCTCCAGGCCGCCCGCCAGCGGCCCGAGTTCGCTTCGCTCACCACCACGTTTATTCCCACCGCCCCGCAGGTCTTTGCCGACGTGGACCGCGACAAGGTGCTCAAGCAAGGGGTGGATCTGGGTTCGGTGTACCAGACGCTGCAGGCTTTCATGGGCGGAGTGTTTGTCAACTACTTCAATCGCTTCGGACGCGTGTGGCAGGTATACGTCCAGGCCGAGGGCGAGTTCCGCACCGAGGCGGATAATGTCGGCCAATTTCGCGTGCGCAACAGCGATGGGCAGCCAGTGCCGCTCTCGACCCTTGTAAAGATGCAAACCACTTACGGGCCGGAGTTTACCCTCCGCTTCAACGGTTACAGGGCGGCACAAATCAACGGCATCCTGGCGCCGGGGTATAGCTCGGGCCAGGGAATGAAGGCGTTGGAGGAGGTGTTTGCCCAGACCATGCCGCGAGAAATGGGTTACGACTACTCAGGCATGTCGTTTCAGGAGAAGGTGGCCGCAGAGGGCATATCCGCCAGCGCCATTTTCGGGTTCTCGCTGCTCTTCGTCTTCCTGATCCTGGCGGCGCTCTATGAGAGCTGGACGGTACCGATCGCGGTCTTTGGCGCCTTCACTGGCGTGTGGATGCGCGCTTATGCTTTCGACGTGTATGCCCAAATCGGTCTGATCGTGCTCATCGGTCTCGCCGCGAAGAACGCCATTCTGATCGTCGAATTCGCCAAGCTCGAGTTCGAGAAAGGACGTAGCCTCATGGAGGCGGCACTGGAAGGAATGAGACTACGTCGGCGACCACTCTTTATGACCTCGTTAGCGTTTATCTTGGGCTGCGTGCCGTTATGGATCGCTGCGGGTTCCGGGAGCGCGGCGCGACGAACACTGGGAACCGTGGTGATCGTAGGTATGGCGGCCGACACACTCATCGCCAGCTTCCTTATCCCGGTCTCCTTTTACGTGGTAGAGCGTCTCTCGCGGCGCCGGCAGGAGCATGAAGCGGGAGCAGAGCAGCCCGCACCGGAAGTGGGATGAGGGGGCAATGATGATTCGACATCCGGAGATGAAAAAGCGCGCGAGTGTCGCAGCCGCATTGATCCTGCTGCTGAGCGGCTGCATGCTCGGCCCGGATTATCGGCGGCCTGCCGTGACGACGCCGGATGCATTCCGCGGCGCTTCTGCCGCGATACCTCCCGACAAGCAATCCATTGCTGAGCTTAAATGGTTCGAAGTTTTCCAAGACGAGCAGTTGCAGGAATTGATCCGCACGGCGCTGCAGCAGAATTACGATCTGCGGGATGCGGTTGCGCGCGTCGACGCGGCGCGCGCCAACCTCGGAATTACACAGGCGGATCAGTATCCAAACTTCGGCGTCGGGGCCGATGTCAGCAGCATTGAGTTATCACGGCAGGGACAATTTACCATCCCCAGAGGAACCAGCCGCCAGCGGACCTTCGGCTCGGTCTTCCTCAATCTTTTCACCTTTGAGATCGACATCTGGGGTCGCTTGCGCCGCGCGACGGAAGCAGCGCGCGCCGATTTGCTGGGCGCGGACTGGACGCGAAAAGCCGTCGTCACGACCCTGATCAGCGACGTGGCCACCGCGTATTTCAGCCTCCTCGAGTTCGACATGGAATTGGAGATCGCAAAAAACACTTTGGCTACGCGAGCGGAATCGCTCCGTTTGATCCGGCTTCAACTGCAAGGCGGGGTGGGCACGCTTTTGGACGTGCGACAGGGCGAGCAACTGGTTTACACTGCGGCTGTGTCCATACCGGACGCAGAGCGCCAAATAGAGCAAACCGAAAATCAAATCAGTTTTCTGCTCGGCCGCAATCCAGAATCCATATCACGAAGCCATCTGCTAACGGAGCAGCAAACACCTCCGGAAGTGCCCGCCGGCTTGCCGTCAAAACTTTTAGAGAGGCGCCCGGATATTCAAGCCGCGGAGCAAAACTTGGTCGCGGCCAACGCCATCATCGGCGTGGCAAAGGCGGCCTATTTCCCGCAGATTACGCTCACCGGGGAGTTCGGCTATCAAAGTACGGCGCTGGCGAATTTGTTTTCGGGCTCGAGGAGAATATGGAGTTTCATTCCACAAATTACCCAACCGATCTTCGAAGGCGGACGGATTACCTCCGGCGTGGAGTTGGCTGAAGCGCAGCAACGCAGCGCGCTGGCGCAATATGAAGGGGCCGTGCAAGCGGGATTTCGCGACGTCTCGGATGCGCTTGTGCAATACCAACGAGTCAAGGAGATCCGTGCGCAACGGGAATTGCTGGTCACCGCGTTGCAAGACCGAAAGCGCTTGGCTTACCTGAGATATCGCGGTGGAGTGGATACGATGCTCAATGCTCTCCAAGCGGATCAGGATCTGTTCGTGGCTGAAGTGAGCCTGGCTCAAACCAGGCGTGACGAGTTATTGTCACTAGTTCAGCTCTACAAAGCTCTTGGGGGAGGATGGCAGGAATGAGATTTTTGGTACGGGCATGTATGACGGAACGATTTCCCCACCGAAACAATTGTCAGACGAAGGGAACAGCAAGAAATGACGCTACTTCTGGCTTCTCTCATTGGGTTCTTCGCCGGGCTTCGCTCGCTAACGGCTCCGGCGCTATCCAAAAATTCCTTCGAATAAACATGAATGGCTTCGCAGCGTATTGCCGCAGAATTGGAGAAGATGATGACCTCTATTTCAACCGCTCGGCTGCCCAAGGGGTTCACGGAGACAATCGCCAATGTGGATGGCGTAAAGATCAACTATAAGATCGGCGGACGGGGACCGGTGGTCGTCTTGCTCCACGGTTACGCTCAGACGAGCCACATGTGGATACCCCTGATGCCTTTGCTCGTAGCCACCCACACTGTGATTGCGCCGGATTTGCGCGGCGCGGGCGGCTCGGAGCGCGCGAAGGACGGGTACGACAAAAAGACAATGGCGAAAGACATTCGAAGTCTCGTGCGCCAGCTCGGCTATGAACAGGTGCAACTGGTCGGGCACGACATCGGCTTGATGGTAGCTTACGCGTACGCCGCCCAGTACCCCAAAGAGGTCAGCAAGCTCGTATTGATGGATGCGTTCTTGCCAGGCATCGGCAATTGGAAGGAGGTCTGGCTGTTGCGCGATCTTTGGCACTTTCATTTCTATGGTGACGTGCCCCTGGCGTTGGTAAAGGGACGCGAGCGGATTTACTTCGAGCATTTCTGGAACGACTTTGCCGCCGACAAGACCAAGTCGGTGCCCGAGGCCGACCGGCGAATCTACGCCGCAGCCTACGCCCGAGCGAATGGCATGCGCGCCGGCTTCGAGTACTTCCGCAACTTCGAACGGGACGCGGAGGACTTTGCTCAGATGGGCGCAACACGTCTCGCAATGCCGGTGCTGGTCCTCACCGGCGAAAAGGCCAGCGGCAACTTCCTGATTGAACAGGCCAAGTTAGTGGCGTCCAATGTCCGAGGCCAAGTTGTCATGGGCTCAGGGCATTGGCTGATGGAAGAAGCACGCAATACAGTGATTCCTGCGATCACCGATTTTATCAATTGATCTGCGAAGACAAGGAGTAGCAATCGAGAATCGACTGAACGGAAAGCCATCTCGTGTATATGATTCGATGAGGAGAAACATATGGCAAAGTTATGTGAACATTTGGAGGGGGTAACCTCAGGGGACTTTCCCCCGCAGAGAACTCCCAACGCTTGTGAAGAGTGCCTGGTTGAGGGAACGTTTTGGGTAGCTCTGCGCGAGTGCCAAGCGTGCGGCCATGTCGGCTGTTGCGATTCCTCGACGGGCAAGCACGCGACCAAACACTTCCACGACACGCATCATCCCGTCATGCGTGCGCTTCCACCAGCAAACTGGACGTGGTGCTACCTTCACGAGATCACGGGAAGCCTTGGGCAACCCACAGCCGCACAGAAGTAAATCGTATCCGGCTCAGGTCCGGCGCCATCTATCAATTCGTGACGATCTCCATGATGCTGGCCTGTGCTTAGTTGCGCCGAGAGATTCAGTGAGCGGTCATATG
>Ga0209690_1000497_pt1 | contig 21166 bp, 18 predicted proteins | sample GraSoiAngelo_150_FD_186164 | JGI IMG/M metagenome (GOLD analysis project Ga0209690, IMG submission 186164) | Grasslands soil microbial communities from the Angelo Coastal Reserve, California, USA - 14_1009_09_40cm (SPAdes) (version 2) | ecosystem: Environmental > Terrestrial > Soil > Grasslands ...
CGGCCCGGCGAGCTTCCATCCGCTCTGCCAGGGCCAGTTGTTCTGAATCTGGAGCAGGATGTTCAGCATGGCCATCGCCTCGAGCGCTCGAGCCATGGCGAGCGGTCCCGCGTCGACCGGCCGGAAACCAATCGATTCCGCGAACTCGAGGGCTTTCTGCTTCGCTCCCGCGTCATCGCCGGCGACATAGGCGTCGAGCCTCGTTCCGTCCACCATCGGGTCCGCCATCTTCGAAGCAAACGCGTAGTTGAACGCCTTGACGACGTGCGATTTCGGGGCCTGCTTCTGGATGCGCTCCGCGGTGGACGAGCCGTCGAGCACCTGACCCGGGTCCTTCGGGTTGACTCGGTTGGTGACGTCGATGATCACCTTGCCGTCGAGCTTTTGTGCGAGGCCGCCGACGACCTCGTCCACCTTGTTCGCAGGTACGGCCAGCACCACGAGCTCGGCGTCCTTGACCGCGTCTTGGTTGGAGCGCGCCGCGTGCGCCTTGGTCGCCTTGGCCGCCTCTTCCGCGTGAGCAGGGTCGCTCGCCGCCATGGTGACTTTGTGGCCCGCCCGCGTCGCAGATCCGGCCAGCGCCTTGCCGACGTTCCCCGAGCCGATGATCGCAACCTTCATGTGAGACCTCCTGAGACCGGTATACGCCGAGTTATTGAACAGCGGCGGGCAGACGTCTATTCGAGCGGTGCGCGACTCGGACGAGGATCGACGAGGCCGCTATGGAGATCACCACTGCGCCCACCAGCGCAGAGCTCACCTGCGCGGAGATGAGGCCCGCCCCGAGAGCCAGGGCGCCGAGCACGTAGCTGAACTCGCCGACCTGGCCCAGTCCGACTGCGAGCTGGAGCCTTCGAGCGCCAATTCGCGTAAAGCGCGCCATCAGCCAGACGACCAGCACCTTGGCGAGGAGGACCATGGCGAGAAAGGCCAGCAACCACGGCAGCGCCTGAAGCAGCAGGTTGGGGTCGATGACCGTTCCAAGGGCGACGAAGAACATGACTGCGAAGAGATCGCGGAACGGCAACAGGCGCTGGCGGGCTTCGGCAGCCACTGGACTTTCGGTGATGGCGACACCGGCGACGAATGCCGCCAAGGCGAGCGGGATGCCGAAGTAGCGCGACCCGACGCCGGCGACAAGCAGGCCGCTGGCCACAGAGACGAGCAGGAACAGGTCGTGCTCCGTCTGCAGCCTCCGCAGCAGCCACGGTAGGAGGAACGCGGCGACCGCGGACAGGAGCGCGAACGCGAGCACGCCTGCCACGGCGGCGAGACCGGAGCGACCGCCCACGCCAACCACCACGACGAGGATCAGCGCCGCGCCGACTCCAACCAGATCCTGGATCAGGCTCCAACCGAGCAGGACTTCGTCGGTCCGTGCGTCGGTGGTGCGCCTTCGGCTGCGAGTGATGTTGACGACGACGACGCTCGATGACATCGCGATCGACAGGCCGATCATCGCCGCGCCCGCGGGCTGCAGGCCCAGAGCGAGGCAGGCCGCGGCACTGAAGGCCCACGTCGCGAGCACCTGCAGGGGCGCGAGCAGGAGAAGTCGGCGCCCTTCGCGGGCGAGGCGAAGAGGGTTGATCTCGATTCCGACCTCGAAAAGGAGCAGAACCACGCCGACGTCGGCAAGGATGGAGAGCTGCTCGCGGTTGGCGACGTACCCTGGCGTGAAAGGCGAGACGACGACCCCGACCAGCAGATAACCGATCACCGCCGGAAGGCCTAGCGCGCGTGCCGCGCGGCCGGCGAGGGCCGCAAGCATCAGGAGAAGCCCAAGCTCGAGGATGGCTGGTGCAGTGCGATCCACTGCCGGGAGAATAGGTGACCGATGAAAGACCTCGTTTGGCGACCTGCCAGACCACCGCAACGTGTGCCGCTGGCGGGCGACAGCGTGTTGCTCGAGCCTCTCAGCGCCGAGCGCCACGGTGACGACCTCTTCGCCTCCACGGTCGGGGCGGATGCGACCTGGTTCTACCTGCCTTACGGTCCTTTCCCCGGGAAGGACGAGTTCTTCGCCTGGCTACGCGAACGCGAGGCCCTCGACGACCCGCTCGCCTTCACGATCATCGACCGCGAGGCAGGTGTTGCTCGCGGTCTCGCAACCTTCATGAGCATCGTGCCCGAGCACGGTGTGACCGAGATCGGTCACATCTGGCTTTCGCCCCAGCTGCAGCGCACCCGACAGGCTACAGAGGCCATCTACCTGATGTCGCGGCACGCGTTCGACGAGCTCGGCAACAGGCGCCTGGAGTGGAAATGCGATGCGGCCAACGCAGCCTCGCGGCGGGCCGCGCAACGATTCGGATTCACCTTCGAAGGCGTCTTTCGCCAGCATCGAGTCGTCAAGGGCCGCAATCGGGACACTGCCTGGTACTCGATCACCGACACGGAATGGCCGCGCTGCCGGGCCGCATTCGAGGCCTGGCTGGCCCCAGAGAACTTCGACGCCCACGGCGAGCAGCGCCGGTCCCTCGCGGACATCCGCAATGGAATACCCGCCGCGCCAGCGGATAGAGCCAGTTGACATGGCGACTACAAAAGACGTGATCGAGGCGGCGCTGGAGCGAGGTCACACGATCGACATCACGACGACCGGCCGGCGGAGCGGCGAACCGAGACGCCTGGAGATTGTCTTCCACAACGTCGACGGCCGCATCTATATCAGCGGCACCCCGTATCCGAGGAAGCGCCGGTGGCTGCTGAACCTCGAAGCGGATCCGCATCTCATCTTTCACCTCAAGGGCAAGACAAAGGCCGACCTGCTGGCGACTGCTCGGGTCATTGACGATGGGGCCGAACGGCGCAGGATCCTCCCTTACATCGCGTGTGCCTGGAAGCGGGACGACCTGGAGCGGATGGTCCGCTACAGCCCGCTGATCGAGGTCAGCTTCCAGCCCAACGGTTCCTGACCGGCCCCTCCAAGGCTGCGCGCCCCTTCCCGTGGATGGGGAGGACTCCCCCGGCATATGAAAAGCGCCGCCTGATTTCTCAGGACGGCGCTCTGTTGGGGAGGGGGCTTTCAGCTACAGCCGGTCGTGGCTCCACAGTTCAGGCACTTATAGCAAGAGCCTGACCGCACGGTGATCGAACCGCAGTCCGGGCACGCAGGCGCGTCCGTGTTCACGAACGCGATCTTTTGGGTCGCGGTGCCGTTGATGGTTTTGCTTTCTTGTGCGCCCTGGGCGGGCAGCGCTGCCGGCGCGGCGATGACCCTGAACTCGGGCTCAACCGGCTTCGGGTCTTCGCGCCGCACGATGCCGACCTCGTCCTGCTCCTCCACCGGAAGGAAATGGCTGGCCATCCAGCGGAAGATGTAGTCCACGATCGACTTGGCGATCGGGATCTCTCTGTTCTTGGTGAAGCCCGAGGGCTCAAACCGCATGTGGCTGAACTTGTCGACCATGAACTTGAGCGGGACTCCGAACTGCAGGGCGTAGGAGGTCTGGGTGGCGAACGCGTCCATCAGGCCCGAGATGGTCGAACCCTCCTTGGCCATGGTCACGAACAGCTCGCCAGGGGTGCCGTCCTCGTAGAGCCCGACCGTCAGGTAGCCCTCGTGTCCGCCGATGTCGAACTTGTGCGTGACCGCCTTTCGCTCGTCGGGCAGCTTGCGCCGGACCGCGCGGTATTCGACGTCCTGCGGAGCGGCCGCGACCACCTTCTTCTCCTTCTCCAGCGAGGTGGAGAGCGGCTGTGAGCGCTTGCAGCCGTCGCGGTAGATCGCGATGCACTTGAGGCCGAGCTTCCACGATTCCACGTAGGTCTGCTGGATCTCTTCGACCGTGGCGTCGGTGGGCAGGTTCACAGTCTTGGACATGGAGCCGGAGATGAAGGGCTGCACGGCGGCCATCATCCGGACGTGGCCCATCGGCGCGATCGAGCGCGTGCCCTTGACCGGCTTGAACGCGCAGTCGAACACCTTCAGGTGCTCATCCTGCAGGTGCGGCGCGCCCTCTATGGTGTCGTTCTCGTCGATGTACTCGACGATCTCTTTGACCTTGACCTCGTCGTAGCCGAGCTTGCGGAGGGCGGCGGGGACGGTGGTGTTGACGATCTTCAGGAGGCCGCCCCCGACGAGCTTCTTGTACTTGACCAGCGCCAGGTCGGGTTCGATGCCGGTCGTGTCGCAGTCCATCATCAGCCCGATCGTGCCGGTCGGTGCGAGGACGGTGGCCTGGGCGTTGCGATAGCCGTGAGCCCGGCCTAGCTTGACGGCGTCGTCCCACGTCGAGCGCGCAGCGTTCACGACTTCCGCCGACTCGGGCGACGTCGAGAGCTGGTAGGCCGCGGCGCGGTGCTTCTCCATCACGCGCAGCATCGGTTCGCGGTTCTTCGCGTACTCGGTGAAGGGTCCCTTGACCTGCGCCATCCGGGCCGACTGGGCGAAAGCGCGCCCGGTCATGATCGCCGTCAGGGCGCCGGCGAAGCGCCTTCCTTCGTCGGAGTCATAGGCGAGTCCCATCGACATGAGCAGGGCGCCGATGTTGGCGTAGCCGAGCCCGAGTGGGCGCAGCGCTTCTGAGTTCTTGGCGATCTGCGGGGTTGGGTAGGAGGCGTTGGAGACGAGGATCTCCTGCCCGGTGAAGCAGACGTCGACCGCGCGCTGCAGCCGCTCGACGTCGAACGTGCCGAGCTCGTTTTGGAACTTCATCAAGTTCAGCGAGAGCAGGTTGCATGCGGTGTCGTCCAGGAAGACGAACTCGGAGCACGGGTTCGTGGCATTGATGCGGCCGGTGTGGGGGACGACGTTCCAGTCCTGGATCGTGCTGTCGAACTGGAGACCGGGGTCGCCGCAGATCCACGCTGCGTCGGCGATCTCTCGCCAGACGTCGCGCGCCTTGTAGTTCTCCACTGTCCGGCCGTCGACCACCGCCTTCGTCTTCCACTCCTTGTCGTCGATCACTGCGTGCATGAAGTCGTCGCCGACGCGGACGGAATGGTTGGCGTTCTGGAACTGCACCGAGTCATAGGCGCCGCCCGGGACATTGAAGCCCGCGTTGTAGCCCGCCTCGATCAAGGCCCACGCCTTCTTCTCTTCCTCCGCCTTGCAGCGGATGAAGTCCATGACATCTGGGTGGTCGGCGTTGAGGATCACCATCTTGGCCGCCCGCCGCGTCGTCCCGCCGGACTTGATCGAGCCGGCAAAAGAGTCGTAGCCCTTCATGAAGGAGACAGGGCCCGACGCGGTGCCGCCACCCGACAACTGCTCCTTGGACGAGCGCAGGACCGACAGGTTCGTGCCGGTGCCGCTGCCGAACTTGAAGAGCATGCCTTCGGTCTTGGCCAGGTCGAGGATCGACTCCATCGAGTCGTTGACCGAGTTGATGAAGCACGCCGAAGCCTGCTGCGAGCGACCGGGAACGCCGATGTTGAACCAGACCGGGCTGTTGAACGACGCCTGCTGGGTGACCAGCAGGAAGCGCAGCTCCTCGGCCCAGTTCAGCACGTCCTCTTCGGTGGCGAAGTAGCCGCCATCGCGACCCCATCTCGCCAGCGTGTCAACCACTCGGTCGATGATCTGGCGCACGCTCGTTTCCCGCTCGGGGCTGCCGGGACTGCCCCGGAAGTACTTTTGGGCGACGACGTTGATCGCCAACTGCGACCACGAGCGGGGGACCTCCACGTCCTTTTGCTCGAAGATGACCTGGCCCTTCTCACCGGTGATCGCGGCGGTTCGGCGCTCCCACTCGACGAGGTCGTAGGCGTGGCTGCCCGGGGGTGTGAAGAATCGCCCAAAGCGAAGTCCTTTGGCTTTGGTCGAGTGCCCGTTGCCGTTCTTGACAACACGAGCCCCGGTGAGGTCGGCGAGATTCTTGGCCATCTTTGTTGCGAGCGCCTCCTTAAATCATCCCCGGAGTGGGTGTTTTTGAAGCGGATTGCTGTGACGTATGTGGGGTCGTTGAACTGATTCGTTTGGGGATGCAAGAGGCCCCAGAGCATGCCCGCCACTTATGCCCCAGGGCCTCGATGTAACGCCTTCGACTATACGATCGGGATTTGGGCTTGTCAAGGCCTGAACACAAGATATTTGGCCTCAATGACCTCTCAACCCCTACATCTTGGTGGAATACCTGTGGATATCCCTGCGGACGAATTGGGCACAGGGTGGGCACTGCCTGGGGGAAACCGGCCAAACCTTGCCTACTGGACCGAGTCGAGCAGGGCCAGGCGGAAGCTCTCTGTGGAAACCTCGGTGGACGCATCGGGCGAGCCTGTGGATACGTTGTCCCCAGCGGCCCCTCCGGCGCCGCGCGCCACCTCCCCATCCGAGGGGGAGGAAAGCTGAGCCCCTTGCGCCGAGGAGCGGATCTTGGCGGTCGCCTGCCGTCCTTCCGTGTAGGCGTTCTGGAGGACGGTCAACGACCGCTGCACCTTGTTCTCCAGGATGCCCTCGAGCACGTCAACCTGGCGCTCGATGTCGATGAGGGCCGACTGCAGCTTCTCCATGTCGACCGTCCGGGCGAACTGCAGGTGCAGCTGGTACAGCGTCAGCAGATAGGGGAGGGCCATGGCGTAGCCGACGACCATCACATGGCGCATGTGGGCGTTGACGATGGCTCCCCGGCAGACGTCGTAAGCCGCGTCGGGGATGACCGCCAGGGCAAAGGGTGAGGTGGTGGCGGGATCGATGTACTGGCTGACCTCACGGACCCGGCGCTCCACCTCACGTTCCACCTGGGCCATCAGCTGGGCCCGGCGGTTGGCGTCGAGCCCTGGCTCGCCAAGCTGCTCCAGGGCCACGCTCGAAACCCATTTCGAGTCCATCGGCAGCAGCTTGCCGCCTGGCAGGCGCAGGGCCAGCTCCACCACCTTGCCGCCCACCCAGACGTTGCGCTGCAGCATCTCCGGCGGCAGGTGGCGGAGCGCCTCCTCCAGGATGTGCTCGCCGGCCGCGCCCCGGCTCGAACTGCCCGCGATGACGCTCTCCAGACGCTTGAGGCTGGCACGAGCCTCTTCCTCGATCGGCTGCCGCGCCGAGATCGCCGAGCGCAAGCCCTCCATGGCCGACTGCGCGTGGACCAGGCGATCGCGAATCTCGGCGGCCTGGGATTCCTGGGTCTGGCCCCCCGCCTGGAGGCGCGTCTTGAGCTCGGCCACATCGCGCGCCTGACCGTCAGCCCGCCTGACCAGGCTCCAGACGAGAGCCCCCACCACCGCGATCCCAGCCATGAGGCATACCAGAAGCAGCGCGAACAGAAGTTCGAGCACCGACATCTTGCGCATTGTACCCGTCATCCGGGGTATAAACAAGCCCGTTAACATGAGCTCGATGGCCGAAGTTCACCCTCTTCGGGGGCCCGACCAGGCACCCGACCGGATCCCCCTGGAGGAGGTCTACATGCGCATGGCCGAGGAGCTGGCCAAGCGATCGACGTGCGCCCGGCTGCAGGTGGGGACCGTGATCACGACGCGCGACCTCACCCAGGTCCTCGGCATCGGCTACAACGGCAACGCCCGCGGCCTGCCGAATCGGTGCGACTCGACCACGCCCGGGTCGTGCGGTTGCATCCACAGCGAGATCAACGCCTTGGTCAAGGCCGGCGCCCAGCAGCCGGGAAAGGTGATGTTCGTCAGCGCCTCTCCTTGCGTGATGTGCGCCAAGATGGCGATCAACGCGAACGTCGCGCGGGTTTACTATCGAGAGGCGTACCGCGACCCCGCGGGCCTTGACGTCCTGCGCCAGGGCGGGGTGGAGGTCGTCCACTACAACCGCTGGCGCGAGCACTGGCGTTAGGCCGGTCAAAGGCTAGTCGCGCACGATCTCCCAGCCGTTTTCGGCCCGGATGATCCGCGGTTCCACGATCGGGATCTCCTTGAGCCGGCGCGCCTGCCCAAAGAGAGCCCTGACGTCCGCTGTCTCCGCGACCGACTCCAGGACGGCGCGGGTCGCGTAGACGAGCGTGATCTCAGGTTTGCGCAGCGCCGTTCGAGGTGCGATCCACAACCAGTCGGCGACCTCACCCACTTGCGCATGCACCGCTTGACCTGCCGGTAATCGGGCCAGGTAAAACCGGGCGTCGAATCGCCTGCGGAGCTGCGCCGGGGTGACCCAGCGCGCGAACATCTGCAGACGGTCGAACGCCGGCTCGAGGGCCAGCGAGCGCATCGCCTCGCCGAACGAAGCGCCGGCGGCCAAGGTCGCACGCAGCCGCTCGCCATCGACGTCGCGCGCAAAGGATCGACCCCGCCGGGCAAGCAGAATTCCCACCTCTTCGAACAGCTCGCGCACCGCCGCTGCGCGGATCTCGTCCTCAAACGTCCGGTCGTCGTCGTGCACCGTGCCGCCGGGAAAGACGTAGGCCCCCGGCGCGAAGTCGGCACCACCGGGTCGGTGAACCAGGAGCAGCTCCCAGGGATTGCGGCCGCGCACGAGCAACACCGTCGCCGAGGGACGCGGAGTGACAGGCGAAGCATCGAGATTGAGATGGCCTGACAGCTCGGGCGGGAGTGCCATTACGGCGACTCTACGGTCTCTAGCATTCGGCACGTGGACTTCGGCATCGACGGCAAGGTCGCCTTGGTCACGGCTGGGACCAGGGGCATTGGCCTCGCCATCGCGCAGTCGCTGGCACGCGAGGGAGCACGAGTCGCTGTGGTGGCCCGGACCGCATCAGACGTGAAAAGCGTCGCCGACTCGCTCAAGGGCTTCGGCGCGGCCGCGGACGTCACCACCGAAGAAGGTTGCAAGAGATCAGTCGAGCAAACGCGCGAAAATCTCGGCCCCATCGACATCCTGGTAAACAACTTCGGCGCCCGTGCTGGCACATCCTGGAATGACACCCGGACGGAGCAGCTCCGAGCCGCCTTCGAGGGCAACGTCGTCGTCAGCGCACGCATGACGCAGCTCGTGCTGCCCGGCATGGTGGAGCGCGGCTGGGGGCGCGTCGTCATCATCACGTCGGTCTACGGCCGCGAGTCGGGTGGAGCGCCGGCCTACAACGCAGCCAAAGCCGCCGAGATCAGCCTGGTCAAGTCACTGGCCCACGACGTCGCGGCGGGAGGGGTGACGGTCAACGGTGTGGCCCCCGGTTCGATCCTGTGGGAGGGCGGCGGTTGGCACCGGCGCCTGCAGGCCGACCCGCAAGGTATCGCCGAATTCGTTCGCCGCGAGATGCCGCTCGGCCACTTTGGAACCGCGGAAGAGGTCGCGAGCGTAGTCGCGTTTGTGTGCTCGCGGCAGGCGAGCCTTGTCACCGGGGCGAGTATCGCTGTTGATGGCGGTCAGGGACGTTCGAACATCTAACCGCGCGCAGATCGCTGCGCTGGTCCTGCTCGTGGTCTTCACCGCCTGCTCGCAAGGCTCGACACCAAAAGCCGCGGCTCCGACTCCACGGACCCTTACCGGCGCGATCGGCGCTGCGTCGTACGAGATCGACGTCCCCGCCGGCTGGAACGGGACGCTCTTTCTGTACAGCCACGGCTACGTAGCGCCCGGCGGAGCCAATGGCGCGCAGGCTGCGCCAGTCGACTTCGCGCGCACGTGGTTGCTCGACCACCACTATGCGGCTGCTGGTTCCTCGTACAGCTCGACCGGGTGGGCGCTGGAGGACGCATTCCGAGACCAGATGGCGCTGCTCGATTACTTCGGGTCACACGTCGACAAGCCAAAACGCGTGATCGCATGGGGCGCTTCGCTGGGCGGCATCATCACGGCCGGACTCGTCCAGCTTCATCCCGACCGCTTCGCCGCCGCGATGCCTTTATGCGGGGTGCTGTCGGGAGGAATCGCCACCTGGAACGCGGAGCTCGATTCCGCGTACGCGTTCAAGACCTTGCTTGCCGCCGGCTCGGCTCTGCAGCTTACGCACATCACCGACGCCGAAGCCAACAGGCAGCTTGCGGCGCAGCTCTTCAACTCCGCGGCCTCGACGCTTCTAGGCCGGGCCCGACTCGGGCTGGTCGCGGCGCTGATCGATCTGCCTGGCTGGTTCGATCCCCGACAGCCCGAGCCTGCGGCCGATGACTACGCCGGCCAGCTCGCCGCCCAGCAGCAATGGGAGTCGAGGGTCGGCTTCAACTTTGCCTTTGACTATCGCCAGGAGCTCGAGCGCCGGGCCGGCGGCAACCCGTCGTGGAACGCCGGCGTGAACTACAACGCGCTTCTCGCGGAATCTCCAGACCGCGCCGAAGTCATCGCGCTTTACGCGCAGGCCGGGCTGGATCTGCAGAAGGATCTGCGAACTCTGAACGCCGGCGCGACGATCAAGGCCGATCGCGGGGCCGCGGCGTACCTCGACCGCTACATCAGCTTCGACGGCAATCTGTCGGTGCCGATGCTGTCGATGCACACGACCGGGGACGGCCTCGTCATCCCTCCCAACGAGAGCGCATACGCAGAAGTGGTCGCAACCGCGGCAAAAGGCGACATGCTCCGCCAGCTGTTCGTGCACCGCGCCGGCCACTGTACGTTCACGCCAGGGGAGACGATCGCAGGACTTCAAGTCCTCCTCGAGCGCCTCGACACCGGGCGGTGGGACGCGTCGGCGCTGCAGCCCGCGGCGTTGAATACGGAGGCGCTGGCCCAAGGCGCCGGCGCGAACCAGTTTTTCGGCCTTGCGCTCGAGCCGTCGTTCGTCGCCCATACGCCGGCGCCTTACCCTCGGCCGCACGCCAAGGGGCAGGCGATCCCGACTTAGAATCTCGAGCAGTGCCCAGGTTCAAAGGGGTGCTCACGTCGACTCCGCGCGGCGGGGGAGGCACCCTGGTACCGGTGCCAAGGGACGTGGCCGCGAAGATGGGGTTGAAAGGCATGCCAAGGGTGCAGGCGGTCATCGCCGGCCAGCCCTACCGCGGGTCGCTGATGCCGATGGGTGACGGGACCTACTGCCTGGGTGTGCTCAAGTCCATCCAGGAGGCCGCCGGCGTCAAGCAGGGGGACAAGGTCACGGTCGAGATCGAGCTCGACACTGCGCCCCGCGTCATCGAGCCGCCGGCGGACCTCGCCAAGGCGCTGGCCCGTGACAAGCGGGCGTCCGGCGCGTGGGAAAAGCTTTCCTTCACCAACAAGAAGGAGATCGCCCGGAGCCTCGAGGAGGCGAAGAAGCCGGAAACACGAGAGCGGCGCCTCGCCGCGGCGCTCCAGAAGCTGCGGGCCTAGGGGCTCGGGCTGATCGGGTTGGCGCCAAGCTGCCCGGCGATCAGCAACGCCGTGGGATAGATCCCAAGCACCAGGGAAGCGACGCCGCTGAGAACGATCGCGAAGTTGCCGCTGATCGATGCCGGCACCCGCTCGAGGGCCGGCGACGGCGACCAGATCGGGATCAGGACGCGGATGTAATAGAAGACGGACACGACGCTCATGAGCACCGCGACCACCACCAGCCATGTGTAACCGGCGCCCACGCCGGCCGTGAACAGAAACAGCTTGCCGAAGAACCCGACCGAAGGCGGAAAGCCCGCCAGCGAGAGCATGAAGACGCTCATCGCGACCGCCAGGATCGGGTTGCGCCGTCCCAGGCCTTCGAGGTTGGCGAAGGTGTCGCGATCGCCTTCTGGACCGGCGAGCAGGGTGATCACCGCGAACGCCCCGAAGTTCATGAACATATAGACGAAGAGGTAATAGAGCACCGCGGCCAGTCCGTTCTGTCCACCGGCGATCACTCCGATCAGGATGTAGCCCGCCTGCGCGATGCCGGAGTAGGCGAGGAGTCGCTTGAGGCTGACCTGGACGATCGCCATCAGGTTTCCGACCACCATGCTGGCGACCGACACCAGGACCAGGACCCACTGCCACTCGGCGGCGAGGTGGGGCAGACCGCCGGCGAAGACGCGCACGATCATCGCGAAGGCCGCGGCCTTGGTGCCCACAGACATGAAGGCTGTCACTGGAATCGGCGCGCCCTGGTACACGTCGGGCGTCCACATATGGAACGGAGCAGCCGAGACCTTGAACGCGAAGCCGACGCCCATAAGCACGATGCCGAGGAGGAGCAGCGGATTGGTGCTCGAGGCGGAGCCCAGTCGCTGCGCGATGTCCGGGATCACCGTCGTCCCCGAGCCTCCGTAGATCAGCGCCATGCCGTACAGCACGAAGGCGCTGGCGAAGCCGCCCACGAGGAGGTACTTGGCCGCGGCCTCCTGGGAGCGGAAGTCGGCGCGCGCGAAGCCGCACATGATGTAAAGAGAGATCGAAAAGAGCTCGAGGCCGAGGAACACGGTCACGAGCGACGTCGCCGAGGCGAGCACCATCATCCCGATGACGGCGGCCATCGTCAGGATGTGGAACTCCGACTCCAGCAGCCCGCGCCGCTTCAGGTAGGAGTGCGAGACCGCGACGGTGAGGATGCCCAGGCTCGCGAACAAGATCTCGAAGAAGAGCGCGAAAGCGTCGCCTGTCGCGAACTTGTGGTACGCGTAGCCGCCCGACCCGTACAGCCAGCGGTAGAGCGCGGTTCCGAGCGAGTAGGCGAACCCGACCACCGCGAACATGGCCGTGACCCCGCCGCGGCGTGAGCGGGGAAGGATGAGGTCGGCGACCAAGGTCAGCAGGAAGAAACCGGTGAGGGCGACGATGGGCGCGATCTGGCCCAGATCGCTTGCGGCCTGCGACCAGGAGTAGCTCAGATCGGTTCCGGGCGGCATCAGCGGGCCAGCCCGGTCTGGCCGAGCGACGTCATGAGGTTGGTCAGCAGCGCGGGGTCCAGACCCAGGACGAACATGAGCACGATCAGGGGCGCGAGCACACCCAGCTGGGAGGCATAGATGTCGGATCGCGGCACCGGTCCCGAGGGCGCGCCCTGCGTCACACCCTGGAAGAGGCGGAGCATGTAAACGGGCGTCAGCGCGAGGCCGATGGCTCCGAGGACCGCGAGCACAGGCGCCCGCTGCCAGGCGCCGAGCAGCGTCATGAACTCACCGACGAAGCTGTTGAGTCCGGGCAGTCCGAGCGCCGCAAAGGTCACGATGGCAAAGACGCCCGCCATGACCGGCATGCGCAGCGCAAGCCCGGCCACCGCTGACCTGTCTCTGACCCCGGTCTTCTCTGTGATCCAACCGACGATCAGGAACAGCGCGGCGATGATGATCCCGTGGTTGACCATCTGCAGCAGAGCTCCCTGCTGGCCCTGGACGTTGAAGGCGAAGATGCCGAGGACGATAAAGCCCATATGGCTGATGCTCGAGTACGAGACGAGCATCTTCATGTCGCTCTGGACGAGCGCCATCAACGCGCCCCAGATGATCGCGGCCACAGCGAGCACGGGGAGGACCCACCGCCAATCCCACCAGTTGACCGGCTGCGGGAACAGTGGCACGGCGATCCGCAGAAAGCCGTAGGCGCCGGCCTTGCCCATAACGCCTGCGAACGTGATCAGCATCGGTATCGGCGCCGCGTTGTAGGCGTCGGGCAGCCAGCTGTGGAACGGGAACAGCGGCGTCTTGATCGCGAACGCAAGGGCAAAGACGAAGAAGAGCCCGAACTGCCATGCGGGTGACGGCGCAAGCTTCGCCAGCTGGGCCAGGTCAAAGGTCTGGTGCCCCGTCGCGACGTACTCGCCGATGACGCCGACGAGCATCAGAAGTGAGCCCGCGAGCGTGTAGAGCACGAACTTCAGAGCCGCCCATCCGGGTCGCGCGCCCTCGCCGTAGAGCCAGAGCAGGAAGTAGGCGGGAATGAGCATCGCCTCCCAGAACACATAGAAAAGGACGAGGTCGGTGGACATGAACACTCCGGCCAGGCCGCCGGCCATCGCGAGCATCAGACCCACGAATCCGTTCGTCCGCGGGGTGACGGGCGTGGCAAGGATCGCGATCAGGGTGAGGAACGCGTTCAGCGCGACCAGCCAGACGCTGATGCCGTCGACGCCGAGGCGGTAGAAGATGCTGAGCTGCGGGATCCAGACGAGCTTCTCCGTGAACTGAAAGCCCTTGTAGCCGGACGCGAAGTTGAGCACCACGAACCCGGCGATCGCGAGTGCGCCGAGTGCGACCAGCGCGCCGAACCACTTGCCGAGGCGTGGCGGCAGACCCGCGACCAGCAAACCGCCGATGAGCGGCAGCGCCCAGAGGCTGGTGAGCGTCACGAGAACGCCCTCATGATCAGCAGCACGCCCGCGATGGCAACCACGCCGCCGACGAATACGAGCACGTAGTTGCGGAAGTAGCCGCTCTGGGTGAGGCTGAGCTCGCCGGCCGACCACCGGGCGGCAACGCCCGTGTCGACGACCGCGGCGTCGATCACCGGTCGCTCGATGTCGCGCAGCGCAAATGCGGCCACAGCATCGGTCGGCCGGACGAAGGCCCGGTCATACAGCTCGTCGAAGTAGTACTTGTGCTCGAGCACCCGCTGCGCCCATGGCGCGTACGCGGACCAGGGCCGGATGTAAAGCGCGCCGACGAACAACGCGGTGGCCAGGATCATGGTCAGGAACGTGACGGCGATCTCGATGCCGCCGCCCTCCCAGCGCACGGGCCCGAGCACCGACGCGAGGAAATCGGTCACGAGCGCCGGACCCACGCCGAGCGCCCTGGTCTGGATCAAGCCGCCGGCGGTGGCCAGGACCGCGAGGACGGCGACCGTGATCATCATCACCAGCGGCGGCGCATGCGGGTGGTCGACCGGACGGTGCGGCGATGGCTTGCCCCAGAACGAGAGCCACCACATGCGGCCTGTGTAGAAGCCGGTGATCAGGGCTGTCGCGGAGCCGACGAGCCACAGCACGTGGACCATGTTGTCGTCGGGCTTTGTGAAGGCGAGACCGAGGATCTGCTCCTTGGAGAAGAAGCCGACGAGCGGGATCACTCCCACGAGCGAGAGCGACCCGATGAGGAAGGAGATCGAGGTCGGGCGCATCTGGCCCCACAACCCGCCGTACTTGCGCATGTCCTGCTCGTCGTGCATGGCGTGAATGACGTTGCCGGCGGCCATGAAGAGCAGAGCCTTGAAGAAGGCGTGTGACAGCAGGTGGAAGAAGCCGGCGGCGTATGCGCCGATGCCGACCGCGAGGAACATGTAGCCGATCTGGCTCATCGTCGAGTAGGCGAGCACGCGCTTGATGTCGACCTGGACAATCGCGATGGTGGCCGCGAAGAGAGCGGTGACCGCGCCGACGATCGCGACCGCGGCGTGCGCGTAGATGGCGACGTCGTAGATGGGGTGCATGCGGCCGACCAGGTAGACGCCGGCAGTGACCATGGTCGCGGCGTGGATCAGGGCGCTGACGGGGGTCGGGCCCTCCATGGCGTCGGGCAGCCAGGTATGGAGCGGGAGTTGGGCCGACTTCGCTATCGCGCCGACGAGCAGCAAGAAAGCGGCGAGCTCAATCGTGGAGCTGTCGGCCTGAGGAATGGCTTTGAAGACTGACGAATATGTCGCGGAATGCAGATTCACGAACAGGACGAAGGTGCCGAGGATCATCCCCACGTCGCCGATCACGTTCATCACGAACGCCTTTCGCGCGGCCACCACGGCGGAGTGCCGTTGGTACCAGAAGCCGATCAGCAGATAGGAGCTCAGGCCGACCATCGCCCAGCCGACGATCAGGAAGATGAAGTTGTCAGCGAGGACGAGCAGCAGCATCGAGAAGATGAAGACGTCCATGTAGGTGAAGAAGCGGGCGTAGCTGGGGCCGTCCTCGTGCTCCATGTAACCGACGGAGTAGGTGACGATCAGGCCGCCGACGCCCGTGATGACCATGCACATGAAGATCGACAGGTTGTCGATCAACAGACCGAACGGCACCTCGAACGAGCCGCTCTTGATCCACGTCCAGTAGGTGAAGTCGCTCGAGACTTGGTTGAAGAAGAGGACGAGGGTGGCAGCAAACGAGGCCCAGACGACGCCCGGGCCGACGATCACGGTGACGATGCGCGGCGCGCGCCAGCCCCTTCCAGCCAGCAAGATCGCGCCGGCGGCGGGGAAGAGGAGGATGAGAAGCGCGACCAGCGCCATGCTCATCCCTTCAGCTCGCTCAGGTCGTCGACGTCCTCCACGTCGCGCACACGGAAGATGTCGACCAGGATCGCAAGGCCGACCACGGCTTCAGCCGCAGCAACCGTCATCGACATCAGCGCGAAAAGCTGGCCCTCGATGTTCTGGAGCTGCCGCGCGAAGGTGACCAGCGTCAGGTTGGCGGCGTTGAGCATGAGCTCGATCGAGATCAAGATCACAAGCGGGTTGCGGCGCACCAGCACGCCCACCGCGCCGAGCACGAAAAGGATGGCGCTGAGGAGCAGAAACCAGGAGGTGTCAAGCTCCGACCCGCCGACGTTCAATGTACTCACAAATCGTCGATTCGCTTGCGGCTGAGGTAGATCGCGCCGATCGCCGCGACCAGCAGGAGGATCGAGGTCAGCTCGAACGGGTAAAGGTAGGTCGTGAACAGTCCGACCGCGATCGACTGCACAGTGCCGAAGAAGTTCATGTCGGTCTTGTCGGGCTGGCGGTACTCGACGCCCTGCAGCATCGCCCACATCAGGCCCAGCAGCACGAGCATGAACAGCCCTGAAAGCCAACCCTGGAAGCGCAGCCGGCCTTGTCCCAGCTCACGCGCAGGACCGAGGAGAGCGATCACGAACAGGAACAGGACCATGACTGCGCCGGCGTAGACGATGATCTGGACCGCGAACACGAACTGGGCGCTGAGCAGCAGGAAGATGACCGAGAGCGCGAGCATGACCAGGACCAGGCTGAGCACGGAACGGATCGGCTGGTGGAAGCTCACGACCCCGATGCCGCCGAGCACTGCCGTCGCCGCAGCGACGAAAAAAACGGCGATCGCCACTTACGTGTCCCTCTCCCCCGAGGGGAGAGGGTGGGGGTGAGGGGCGCCCTTGGCATCCAGCCGAGCCTGCACGTCACGCGGCAACGGCTCGAGCAGCTTCTCCTTGTTGTAGATGAACTTCTCGCGACTGGTGTCCGACAGCTCATACTCCGGGCCCAACACGATCGCCTGCACCGGGCACGCCTCCTCGCAGTAACCGCAGAAGATGCAGCGGAGCATGTTGATCTCGTAGGTCTTGGCGTAACGCTCGCCCGGCGAGACGCGATTCTCGTCCGTGTTCTCGGCAGCGATCACGAGGATGCAGCCCACCGGACACGCCGCGGCGCACAGCTCGCAGCCGATGCAACGCTCGAGGCCGTTGTCGTAACGGCGGAGGTAATGCCGCCCGCGGTAGCGCTCAGACCGAGGGGTCTTGTCCTCCGGGTACATGGTGGTCACGACTGGCCGGAACGTCTCCGTCAGGGTGGTTTTCAAGCCGGTCACCAGCGCGGCGACGTCGCTCGCGACGCTCTGCGGTTTGGGTTTCTCGTCCGTTTCCTCGTCAGCCATGCCTTATCCCTGGACCGCGACCAGCACGATCGCGGTCACGATGACGTTGGCCATTGCAAGCGGCAGCAGCACCTTCCACCCCAGGCGCATGAGCGTGTCGTAGCGCAGTCGGGGAAATGTTCCGCGGAGCCAAATGTATAGGAACAGGACGAGCACGACCTTGATCAGGAAAGCGATCACCGGCGGCACGACCCACAGGTACCAGCCGCCGAAGAAGAGCAGCACCGCCAGGGTCGAGACGGTGATCACGTTGAGGTACTCGGCGAGGTAGTACATCGTGAACTTCAGCCCCGAGTACTCGGTCAGGAAGCCGCCGATCAGTTCCTGCTCAGCCTCGGGCAGGTCGAAGGGCGTCCGGTTCGTCTCGGCTGTCGCCGAGATGATGTAGATCAAAAAGCCGATCGGGGTCAGGAGGATCAGCGGGATCGGTCCGTGGTAGGGGCCCCAGCTCACGGTGTACGCGACGATGTCGCGCAGCCGGAGCGAGCCGACGATCATGAAGGTCGGGACGAGCGCCAGCCCGAGCGCCATCTCGTAGCTGATCAACTGCGCCGCCGATCGAAGACCGCCCAGCAGCGAGTACTTGTTGTTGGAGGCGTAGCCGCCGAGCACGATCGCGTACACGTTCAGCGAGCTGACGGCGAAGATGATCAGGATGCCGACGTTGACGTCGGCGATCCAGTATTGGACGTTGCCCCACAGGCCGATCGGGATCACGACCCAGGCGAGAAACGCCGCCGCCACCCCGATCGTCGGCGCAAGAACGTAGATGATCCGGTCGGTCTTCTCCGGGATGAAGCTCTCTTTGAACGCCAGCTTCACGCCGTCGGCCGCGAGCTGCATCAGCCCGAAAGGGCCGACGCGATTTGGTCCGGGCCGGCGCTGGATTCGACCCAGCGCGACGCGCTCGAACCAGACCGTGTAGGCGGTCGCGGTCAGCACGACAAAGAGCAGAAGAGTCATCGCGACGACGACCACGACCCAGTGGCCGATCGGGTCGTTGTAGATCTGGCTCACGGGTGAGCCGGTCCGATGAGCACTGGCGCCGCGGGCGGGGTTGGGTCAGGTGGTTGGACCGCGATTGCGCGCTGGATGGGGAAGATGCCGGCGTAGTCGAGGTTCACACCAAGCGCCGCGCCGAGCTCGCACAGCACCTCCCACCCTTCCTTCAGCGGTGGCTGGACGGCGATGGGCGGCCGAAGGAACTGGACAGTGCCCTCGACGTTGGTGTAGCTGCCCTGGCGCTCCGCAAACGTGGTCGCCGGCAGGACGACAGCGCGGTCATAACCTTCACGTGGCAGGTGGTCCCACGCGGCGATGAACTTCACCGACCTCGGTATCCCGGCCGTCGGCGGGGGTCCCCAGACCAAAAGAGCATCGATTCCGTCGAGCTTGTCCCAGCCCCCGACGCCCGCTGCCAGCGCGCCGCGCTCGTTGGTCGCTCGGTAGAGCGCCATCTCCTTGCCGCCCAACTTCTCCGCCAGGTCGCCGCACGCCGTGGCCAGCTCATTCATGTCTTCGCTCCCGCGGCCGTCGCCAAACAGAATCGCCACGGGGCCGCCGGGATTCTTCAGAAGCTCGTGAGACATCAGCTTGCGCACCTCCGCCGCGGCCGCCCCCTTGGCGTTGCGGATGTGGATCGTCCCGGGATGGCGGTCGAGATCGACTCCTTCGGGATAGACCACCATCAGCTTTGCGCCGCGTTTGCTGACAGCCTTCTTGACGCGCAGGTCGATGATCGGCACGTCGTTCTCGAGGTCCGACGCCACCACGATGATGACGCCTGCGTCATCTATGTCCTTGATCCGCATTGCTTGGTCCGGAATTGCGCCCTGCCCACGCCCGGCCCCGACGGGCGCGGGAATGGCCGTCCGGCCGTGCATCTTTACCTTGGCCCCCTTCAGCGGACCGTCGAGTAGGCGCCGGAAGAGAAAAGCCTCTTCGTTGGTGATGTCCTGCGGCAGCGAGATGCCCAGCTTTGCGCCTTTGGCTTTGATCCCGCCGGCGATGGCGCTGATCGCGTCAGCCCAGCTCCCCCTCACGCCGTTGATCGACGGCGTGCGCAGCCGCGAGGGGTCGTTGACATCGGTGTAGTCGAACCGGCCCCGGTCGCAGATCCAACCCTCATCGATATCGTCGTTCTCGTGCGAGGTGATGCGCACCAGCTGTCCTCGGCGCTGCCACTGCGTGACGCTGCAGCCGACGGAGCACTTCGAGCAGATGGTCGCGGTGTGCGTCATGTCCCACGGCCGGGACTCGAAGCGCCACACCCGCGATGTGAGCGCGCCGACCGGGCACAGGTCGATGATGTTGCCGCTGAAGATCGATTTCAGCGGCTGGTCGAACTGGTTGGTGATGAAGGACTTCACGCCACGCTCGTCGGTCGTCAGCTCCTGCTCCCACGCCACCTCGTCGTAGTAGCGCGTGCAGCGGTAGCAGAGGACACATCGCTCGCGGTCGAGAGCGATGTTGTCGGAGAGCGGGATCGGCTTCTTGAAGTGGAGCCGGGGGCCGTCGATGCGGCTGGTGGGATACCCGTGGCGGAACGTGAAGTCCTGGAGCGGGCACTCGCCACCCTTGTCGCACACCGGGCAGTCGAGCGGGTGGTTGGCGAGCTCGAACTCCAGGATGTCTGCTCGGGCCTGCACGGCCATAGAGCTCTGCGTGCGCACGACCATGCCCTCCGACACAGGAGTCGTGCATGCGGTCTGGGGGCGCGGCGGTCCCGGCGTGAAGTCGACCAGACACAGGCGGCACGCGCCGACCGGGTCGAGCTTGTGGTGGTAGCAGAAGACCGGGATCTCGATGCCGACGGTCTTGGCCGCCTCGACGATGAGCGTGCCCGCCGGCATCGTGATCTTGTGTCCGTCGATTGTCAGGTTGACGTCAGGCACTTGCCGTCACCGCCCCGACGTTGCATTCATGTCTCAAGGCGTGGTCCTCGTACTCCTCCCGGAAGTGGCGGAGGGTGGAGTCGATCACCCAGCCGGCGGAGTCGCCGAGACCGCACAGGCAGCGGCCGTATTGCAGGCCGTCCGAGACGCGTTGCAGCGTGTCGAGGTCGATCTGCGACCCCTCGTTGGCCAGCATCCGCTCGTAGGTTCGCACCGCCCAATCGCCCCCCACCCGACAGGGCGTGCATTTGCCGCACGACTCGTGCGCATAAAACTGCAGCAGCCGGTAGGCCGCGCGGACGACGCAGTGCTGGTCATCCATCACGATCACGCCGCCCGAGCCGCCCATCGAACGGGCCGCGGCCAGCGCTTCCATGTCGGTCTTGGTGTCGAGCATGCTCGCGGGCAGCACCGGCGCGGACGAGCCGCCCGGCCAGAACACCTTGAGGTTGCGGCCCTCGGTCACCCCACCTGCCAGCTCCATGATCACGTGACGGAACGTCTGGCCCAACTCGACCTCGTACACGCCGGGCTTGCGCACGTTGCCGCTGACCGACATCAGCCGCGTGCCGGGCGATTTGTCGGTGCCGAGCTTCGCGTAGGCCGCGCCGCCGTTGTTGATGATCCACGGCACCGTGGCAAGCGTCTCGACGTTGTTCAGCAGCGTCGGCCGGCCCCACGCGCCCTTGACCGCGGGGAACGGCGGACGGGAGCGAGGCTGCGCGCGCTTCCCCTCGAGGGACTCGAGCAGCGCGGTCTCCTCGCCACAGATGTATGCTCCGTGGCCGCGATACAGGCGGATGTCGACCGGGTACTCCTTGCCAAACGGCTTCGGGCCGACATAGCCCTTGGCCCGCGCCTCTTCGATCGCCTCGCTCAGCATCCGGCGTGGCTCGTCGTACTCGCCCCGGATGTAGACCCACGCCTGGTTGGCGCCAACAGCGTAGGCGGCGATCAGGATGCCCTCGACCAACATGTGCGGGGAGTTCTCGAGGA
>Ga0209690_1000498_pt1 | contig 21144 bp, 25 predicted proteins | sample GraSoiAngelo_150_FD_186164 | JGI IMG/M metagenome (GOLD analysis project Ga0209690, IMG submission 186164) | Grasslands soil microbial communities from the Angelo Coastal Reserve, California, USA - 14_1009_09_40cm (SPAdes) (version 2) | ecosystem: Environmental > Terrestrial > Soil > Grasslands ...
CGCGAGCGCGGGGTTTGAACGCCGCAGCGCCACGATGTCTTCGGGCACCTGACATATAAGGACGCGAGCACCAGACGTCACCGAAACCGGCTCGCCGTCTGCCCCGACGGAGAGAATCGCGATCCTGCCCCACCCTCGCAGCTTGTCGACGTCCAGTTCGGCCAGCTCGCCCGCGGCCGCGGCTTCTGCCCTCTCTGACTCCAGGCGCCAACGAATCAGGAGCCGGTCGGATTCCTCGCCTGCATTGATGGCGTCGTCCATCTCGCCGTAGAAGTTGATGAGATACTCGGGCGCCTCGGCGCCGAGCTTGCTCAGGTTGAAGTAGGCATTGCGCCGGACGAGAGGATCGGTCGTCCATTCCATCACCTTCACCTCCCGCGCCAGGCACCAGCGCCGCTGGTGCTGTTTGAGCTCGAAGCCGAGACCCCGCGCCTCACGGTCCGGAAGCACGCCGAGGATGTGTGAATGCATATGCAGCTCGCGGGGAGGCATGCCGCCAAGCCAGCCGACGAGGCCTCCGATCAGTCGGCCGTCCAAGAACGCGCCGGCAAGATAGTTGCCCGATTGGGAGAACGCCTTCAGCATGTCGGAGCTGATTGGAGGCTCATCGGTCCTTCCCCATACCATTGCGAACAGCTCCTCCAGCCGGCGCAGATCTTGCAGGTCGCTCAGCTCCCGGATCTCAGCGTTCATGCGAGGCCGAGCCGCCGCCCCGTCACCAGCGAGCCAGCCTGCACACCCGCCGCGGCCACGATCGCTACCGCAAACGCCGGCGCGATCCCTTCCGGCAGGAGGACCGCGAGCACGAGGAAGAAGGATGCGAACGCGAACAGGCCCAGGAGCAGGCCTCGCAACACGTTGACGGCCGGCTCGCGGCCCTGGAGCCGGTGCGCGAACGTGGCGAGGACGGCCCCGTACAGCGGGAAAGGCGCCAGCAGCCCGGCCAGCCGCGGGCCGAGCAGCGGCGCAGCGGAAGTCAGCGCAACCACGAACGCGGTGGCTACCACCATGCGCGCTGGAATATCCCACCGCGGGAAGTCGAGGTGCTCAGCCGTTGTCTCTGACCGGCGTGGCATCAGGAAAAGCGCGATCACGAGCACAACAGCGACGACGGCGAGGAACGCCAGCCCTGGAATCCGCAGCGGGTTGAGGGTGATGGTGGCGGCGGAAAAGGCCGCAGTCGCCGCGAGCATCGAAGCGATCCAGGTCGAGCGCTGGGCCGTCCACGCGTAGGCGAGGCAGAACGCGGCCTGCGAGATTGCGCCGGCCATGATGCCCAGGGCCGCCTCGGCGGCGAAGCGTGGCCCCGGGCTCAGCGCGAGGAAGAATGCGATCGGTCCCGACGTGAACGGAATTCCGATCAGCCAGCCGCCGACGGCGGAGCCCCAGCGCCGGCCCGCGAGGCTGGCAGCTCCCACGAGGATTGGCGTCAGGAGCAGCTTGAGCGCGAGCGCGCCGGCTGGGCTCAACCCGCGAGAGGGGCCGTCTCGATCCCGGCTTCGCGCAGCGCGGCCCGTACCGCGGACGCGATCTGACCCGCGCCTTTGGTATCGCCGTGGACGCAGATCGTGTCGTAACGACCTGAGCGCGCAAGGCTGACGGCTTGCTTCGCCGCGAGCGAGGGATTGAGGACCGCGCCGGCCTGGCTGCGGGGAGCCAGGCTGCCGTCCGGCAGCATGAGTCGGTCGGCAAAGCCTTCGCGATACACCGGCAAGCGCGCGCGCTCCGCCGCGGCCAGGATCTCGAACCCAGGCTGGCCCATGACTCCGACGCCGTGGTTCTTGGCAACTCGCGCGAGGGCATCCGCGGCAGCACCGTCGCGCTGGCAGCGGTGATACAGGGCGCCGTGGGGCTTGATGTAGGCGATCCGCGTCACGGCGGCCATGCTCGCGACCTGGAAGGCGATCAGCGCCTCGATCTCCGCTGCGGACAGAGAACGCTCCACCCGTCCGAATCCGGCGCGGTCGTCATAGCCCGGGTGCGCGCCGACCTCGACGCCGAGCGTGCGACATCGCATCGCCGTCGCGATCGTGAGCGTGGCCGAGCCCGCGTGGACGCCACACGCGATGTTCGCGCTGTCGATGCAAGCCAGGATCGCCTCGTCGTCACTCGCGCCCTCACCGATGTCCGAGTTGAGGTTCAAGAACCCGTACCCACTGGCCGGGCCGAGCAGATGCGGCCTTGGGCGGTCGAGACGAAGGCGGCACGAGCACCGGACCGGAGCGCATCTAAAAGATGCGTGAGGACCGGAGCGCAAGTGCCAGCGTACGGATCGGCCACATCCAGCACACAGATGCCGGCCCGGATCGGTGAGGCCGGGTTCATCAGTGCTTCGTGTCGCCGTGGAGCAGCTGCATCGCGTGGTCCAGCACCGGCATCACCGCCTCGAGAGATTCGACGGCTCCCTTCGGACTGCCAGGCACATTCAGGATCAGCGACTGGCCGCGCACCCCCGCGAGGCCGCGCGAGAGCACGGCGTTCGGAGTCTTTGCGGCGCCCGCGCGCCGCATCAGCTCGCCCAGACCGGGTACCTCATAGTCGATGAGCATCGAGGTTGCCTGCGGCGTGACATCTCGGGGACCAAGTCCGGTGCCACCGGTGGTGACGACGAGGTCGGCACCGCCAACGATCGCGGCGATGATCGCGTCGCAGATCCGCTCCTGCTTGTCCGGTACGACCTCCGGCGCCGCCACGGAGAAGTCAGCGTTCTTCAGCATCTCGACGAGGGCCAGACCGCTTACGTCAGACCTCTTTCCCGTCGAGACGCCGTCGCTGATCGTGATCACGTGGGCTTTGTGCTGAGTCATTCGTTGCGCTTCCACGTCCCTGACCGGCCGCCCGACTTTTCCAGCAGGCGCACGGACTCCAGGTAGACGCCGCGCTCGACGCCCTTGGTCATGTCGATCAGGGTCAGGCCCGCAACGGCGGCCGCAGTGAGCGCCTCCATCTCGACGCCGGTCTGGCCCACCACGCGGACCCGCGTAGTGATGCGCACGCCGCCCTCGACGAAATCGAAATCGACGCTGACGCTCGTGAGCGGAAGGGGATGGCACAGCGGTATGAGGTCGGGCGTTCGTTTCGCGGCCATGATCCCGGCCACACGCGCGACCTGAAGCGCATCCCCTTTTGCGGTGCCTTCGCGCACAGCCGCCACCGTTTCAGCCGCCATTCGGACGATGCACTCGGCGACGGCCTCGCGCACGGTCGCGAGCTTGTCGGCGACGTCGACCATGCGCGCCGCGCCCTTGTCGTCCAGGTGTGTCAACCGTTTGGCCACGGAGCATCAGGATATGCGCATGCGCGACATCGGAGGCGTGCTGTTCGACTACGGCCGGACCCTGGTGACTTTTGCCTACCCGACCGCCGATCTCCTCCGCATGCTCGACGAGTTCCGGCCGCGCATCGAGGCCGCGCTCGGCGTCCCCGCCCCGGAGGCCGAGACGATCCTCGACGCCGTCCTGATGCCGCTCGAGCAGTACATCAGCAGCATGAGCGAGGACGAGGTCGACTACATGGACGTCTACCGCGACACCTGGAAGCGGGCCGGCTTGCGGCTGCCTGATGACCTGCTGCACGACATCCTCGACGCCGAGCAGCGATGCTGGGATCGCGCGGTGGAGATCGACGCCGACGCCCTCGGCATCCTCACCTGGCTCGGCGATCGCGGCATCAAGCGCGGCGTGTGCTCGAACGCGCCCTTCCCACCCGAGATGATGCGCCGCCAGGTTGACAGCAACGGCATCACCGAGCTGGTGGATGCGATCGTCTTCTCCAGCGAGGTGGGGCGCCGCAAACCCGCGCCGGGCATGTACGAGTCCGCGCTGAATGCAATCGGCATGACTGCGGAGCGAACGCTGTTCGTCGGCGACCGGGTCAGGGAAGACTACGAAGGCCCGGTGGCGCTTGGCATGCGCGCCGTCATCGTCACCGCCCATGCCGAGGACGAACCTCGCGATGGCGTACCCACGATCAAAACGCTCGCGGAGCTTCCTTCGCTGCTGTGAGCGAACCGAAAAAGCGGCCGGGCGCGCTCTGGTTCTTCTTTTACGGCCGGCGGCGGCGCGGCTTTCCGTGGCTGCTGGCCGGGGTCCTGCTTGCGGCCGTGCTCCTGGGGCTGGTGTTTGCGATTCCCGGCGGCGCCGACGCGTCCCGCATCGTCGCCGGAGCCGTATTCGCGCTGCTCCTGTCCGCTGCGCTGGTGCTCGCTGTCCTGGCGATCTTGCGTCCACGCCGACGGCCCTGAGCTGCTCGCGCAGCGATCAAGGCCGCTGCGGCGCCCGCGCCCACGCCGTTGTCGATATTCACCACGACGAGGCCCGTCGAGCATGACTGAAGCATCGTCGTCAGAGCGGCCTCGCCCGCGCCGCCTCGGCCGTACCCGGTCGAGACAGGCAGCCCGATCACCGGCACGTCGATCAGACCCGCCACCAGACCGGGCAGCACGCCGTCCATCCCCGCCGCGACCACGATCACGTCGGCGCCCCACTCGAGCATCGCCGAAAGCGGACCCACGAATCGATGCAAGCCGGCAACGCCAAGGTCCGCATCGAGCCGCGTCTCGAGTCCGCACGCTTCGGCCACCATGCGAGCCTCGTCGGCGACGGGAACGTCGGAGGTTCCGGCCGTGAGGACGCCGACCTTGCCATCAACGGCTTCGGGTTGGAATTCGCGTCGCAAAATGCGGGCCGAGGAGTGGTAGTCGACCACCTGCATGCCAGAGGCCGAGGTGGCGTCGCGCAGCGCGGACTGATGGACGGCCGTCATCCGGCTCACGAGCCCCTGGCCGTGATGCTCGGCCATGGTCAGGGCCAGGCGCGCCGCCTCCTCAGGCGATTTGCCGGCCGCGAGCACCACCTCCGGGATCCCGCGCCGAAGATAGCGTCCAAGGTCGAGTCTCGCCCGGCCACCCAGCTCATCGAGCTGGATGCGCCGCAGCTCGGCGAGCGCCTCGTCCTCGCTCAGCTCGCCTGCGACGAGCCTGCGCAGCACATCTCTCAAAGCCCGAGCAAGACCTCGCGCATCCGCTGCCAATGGGTGCCCGCCCAGTAGATACGCCCGCATTCGGGACACTCCGAGTAGCGCGATTGCGTCTTGCGCACGAAGGGCGGCACCCGCTCGACCACGGTCGCGGGCACCCTCGCCTCGAGCTCCGAATTGCACTCGATACAGCGCGTCAGCGCCTCCTTCAGCTCGAGGCCAAGCTCCGCGAACACCTGCCGCAGCTGCTTGATCACGTCGTCGTCTCGAATCAGGATCGCGTGCACGACTCCAGTCTGGATGACACGTCGTTTGGTGAGGTCGCGGTCGCGCGTCAGCAGCACGCGGTTTTCGGCCGCGGCTTCTCGCACCAGCTCCGAATCGTCGATGCGTGCGTGGTACGAGGCGTCGTATCCGAGCGCGCGCAGCCAGCGCGCCAGCCGTCCGACGTTGCAGTCGGCCAGGAACCGGGGTCTCACCGAAGCAATCTTAGAATCGCTTCGTGGCCCACCTCGACGAGTTGATGTCCAAGCTCAAAACCGAGGCGAGCGGTTGCTACTCATGGTCGAACGGCCCCGGCGATACCTACGCCGCCCACAGCCACGGTTTTGAAAAGGTTCTCTACTGCGTCGATGGATCGATCACCTTCGTCCTGGAGAGCGACGGCAGGCGCCTGGAGCTGAAGCCTGGCGACCGCATGGTGCTTCCTGCCGGCACCGTTCACTCAGCGGTCGTGGGCCCGTCAGGATGCACGTGCATCGAGGGTCATCGCTAGCTCATTACGCTCTGAGTCTGCGGGCGTAATATGGGCCGCGATGGGCATCATCGAGTTCATCCGCGACCGCGCCAGGTTCTACAACTGCCCGGTCTGCGGACGCAGCCTCAAAGGCTGCGACGTCCAGGTCCTTAGCCACGAGGACGAGAGGTTTCACCTCCAGGTGACCTGCGCGCAGTGCCAGGTGACCTTCATCGTGGTGCTTGCGATCGCGGGCGGAGCGGTGGACGAGATCGAGGCGACGGTGGCTGAGGCCGCTGCAGAGCCGGTGGCCGAGGCGGAGCCGATCAGCGTCGACGAGATCCTCGACCTGCACCTCTATCTGAAGAGCTTCCAGGGCACGCTCACGGAGCTGATCCACCAGCACGACCACAGCCGCGGCTGATCCCTGCCCGGGCGCGCGCGCAGCACTGCTGAATCCATGAGCCGGATCTATCTCGACGACGCCGGCTCGGCGCCGGTCCTCCCGGAAGTCGCCGAGGCTCTCCGCTCGGTGCCCCAGGGCAACCCTTCCAGCCCGCATGCAGAAGGGCGAGCCGCACGGGCTGCGCTCGATCGGGCGCGCGACGCCGCGGCCATCGCCATGGGGGCGCGCGGCGTCGAGATCACATTCGTGTCGTCAGGCACCGAAGCGGTGAACCTTGCGCTGTTCGGGACCGGCGGGCGCCTGGTCACGTGGGAGGCGGAGCATCAGTCCGTCCTCGGGGCGGCTCGCCGGGCGCAACTGCTCGGTCGCGAAGTCGTGGTCGCGCCGGTCGACGGCACGGCTACGGTCGATGCCGATGCGATCAAGCCAGGCACCGCCCTTGTCTCGGTCGGCCTGGCCAACAACGAGGTCGGCACCATCCAGCCCGTAGCCGAGGTCATCGCGCGAGCGCACCAGGTCGGGGCGCTCGTTCACGTGGACGCGTGCGCAGGCCTGCGGTGGAGCTCGCTACCGAACGGCGCGGACCTGGTCTCGATCAGCGGTCACAAGCTCGGCGCCGGACGCGGAGGGCTGCTGTTCGTGAGAGACGGGATCCGAATCGACCCGCTGCTGTACGGCGGACCGCAGGAGTGGGGCCGCCGAGCCGGGTTCGAGGACGTGGCGGCCGCGATCGCGGTCGCGACTGCACTCTCCGTCTGCACGCTCCAGGGTGACGCGCGCCGCGCGGCCGCCGAACGCCAGAGCCGCCTGCTGCGGGACACGCTGGCCGACCTCGGCGGCACTGTGACCGGGGCGGAGAAGCGCTTGCCCAATTACGCAACATGCACGTTCGCCGATCGTCGGGGCGAGGACATGCTGCTCGCCCTCGACCTCGAGGGTATCGCGGCCTCGAGCGGATCGGCGTGTGCCTCCGGCTCGCTCGATCCCTCGCACGTCCTGCTGGCGATGGGCTTGACCATGGAGCAGGCGCTCGGGAGCCTGCGCCTGACCACCGGCTACGCCACCACCGACGATGAGGTGACTCGCACAGTGGAGGTCTTGTGCAGGGTTCTCAGGCGTGTCCGATCGCATGCCTAGTGTCGAGGAGGAGCTGGCGCGGCGGCTCGCCGCTGGCGAGGAGGTGGTCCTCGCCACTGTGATCAAGCTCGACGGCGAGCCGCCTTCGCAACCGGGCGCGAAGCTGCTCATGGCGGGCGAGGCTGCGATCGCCGGCACCCTCGGCTGCAGCGAGTTCGACTCGGCGGCGCTCGCCGACTCGGCCGCCATCGCCACCGGCGGGTCGCCGCAGATGCGCACCTACCGTCATGACCTCGGCTCGATCGAGGTCTACCTCGAGCCTTACGCCGCTTCGCCCACCCTTGTCGTGTTTGCCGCGACCCCGGTGGCCCGCGCACTGCTCCGCTGGGCGCCCCAGGTCGGGTTCCGAACCGTCCACGTGGAAAGGCTGGCCCCGTTTCCGGCCGAGGTCGGCGGCGATCTCTACGTCGTGCACACCAACCACGACGCCGAGGATCTGGTGCAGGCGCTGGAGACGGTACTGCCCCTCAATCCGCGCTTCATCGGGCTCGTCGGGAGCCGCCGCCACACGGGCCACCACCTCGAGGCGCTTCGCGCGAAAGGCGTGCCGGAGGCGGTCATCGGCCGGATCCAGAGCCCTGTCGGCCTGGACCTCGGCGCCAGGACCCCCGAGGAAATCGCGCTTTCGATCCTCGCCGGCCTGGTCGCCATTCGGCGAGGCGGCCAGGCCGGCTGGAAATCAAGGAACGGTTAAGAGGATCTGAGATCGAATAAGCGAACCCCATAATCAGCAGCCGTGTCGATTGCGAGCGGGACCCGGCTAGGGCAGTACGAGGTCCAGGACTTCATCGGTCAAGGGGCCATGGGCCTGGTTTACCGCGCGTACCACTCGCAGCTGGAGCGGACCGGCGCGGTGAAGGTCATGCAGGCGATCACTCCCGACCCGGACACCGTCGCCCGTTTCCGGCATGAGGCCCAGGCCATTGCGAAGCTGCGCCACCCGAACATCGTCGACGTTTACGACTTCGGCGAGTTCCAGGGCACCCCGTACATGATCGTCGAGTACATCCCGGGTGGCAGCCTCGCCAGCAGGATGGCCCAGGGTGTGCTCGACCGCCGAACCGCGCTCAAATACTTGCGCGGGATCGCCGCCGGGCTTGACTACGCCCACAGCCGCGGCGTCGTCCATCGCGACGTGAAGCCCGCCAATGTCCTCCTGGCGGCGGACGACACGCCGGTCCTGGCCGATTTCGGCCTCGCCAAGCTGATGCAGGGGTCTTCGCTGAAGTCGATGACCGGCGTGACCACTGGAACCCCGGCGTACATGGCCCCTGAGCAGGTGACCGGCGGGCGAGTCGGTCCGGCGGCAGATCGCTACTCGCTCGCGACCATCGCTTACGAGATGCTCACGGGGGTCATCCCGTTCGACGGCGAGGGCCTCATGGAGCTGCTCTACGCGCAGGTCCACCGCGAGCCGCCTTCTCCGAGCTCGCGCGACAGGTCGCTTGGCCGGCCGGCCGATGCGGTCGTCATGCGCGGACTGGCCAAGGACCCGGCCGCACGGTGGGAGTCGGCGACGGCCTTCGTCGAGGCACTCGCGTCGGCGCTGGACCCTGAACCGGCGATCGGCACCACCATGGTCATGGCGCCTCGGTCCACATCTACAGTCCCAATCGCGGAGACGGCCGTGGTGGAGCGCGTCACGTCGCCTCCGCGACCTGCGGTGCTGACGCTCGCGTATCCGTCGCCGCCGCCCAGGCCTATAGAGAATCGGCGGTCCCGCAAGCCTCTGATCGCGCTGACCGCTGCCGGCCTAATCATTGCCCTGCTGCTGGCCGGCGTCGCCTACTGGGCGGCGACCCACAGGCCAGTGACGCTTTCGCTGTCATCAACGACGGTGACCGCCGGCGACAGCGTGGTGGTCTCCGCCGACTACGTGCCGCCCGACCAGCTCGGACGCATCGAGCTGTGGAGCGCGCGGTACACCTTTCCGTTCCTCGCCGACGCTCGCGGTCACGTCAATGTGACGATCACCGTGCCCGTCGACATCGGGGCGGGCGATCACCAGGTCAAGGTCTGCTGGAACGGCGCCTGCCGCGCGGAACAAACTCTGCAGGTCATGGAGCGAGTCGCAAGCACGTCACCAACTCCGTCGCCATCGCCATCACAGTCGCCATCACCGTCGCCATCACCGTCGGCTCGGCCGTCCCCTATAGCGTCGCCGGCGCCAATCCGTTCTCCGTCGCCAATCCCGAGCACGGCGCCCGGGCGGAGCCTCGCGCTGTCTTCGGGTCACATCCAGATCCTGATCGGGAACATGACGGTCAAGGGCTTTCGCTTTGCTCCCGGCCGGACGGTCATCTTGACCTTCGTCCAGGAATCGGCTCCCACGACCGACAAGGAGGTGGCAACCGGCATCGTCGCTTCGGACGGAACTTTCTTTTTGAACTACACGATTCCGGCCACGGCCCACGTCGGCATCGCCTACGTGAAGGCATGCGATCCGATCGCGTGCGCATTTGCCTCCATCAATGTGACGGCGGCGAGCTAGAAGACTTCGGCGGCGACCAGGTCGTCCAGAGTTTCGCGCCGACGCATCACTTGTGCCTCGCCGTCCCGCAGCAACAGCACCTCGGGTCGAGGCATCCCGTTATAGTTGCTCGCCATCGCCAGGCAGTAAGCGCCCGCGGCAGGCACCGCGATCACGTCACCCGGCTTGAGCTCCGGCATCTCGATGTCGGTGATCAGGATGTCCGTCGACTCGCAGTACTTGCCTGCGATCGTCACCTTGCCTTCGGGGGCGCGGTCGGGATCCGACGCGAGGAAGGCCTCGTAGCGCGCGCCGTACAGCTTCGGGCGGATGTTGTCGCCCATGCCACCGTCGACCGCGACATAGCGGCGCACGCCGGGGATGTCCTTGATCGAACCCACCGTGTACAGCGCCATGCCGGCGGGGCCGGCGATGGAACGGCCAGGCTCGACGACCAGCTCGGGCACTTTGAGCTCGCGACGGGCGCAGCCCGTAAGCATCGCGTGGCGCACGGTCTCGACGAAATCGCGTGGGCTCGGCGGATCGTCATCGTGGGTGTAGGCGATGCCCAGCCCACCTCCCGCACCGAGCTTGGCGGGCTCATATCCCAGCTCGGCGCGCAGCTCGGCGAGCAAGCCCAACATGATGTCGATGGCCTGCTCGTAAGCGCGCAGGGCGAAGATCTGCGACCCGATGTGCGAGTGAAGGCCGACCAGCTCGAGCCGTGGATGCTCGAGCGCCCTCTCCACCGCCTTGCGCGCGGCGCCCGACTCGATGGAGAAGCCGAACTTCGAGTCGAGCTGCCCGGTCGAGATGTGGTCGTGCGTGTCGGGCTTGACGCCGGGAGAGAGGCGCAGCATGACGGGGGCGCGCCTTCCGTCCGGCACCACCTGCCGCAGGAGCTCGAACTCATGGTCGCCGTCGATGACGATGGTCGCGTCCGCTGCGTACGCGGACTTGAGATCCTCGACGCTCTTGTTGTTGCCGAGAAAGTGGATGCGGTCACGCGGGAAGCCGGACCTGAGGGCCAGGTTCAGCTCGCCGGCGGACACGACATCAAGGCCCAACCCCTGCTCCGCGATGACGCGAAGAAACCGCGGGGAGGCAAAGGCCTTCGCCGAGTAAAGCACCTGCCCCGAGTCGCCCATCGCGGCTACGTACTCCAACGCGCGCTGCCGCACCGTCGCTTCGTCGTAGATGTACAGGGGCGTTCCGTGGCGGTGGGCAAGCTCGACGAGGTCGCAGCCACCCACCTCCATGTGGCCGGCGGCGTTGACCCGGTACGTGACCGGGAACAGCAACTACAGGGCTAGTTGGGGCTGGAGCCGCAAGAGCCGCACGCGCCGCCGCAGCAACCTCCGCCTCCGCCGGCTTCGCTCGTGAAGTCGGAGGTAGACGTGTCGCCGGCGCCGGCGAAAGCGAAGCTCGAGACCAGGACGCGGGTCTTCGTCGACTCGCATGCGGGACAGACCTGCGCGGAGTCGCGCTCGGCGAACCGGGTCAGGACCTCGAACTTCTCGGCGCAGCTCTCGCACCGATACTCGTAGATGGGCATCTCAGTGAACGATTCTAAGCTCGCCGAACTCGTGCGGTTGATCGACTCGTGGCCGGGTCTCGTCTCGGGGCCAGCGGGCGAGCTCGTCCAGGACTCTCTGGTCCTGCTCGATCACCTTGTCACGGCGCGACGCCTCGTCGATGTCGGATCCGGCGGTGGCTTGCCCGGGCTGCCGCTGAAGATCGTGCGAGCGGACCTGGCCGTAACCCTGGTCGAGGCCGATCAGGCCAAGGCTGCCTTCCTCGTTCACGCGTCCGCAAGTCTCGGCCTGGCAGGAGTCGACGTGGTCGCCCGGCGAGCAGAGGACGTCGGGCATGACGCGCGCTACCGCGAGGCGTTCGATGTCGCCGTGGCCCGAGCCCTGGCGCCGATGCGAACCCTGGTCGAGCTCTGCCTTCCGCTGGTCAAGGTCGGTGGCAGACTGCTTGCCCAGAAGACACGCGAGGAGGAGGTTGCGGCCGCGAGTCGAGCCGTCGATATCCTTGGCGGCGCGATTCGAGCTTTCGTGCCGGCGCCGTCCGGTCTCCGAGAAGCCGGAGCTGTCGCGATCGTGGACAAGCTCCGGCCCACGCCCGCGGCCTACCCACGGCGGCCCGGCGTCCCCGCCAGGAGGCCCCTCTAGAGCTGTCCCGCCAGCCGCACCTGGCGCCGCACGGCCCAACGGCTCGCCAGGTTTACCACCAGCATGGCGGCGACGAGCACCAGCGCCGCACCCCACGCCTGTTCCTGCAGCGCGGGGTACGGCGTCAGGGCGTCGTGAAAGACGATCAGCGGCAGAGCCGACATGGGTTGGGTGGGATCGACGTTCCAGAAGCGGTTGCCGAAGCCGGTGAAAAGTAGCGGCGCTGTCTCTCCCGCGGCACGCGCTATGGCAAGCAGCGCCCCGGTGATGACGCCCGGAGCGGCGGCGGGCAGGACCAGCTGCAGCGCGACCCGCCACCTGGGCAGACCAAGCGCAAGCCCGGATTCGCGCAGGCTGGCGGGGATCAGCGCCACCGCGCCTTCGGTTGTCCTTATCACCACCGGCAGCATCAGGACCGCAAGTGCCAGCGCACCGGCCACTCCGGAGAAATGATGGAATGGCGCGACGAAAAGCACGTAGGCGAACAGGCCGATAGCGATCGACGGGGCCCCGACCAGGACGTCCGCAGCGAGTCGCACCACGCGAGCGAACCGCCCACCGAATTCGACGAGGTTGACGCCGCTGATCACCCCGACCGGGATCGAGATCAGCGAGGCGAGGCCGACCATGACGGCGCTCCCAACGATGGCGTGCGCCACGCCCGCCCCGGGGATCCCGACCGGGCGCTCCACGTTGACGTAGAACTCGAGGTGGCTCGCCGCCGGCCAGCCTTTGACCGCCGTGTACCAGAGGACGAGGGCCAACGGGATTAGGGCGATCGCCGTGAGGGTGTACACGACGGCCAGCGCAAGCGAATTCATGAAACGCCGGCGCACATTGCGGACGCGATTCATCGCGGTAGCTCCACGCTCCTCCGGACCAGCAGCAGCGCCAGGATGTTGACCGCGAAGGTCAGCAGGATGAGGACCAGACCAAGCTCGACCAAGGCGGCCGGGTAGACCTGCCCGGTCGCCTCTGTGAACTCGTTGGCGATCACGCTGGCGAGCGTGTATGCCGGCGCGAAGATCGATGGAGAGATGTCGGGCCGGTTGCCGATGACCATGGTGACGGCGATCGTCTCGCCGAGCGCTCGCCCCAGGGCCAGCACGGTGGCGCCGAAGATGCCCGCCCGCGCCGCGGGAAGGACCACTTTCCAGCTCGTCTCCCACCATGTCGCGCCGAGGGCGACCGCCGACTCACGAAGCCCTTTCGGCACCGCCCTGAGGACATCCCGGGAGATCGCCGACAGCGTGGGCAGGATCATCACCGCGAGCACCAGCGAGGCGGTGAACAGGCTTGTCTGGCGCGGCTGTCCGAAAAAGATGCCGATGAAGCCAAGTCGCTGGGCGACGGGCAACTCGACGTGCGTGTACACGAGCGGAGCCAGGACGTAGAGAGCCCAGATCCCGAAGACGACGCTCGGTATGGCCGCGAGAAGCTCGACCCCGGTGCCAGCCACGCCACGAATGCGTTGTGCGCCGGGTTCGGCGAGCACCACGGCCACCGCGATACCAATAGGTAAGGCGATGGCGAGGGCGAGCGCGCTGGTCACGAGCGTGCCGTAGATGAACGGCAGCGCACCGAAATCCAGGGTCACGGGGTTCCAGCTGCGCGCGACGATGAAGAGAGCTCCGAACCTCGTCACCGCGGGCGCCGCCTCCTGGAAGAGCACCGCGACGATCGCGATCACCAGGGCGGGCGCCGACAGCGACGCGGCCGTGGTCAGCAGCCGGAAGCGCAGCGGCGCGCGACGCGTCCGAAACGGAAGGCGGATGGCCTGGATCAACGGCTACCGAGACGGTCCAGCCGGTAGCCGACCCCCCGCAGCGTCACGATGGCGAAAGGCGCTTTGCCGGCGAATTTCTCGCGGAGCCAGCGGATGTGGACGTCAACCGTCTTCCTGTCACCGGTGAACTCGGGTCCCCAGACGCGCTCGAGCAGCGCATCCCGCGTCTGCACGCGGCCCGACTGGGCGATCAGGTGCGACAGCAGGTTGAACTCTTTCGCCGTGAGCTTCACCTCGCGGTCGCCAAGGAACACGCGTCGGGCGGCCCGATCGATCGTGAACGGCCCCATGGAGTCCCGCTCCGGAAGGGACCTTGGCTGCCCGAGGTCGGCATCGGCCCGCCTCAAGACCGAGTTGACACGCGCCACGACCTCGCGGACCGAGAAGGGCTTCGTGATGTAGTCGTCGGCGCCCAGCTCGAGGCCGACAATCTTGTCTACCTCGGTGTCTTTGGCGGTCAGCATGATGATGGGCACGCGACTTGTCTTGCGGACGGCGCGGCAGAAATCGAGTCCGCTCATGCCGGGTAGCATCAGATCCAACAAGATCAGGTCCGGGCTGGACGTGCGCGCGGTGCGCAGGCCCGCTGCGCCATCGCCGGCCTCCTGGACCGTGAAACCCGCCGCTACGAGGTTGTACTTGAGCATCTCCCGGATGCCCTCGTCATCCTCGACGACGAGGACGCGGCTGGAGCTCGCGTGGTCGCGGCTCAACCGAGCTCCACCACCTGGCCGGTTTCCAGGAAGACGATGTCCTCGGCCACGTTCGTGACCCGGTCGGCTATCCGCTCGAGGTTGTGGGCGACAAGGAGCAGGGTCACCGCGCGCAGCGCGCCCTCCGAGTCAGTGCCGTTCCCCATCTCCGCGACCAGGTCTTCGAACGTTCTGTGGTAGAGGCGGTCCATCTCGTTGTCGTGGGCGGCGATATCGCGGGCGTGGTGCTCGCTGCGGTGGATCAGCGCTTCGAGGATGTCGTGGACCTGCTTGATCGCCAGCTCGCCCATCAGGCCGAACTCAGCGCGCAAGGGCCGATCCGGAAGGCCGCACAACGTTCCGGTCATGCGGGCGATCCGCACTGCGTAGTCTCCGATTCGCTCGAGCTCGCTTGCGATGTATTGGACCGCCATGAGATCACGCAGGTCGCGCGCCACCGGCTGCTGGGTCGAGATGACCATGAACACTTGCTCGCGAATCTCGCGGAAGAGCTCGTTCAGGTGCTGATCGTCCCGCCGCACGTTCTCCGCGGCGTCGGGGTCCCGCGTGCGTAGAGCGTCGAGAGCCGCTTCGATCTGCGACTCGACGAGGGTGCCCATTCGGACCACGGATTCCCGCAGGGCCGCCAGCTCTTTCTCGAGCGTCAACCTCGGCATGAGCTATCCGAATCGCCCGGTGATGTAGTCCTCCGTGCGCCGGTCGCGCGGCTGGTTGAAAAGCTCCCCCGTGGGGGCGAATTCGATGAGCTCGCCGAAGCGCTCAGCCTGATTCATGAGCATGAACGCCGTGTAGTCGGACACACGAGCGGCTTGCTGCATGTTGTGGGTGACGATGACGATGGTGTAGTCACTCGCCAGCTCGACCATGAGATCCTCGATCTTGAGCGTGGCGATCGGGTCGAGGGCGGAGCACGGCTCGTCCATCAGAATCACCTCGGGGTTGACCGCGAGGCAGCGGGCGATGGATAGACGCTGCAGCTGCCCGCCCGAGAGCGAGGTTGCCGGTGCGTTGAGGCGGTCTTTGACCTCGTCCCACAAAGCGGCAGCCTGGAGGCTTCTCGCCACGGCCTCCTTCACCTGCGCCCTCCGCCAACCGAGCAGCCTGGGGGCAAACGCAACGTTGTCCTGAATCGACATCGGGAACGGGCTCGGACGCTGGAACACCATGCCGACCTTCTGTCTCAGCTCGAGCAGGCGGTTCGTCGTGACGATGTCCTCGGCCTCGAACAGCACCTTCCCCTCGGCCCGTGCTCCGGGCACAAAGTCGTACATCCGGTTGAAGACCCGGAGCAGCGTGCTCTTGCCGCATCCCGACGGGCCGATGATGGCCGTGATCCGGCGGTCCGCGATGTCGAAGCTGACGTCTTTCAGAGCTCGCGTCTTTCCGTAATAGAAGGAAAGGCCTTGCACGCGCAGCGTGGATGGCGAGGCGCCGGGGACTGCGCGGAGGTCAGGCTTGAACGACTGCATCGGTCGCCGGTACGCGGCCAGGTTGGACACCCCTTCCGACCATAGGCACGCCAGGTTAAGCCGACCTTATGGAGCCGTTAAGGCGTGGGAGGGCAGCTCGATCGTGAAAACCTGGCCGCCTTCGCCGGCGGCCTCCGTCCATACCTTTCCGCCGAGCGCCTGGACGAGGTGCTTGGTGATGGCGAGTCCGAGGCCGAATCCGCCCGCCTCTCGCGGCCTGGCGCGGTCGACCTTGTAAAAGCGCTCGAAGACGCGCTGCCAGTGCTCCGGCGAGATGCCCGGGCCTCGATCCCGGACGCCGATCCGGACCGCTTCGTCGACCCGCTCCACGCGCATGTCGATGGCGGACCCTGCTGGAGAGAACTTCGCCGCGTTGTCCAGGAGGTTGCCGATCGCCTGCGCCAGCTTGGCCCGATCGGTCGTGACGTGGAGCGATTCGGGCGCATCGAGACGAAGAGGGTGAGTGTCCCCGGCGCGCGGCCGCAGCTCTTCGATGAGCTCGACCACGTCGAAGCCGCTCGGCTGCACCGTCAGAACACCTGATTCCAGCTCGGCGAGCTGTCTGAGGTTGTCGATGATGCGACTCATCAGGTCGGCTTCCCTGACCAGGCGACCCGCAAAACGCGCCCGGTCTCTTGCCGCTGGCTCCAGCAGAAGGCTCTCGGCGGTGAGGCGCAGGGACGTGATCGGAGTCTTGAGCTCGTGCACGAGGTTGGCCACGAACTCCTGCCGCACTCGCTCGAGCCTGCGCAAGTCCGTCACATCGGTCAGGAACATGAGCGTCTCGCCCGCTCGTGGTCCGGGGACGAGCTTAGAGGTCACGATCCGGCGGCGGTGGACCAGCTGCGTCTCGCCCTCGGGGACCCCCGCCCTCAGGGCGCCGACAAGATTGCCTTCGAGAGTCACCTCCACCAGGCTCGCGGGCAACCGCGCCGGATCGACGTCAAAGTAGCGACGGGCAGCCTCGTTTGCGGCCACAACCCTCTGGTCGCGGTCGATCAGCATCGCGATCACCGGAGCCTCCTCGATGAGGTCCTCGAACGGCTTCAGCGGCTGCGGCTGGGTCCCGGTCCGGACGCTGTTCTTCCAGCGATCCCAGATCACGGCGCGAGTATATGAGCGGAGCGTGCACCCTCTCGCTTAAGCGTCGATTAACCGCGCGATAACCAGCCGTCTGTAGCGTGGCCTCCGTTGACACAGAACCACTTGGGGAGGAATCGATGCTGAAGGTCCGTGGAGCGCGTGTGTTGGTGTCGCTTGTTCTTTTGGGTGCGGTCGCCGCTTGCGGAGGAACCGCAACGCCCGCATCCTCGCTCGACGTCGGCAAAGGTTCGCTGACGGGCGCGGGGGCGACGTTCCCTGAGCCCTTCTACTCCAAAGCCTTCTACATGTACAGCCAGACATACCCACAGGTCAGCGTCAACTACCAGGCGGTCGGCTCGGGCGCGGGCATCCAGCAGTTCACCAAGGGCACGGTCGACTTCGGAGCGAGTGACGTGCCGATGCAGACCTCCGACATCGCGGCCGCGGGCGGGCCTGACTCGTTGGTGCAGATTCCCACCACCCTGGGCGTGGTGGCCGTGGCATACAACCTGCCCGGCGTGAGCCGGCTGCAGATCGACGGCGCGGCGCTAGCCGGGATCTACCTGGGGCAGATCAAGAAATGGAACGACGCGGTGCTTGTTGCGCTGAACCCGGGTGTCAGCCTGCCTGGCACGGCCATCACCGTCGTGCACCGGTCGGACGGAAGCGGCACCACATACCACTTCACCGACTATCTGGGCAAGGTGTCGGGCGATTGGAAATCGAAAGTCGGGGTTGCGAAGTCAGTGCAGTGGCCGGCAGGTGTCGGAGGGAAAGGCAACGACGGAGTCGCGCAGACGGTCAAGCAAACCGAAGGCGCCGTCGGCTACGTCGAGCTCGCCTATGTGGCGCAGACAGGTATGCAGCAGGCGTTCTTGCGAAACAAGAACGAGAAGTTCGTGCAGGCGAGCGTCGCGGGCGCTACGGCCGCCGCCGCGCAGAACAAGCAGGTCAGCCCCACAAGCTTCTCCATCACGGACGAGCCAGGCGATGCCACCTACCCCATTGCCGGGTTCAGCTGGATCATCGTGCGCACGACGATCTCTGACGCCGCCAAGGCCAGGGCCGTGGTCTTCCTGTTCAAGTGGCTGGTGACCAGTGGACAGCAATATGGCAAGGACCTCCAGTACGCATCGCTTCCGCAGGGAGTCCAGGAGCTCGCACTTGGCAACCTCAAGCGCGTGACCTCGGGAGGCGCACCGGTCCTGAGCTGATCCCACGGGCAGCCGCGCGGCTGTCTTACCCTTAGTCGCGGGGTGAGGGCATGAGGCTTAGCCTGGTTCCGCGTGAGGGGCGCTTTTACGAGCTGTTCGAAAAAGAGGCGGCCCTCGTAAGCGACACACTGCACGAGTTGAGTCGCTCGCTAAGCGATGGCGAGAGCGCCCATGCAAGGCTGCGCGACCTCGAGCACGAGTGCGATGACATCGCACGGGACATCTACAACCTCACGAACCGAACCTTCACCACGCCCATGGAACCGGAGGACATCCTTCTTCTGGCGCATTCGCTCGACGGCATAGTCGACCTCGCTGAGGAGGTCTCCGACAAGATCGATCTCTATAAGGCGAGTCCCATCACCGACTCAGCCCGACAGCTTGGCGAGTGCCTGGCCGCGGCGGGAGCCGCGCTCGTGGAGGCAATCAAGAAGCTGGAAGACTTCTCTGCGTTGGCCCCGGTGCTGCAGGAGATCCACCGGCTCGAAAACGAAGGCGACCGCATCACCCGTGAGGCGTTGCGCCAGCTCTTCAACGGCAATCATCAAGCTCCGGCGGACGTCATCAAGTGGAAGGACCTTTATGACCTGCTCGAAGCGACGGTCGACGAGTGCGAGTCGGTGGCCGAGATCATTGAGACGATCGCCGTCAAGAACGCTTGAGCGTGTGAGCGTTCAGGCTCGAAAGCAGAGCACGGACCCTTTGGTCGATCTCGTCGCGGATGCTCCGCACTTCGGCCACGGGCTGGCCGGCGGGATCTGGCAGGCCCCAATCCTCCATCGGCGCGCTTACGACCGGGCACTCGTCACCGCAGCCCATGGTGACCACGCGGGTCGCCCCCTCTGCAAGCTCCCGGGTCATCAGCCTTGGCTCGACGGATGCCAGGTCGATTCCGACCTCGCGCATCACGTCGACGACCTCAGGATGAACGTGCCTGGCCGGACGAGTGCCGGCCGACTCCGCGGTGGCGCGACCATTGGCATGGCGGTTGAACAGGGCGGCGGCCATCTGGCTGCGACCAGCGTTCTGCACGCAAACGAAGAGAATGCGGGGCGTATCCGCGGCCACACAACGACGTTAGCATCGGAACCGGACGAATTCACTTCTGTGTGCCGGAGGTGGCGGTGCGACTGACGCCGGTAACCCGCGGGCGGCGGTTCTTCGAGTTATTCCGCAGGCAGGGCGAGATCGTGAGCGAGACGCTGACCGAACTCAGCAAGTCGCTGCTGGAAGGCAGGAGCCGGCACGCCAGGCTGCGCGACCTCGAACACGAGTGCGATGACGCCACCCACGAGATCCACAACCTTGTCAATAACATCTTCGCCACGCCGCTGGACCAGGAGGACATCCTCCTGCTCGCGTCGAGCCTCGACGACATTGTCGACCTGGCCGAGGAAACCGCCGACAAGATCGACCTCTACCGCGTCACGGCGATCACCGGTCCGGCCAAGGAGATGGGCGAGTACCTGGCCAAGGCGGGAATAGAGGTAGCCGCTGCCCTCGACCACCTTGAGAGGCTCGCCGAACTCCAGCCGCACCGGACCGCAATCCACAGCCTCGAAAACCAGGGCGATCACATGTTGCGAGTGGCGATCGGTGACCTCTTCTCTGGCTCCAAGGACCCCTCCGAGCTTCTGAAATGGAAGGACATCTACGACCTCCTCGAGGCGACCATGGACGCGTGCGAGCACACCGCCAACGTGATGGAGACGATCGCGATCAAGAATGCATGAGACGGCGATCCTTCTCTGGGTCACCATCGCCGTCGCTGTCGTCTTCGATTTCACCAATGGGTTCCATGACACCGCCAACGCAATTGCTACGTCGATCTCAACTCGCGCCCTTTCGCCTCACGCCGCGGTAGGGCTGTCTGCGATCTTCAACCTGGTCGGCGCGATAGTAACGGTCGCCTTTTTCCAGGCGAAGGTCTCGAACACGATTGCGAGCACGCTTGCCATCAAGCCAGGAATGGTTGTCGTCATGTCCGCGCTCCTGGGCGCGATCTCATGGAATCTCATCACGTGGTATCGCGGCCTGCCCAGCAGCTCGACGCACGCTCTGATCGGAGGGCTGTGCGGGGCTGGCATCGCGGCGGCGCACGGTCTCGATGGCGTGAGATGGTCGGCGCTGGGCAGGCAGGTGGCGAGCCTGATCATCTCGCCGCCGCTGGGCTTCATCGTCGCCGGAATTTTCGCGATCGCGCTCGTCTTCGTCATCTACCGCTTCGGCCTTCGCCCGGCGCCCGTGAACCGCACGCTTCGCAGCCTTCAAGTCTTGACGTCCGCATTTCTCTCCTATTCGCATGGCGCGAACGACGCGCAGAAGACTATGGCGGCGATGACGCTCGCCCTGGTCGCGGCAGGCGATCTGCCGAAGTTCCAGGTGCCGCTCTGGGTGGTCGTGCTGTCGGCTGCAGCGATCGGCTTTGGGACATATGCCGGCGGCTGGCGCATCATCCGCACGCTCGGCTGGAGCATCCTCAAGCTTCAGCCCGCGACCGGTATGTCAGCGCAGCTGATGGGCGCGACCGTCATCCAGGCTGCCACCCTTGCCGGCCTGCCCGTCAGCACAACGCATGTCATCACCGGGTCGGTGATGGGCGTGGGAGCGAGCCAGAAACTGTCGGCGGTGCGATGGGGGCTCGGCGCCAACATCGTCGCCGCGTGGATCGTCACCATACCGGCGTCCGCGTTGATCGCCTGGGTGGCCTTCGCGATCCTCAACACGGCGGGCCTGCGTGGGTAGTCAGGAAAGGGACTCGCGGTTAAACTCAAGCCACCGGATCATCTGACGGCACCAAACGTTTCAGCTGACGAAGGAGCAACGGTGGCAACAAAGATCCTTGAAGTTGCGGATGTGAGCGTGATCAGGGCAGCCGGAGGAGTCGTCCTGCGCAAGTCCCGATCAGGCGAAACCGAAATCGCGGTCATCCATCGTCCCGCCTACGACGACTGGACCCTTCCCAAGGGCAAGATC
>Ga0209690_1000501_pt1 | contig 21099 bp, 18 predicted proteins | sample GraSoiAngelo_150_FD_186164 | JGI IMG/M metagenome (GOLD analysis project Ga0209690, IMG submission 186164) | Grasslands soil microbial communities from the Angelo Coastal Reserve, California, USA - 14_1009_09_40cm (SPAdes) (version 2) | ecosystem: Environmental > Terrestrial > Soil > Grasslands ...
GGCGATTTGAATTTCATGCCACGTTCAGCGGTCTCGATGAAGGACTCGACATCCTGCACGATTCCGTCGATCTGCTTCGCCGGGCGACCGGCCGCGGACCCGACGATCGCGCGCTCATGCTCTTCGAGACCGCGCTGGGCGAGATCGGCAGCAACGTCCTCACCCACGGCAAGCCCGCCGGCACCGAACGACCCGTCGAGTACACGCTGCGCCTCGACGGCCACGGGGTGGTCGCTTCGCTCACCGATTCGGGTCCTCGGGTCCACGAGCACCTGTCCCGGGAGATGCCCGGACACGAACACGAGGACGGGCGTGGCCTGGCGATGGCGCGGTCGCTCCTCGACGAGCTCGGCTACGAACGCGACGGCGAGGTCAACCGGTGGAAGCTGGTGAAGCGCCTATGACCGCAGACCATCTCCCCGAAGACCCAGGCCGCGCGCTGATTCACGAATTCCGCAACCTGCTCGCGGTGATCGTCAACTACAGCGAGCTCATCGCCGAGGAATCCGGCGACGCCGAGGCGGTCAAGGCCGACATCGAGGAAGTCCGCTCCGCGGCTGAACGCGCGATCGCGCTGACCGAAAAGCTTCCGCGGCAGCCGCACCCGGCGAATCCATGACTTCGAAGGGACGTTCACAAAGGACGACACGGTGACGGTCACTCGACGGCCTGGCACCGACCATCCCCACTCGGCGCTCATCCATCGCGACATCGCGCTCGTGATCGACGACGACGACCAGGTCCTCCGCCTGGTCAAGCGCGTGCTCGAGCGCGCCGGTTTCGAGTGCGTCACCGTCAACGACGGGCGTGCCGCGCATGAAGCTGCGGTTGAGTGGCGGCCGGACATCATCCTCCTCGACCTGATGCTGGGAGAGACGACCGGCGACCAGATCATGTCCGACCTGCGCGAAGACTTTCGGACGCGGCTCATCCCGGTCGTGTTCCTCACCGTGCGCGACTCGCTGAAGGACAAGGTCGAGCACCTGCTTTCTGGCGCCGACGACTATGTGACCAAACCTTTCATCCCGGAAGAGCTGGTGGCGAGGCTGCGAGCCGTGATGACGCGCTCAACCACCGCGCGAGGCCTGAGCCCACTCACCGGGATGAGCGGCAACGCGGACATCTTGCGCGAGATCAGCCACCGGCTGGCTCAGCGCGAGCGCTTTGCGGTGCTCTATCCCGACATCGACGCCTTCAAGAGCTACAACGACCACTACGGATTTCTCCGTGGCGATGACGTGATCAAGACCCTGGCCACGATCATCCTCGAGGTGCTGGAGGAAAACCACTCCCCGCAACACTTCGCCGGCCATGTCGGCGGCGACGACTTCGTGATCCTCACCGAGCCGAGCATGGCGGAGATGATCGCGACCGAGATCACCCGCCGATTCGACGAGGCGATCCCAGCCCTCTACGACCCGACCGACCGCGATCGCGGCTGGATCGAATCCGAGGAACGCAACGGCAACATGCTGCGCACGCCCCTGGTCTCGGTGTCGATAGGGATCGTGATCGCCGAGCCGGGGAGCTACAGCAGCCCGGCGGCGGTGGCGGCACGTGCGTCCGAGGTCAAAGGCGTGGCCAAGCGCATGCCGGGTTCCAAGTGGGTGCTCGATCGGCGCCGTCCCCCGGAGCGTTTCAGCTGATGCGCCTTTTTTCCAGGGAGAAGGAACGCGAGGAGCGCGGTGCTGGCATCCGGCCCGACTCGAACCCGATGAGCGAGGTCAAGACCGAAAGCCCCGCCGGTCTTCCTGACGACGCGCGCGCGCAGTCGCGCATCAAAGTCGTGATTCACCGACTCGACGGTGGGCTCGAGGAAGGCGAGTCGGATTCGCGCCGGATCGTGGGCGAGGGATTTCCTGTTTACTCAGCTGCCGACCCGTCGCGTCCACGGCTCGTCCCGACCAGCGACATCAAATACGTGGTGTTTGGCTCGGTCGACGACCCGGCGCTCGAGCCCGACCCGGGCGACCGGAGCAGCGCGCGAAAGGCTGTCCTGCGCTTCCGCGACGGCGAGTGGATCGCGGCCTATATCGAGCAAGGCGCCCAACCAGACGGTGACGGCATCGCGATCAAGATCCGCCTGCCGGAGCTGCAGCGCGTGATCCCTGCCGTGGCGGCCATGCCGTCGCTGCTTGAAACGCAGTTCGTGGAGATGTGGACGGCGCCTGCCGCAATCGACGCGCCGACCTCAGGCACGCCGCGCCGCCGGCGCTCCGACCTGCTCGAGGCGGCCGCAAGCCAGGGTCGTGACCTGAACAAGCTGGCCAACGAGTTCCGCGACCGGCTCGCGTTGATCCGCGACGTCGGCTTGACGACCGGTGACACGCACGCGTTCTCGCGCGCAGTGAGGACCCACCTCGACCAATTCCTGCTCGAGGATGCGATCACGCTCAATGCGCAGGAGAAGTCGGCGCTCGCCGACATCATCCTTCGCGCCGCAGTCGGCTACGGCCCGCTGGACAGTCTCCTCCACGACCGGTCGGTGAGCGAGATCATGGTCAACGGCCCGGACCAGGTCTTCATCGAGCGCCGCGGCGTGCTGACCAAGGCGGACATCCGTTTCGAGGATGAGAACCAGCTCCTCGAAACGATCCGGCGCATGGTCGCGACCACCGGACGCCACATCGACGGTCTCAACCCGATGGTCGACGCCCGCCTGCCAGACGGGAGCCGCGTCAACGCCATCATCCGGCCGGCGGCAATCCATGGCGCCGCCCTGACGATCCGTAAGTTCAAGGACGCGGTGCTTGGGATCGAGGACCTCAAGCACGAGGGGAGCCTCAGCCCCGCCATGGCCGAGTTTCTGCAAGCCGCGGTCCTCGGGCGCATGAACATCCTCGTCTCGGGCGGTACCGGCTCGGGCAAGACGACGACCCTGAACGTGATCGCGCGTTTCATCCCGCACAACCAGCGCGTGATCACGATCGAAGACGCGGCCGAGCTGCAGATCGACCACCCGCACGTCATCGCCCTGGAGCATCGTCCGCCCAACGTCGAAGGCAAGGGCGAGCTCACCATCCGCCAGCTGCTGCGCAACAGCCTCCGGATGCGCCCTGATCGGATCCTGGTCGGCGAGGTCCGAGGCGCCGAGGCTCTGGACATGCTGCAGGCGATGAACACCGGCCACGACGGCTCGATGTCCACCATCCACTCCAACTCGGCGCGTGACGCCCTTTCCCGGCTCGAAACGATGGTGATGATGGCCTCGATCGACATCCCGTTCGAGGCAGTACGGGCGCAGATCGCGTCTGCGGTCAACCTGATCGTTCACCAGGCGCGCATGCCCGACGGCCGGCGCAAGGTCGCGCAGATCGCCGAGGTCGTCGGCTATGACTCGAACGGAGCGATCCTGCGCGACATCTTCCTGCTCGGCATGGGCACAGACCTGCGGCTCGAGTACAACGCCACCGGATACGTGCCCACCGCGCTCGACAAGGCGGCGTTCTATGGCGTCCAGGTCAACCAGGACCTGTTCGACCCGGCCAAGTCGCGATACGTCCCGGCCGGCTCGGACAGCATGATGCCGGTCGTCAAGGACCCGCTCATGTCGGGCCAGGGGAAGACTGAGAACGTGGTCCGCCAAGTCGTGGTCGTGCCATTCAGCTCCGACCGCCCTGGGGAGGCCGCGGCTCGGTCCGCCGCCGCAGCCGGGCCACCGCCGGCGCAGACGCCGGAGATGCAGGAGGAGATGCGCAAGCTGATCGACGCCGCCCGATCCGCCGTGGCGGACCTGCAAGCTGCCGCTCCGCAGCAGCCAATCGATGCGCCGACGACCTCGTTTGCCCCCCAGGCTCCGTCCCGCCCGCCGATGGACTATCCGGCCGCCCGAGGGCCGGCCGCTCCCCGCGAGCTCACCACGCCGATGCCGGCCATGTACGCGCCGATGGGCGACGGCGGCCACGCCCAGCAGGCACTCGAGGCGGCCACGGCCATGGCCCGCGCCACGACGGCGCTCGGCCAGCTCGCGGCAGCCTCCAGCGGCTTCAGCGGCATGCTGCCCACGGTGACGGCGAAGGAAGGGACCGCCGGTCCGGCTGGTGCTTCGCGCCGCATCCAGGCCGTGATCGAAAGCATCATCACCCGCCGCGGCCTGAGCCTCCGGCTGGCCTCAGCACTGACCCAGGCCTTCGAAGGCGCTGAGCTCAAATCCAGCGAGCACGCTTCCGAGAACCACATCAGCAAGGATTCCGCCGGCCGGGAGCTGCGTCTCGCCGCCGAATCCGGCCTGCTGCACACGGTGCGCTACCCGCAGGGCGAAGCAGGGTTCCGCGCGTCCCAGGGCTTGCTGCGGGAGGTCGCGGAAGGCCTGGGCCAACCGATCAACGCGGCTGCCCCGCTCACCGCGGAGACGATCATCGGGAGCCTTGCGGTGGGCCAGACGGAAGGCACCGTCACGATCATGTTCACCGACGTCGAAGAGTCGACGCGCCTGCTTTCGACCCGAGGCTTCACGGCCTCGCACGAGATCATGAAGGCGTACGAGACCATCATCGACGACAAGGTCGCGCTGCACGCCGGCCGCCGGATCAAAGGCCTCGGCGATGGTTTCATGATCAGCTTCGGATCCGCCCGGCATGGTGTCGAGTGCGCGCTTGACATCCAGCAGGCGATCACCGAGTACAGCAAGCAAAATCCAGAGCGCAAGCTGCGCATCCGGATCGGCCTCAACACCGGCGAGGTCGTGGAGGAAGGCGGCGATATCTTCGGCGCGGCGGTCAACGTCGCGGCGCGCGTCGCGGGCAAGGCGAAAGGCGGCGAGATCCTCGTCTCCGAGATCGTGCGCCAGCTGGTCGGGCCGATCGCGGAGGTGAAGTTCGACTTCCGCGGCCGGTACAAGCTCAAGGGGTTTCCCGACCGCTGGCGCTTGCATGAGGTCTCGCCGGGAGAGGTGAAGGAATCACCTCACGTTCTCGCGTCAGCGGACGGGTTCGTGGATCGCGAGCAGGAACGACACGACATCCGGATGGTCCTCGACCGCGCAGGCACCGGCAACGGATCGCTCCTCTTCTTGACAGGCGCGCCCGGCATCGGCGCAACGCGCCTGGCCTCCGAGGTCGCCGGCGAGGCGGCTGCGAAGGGCTGGATGGTGCTCAGCGGACGATGCCTCGAGAACTACGACGAGCCGTACGCCCCGTTCCGAAGCATCCTCGGGGCGGCGGTGTCCGCGACGACGGCGAAGAACCTGCTCGAGGCGGCCGGCCACCACGGACCTCTCCTCGCCCCGCTCGCGCCCAACCTCCGCCAGAAGCTGCGGGGCATGGCCGCAGGCCACGATTTCCCCGCCGACAAGATCCGCGAGGAGCTCTTCAAGTCGGTGCACGAATTTCTCGCCGGTGTGCAGGGCTCCAAGCCGCTCCTGATCGTGCTCGACGATCTCCAGTGGGCCGACGAGGCGACCGTGATGCTCCTGCGCGACCTGGCGCTCCGCATCAACGGAAGCCGGATGGTGGTGCTCGGAACGTACTGGGACTCCGAGCTCGACTCGGGCCGGCCATTCGCGACCGCGCTCTCGCGCCTGCTGAGGCGCCGCCGGGCCCAGCGCATCACTCTGGGCAGGCTGTCGGACCACGACGTCGAGAGGGTCGTGGCGGGCCTGACGGAGACGCCGCTCACCCCGGTCGAGCTCATCGGCATTCAGGCCGCAACCGAAGGCAACCCACTTTTTGTCGAGCACTCCCTGCGCTATCTCGCGGAGTCCGAGAGCATGCTCGGCGGCACGGCACGTAGCCAGGCGAGCTTCACCGAAGAGGACCTCGAGCTTGCCCAGAGCGTGCGCGGCCTGATCGGCAGGCGCATCCAGCGCCTCAGCGAGCCGGCCCAGCGCATGCTCGTAGCCGCGGGCGTCATCGGGCGCGACTTCGACATCGCGCTGCTCGAGGCGTTCGGCGAGCTCGCGGGCCACGAGCTCCGGGACGCCCTGGACGAGGCCACGCGCGGACACTTCCTGGTCGCAGTGCCCAAGGACAGCTATCGATTCGCGCACGACCTGGTTCGCCAGCGCGTGCTCGCGGTCCTCCCGCTGCCGCGCCTGCAGGCGTATCACCTCGCGGTCGCAGACACTCTGGAGCGCGTCTACGGCAAGGCCGCGCGCGACCACGCGGCCGAGATTGGCCACCACCTCTATCAGGCAGGCACCGCCGCCGACCCGGCACGCACCGCCGCGTTCCTCGGTCACGCGGCGACCAACGCGCTCGCGGTGGGCGCCTTCGAAGAGGTGCTGCGTCTGGTCGATTCGACGCTTCAGCTCCTGCCTGCCGACAGCACCCGCGAGCGGGCAGAAGCCTTGAGCACCCGGGCGGACGCGCTCTGGGGTTTGGGCAGGGTCGAAGACGCGAAGGCCGCCTGGCGCGGTGCGATCCAGCGCTACGACGAGCTGAGCGACGGCAAGGCCGCGGGTGCGCTGCACCGCCGGATCGCGCGCCTCGAGTCGCATGTTGACGGACACGAGACGAACGGCGCTGCGCCCGCAGACGTCGACGCACCCCGCCCGGTCGAAATTCGCAGCTGACGAGCTCTGCACCTGGCGGCCGGATTCATTCCGGTCGCCATCACGCATGCCTCCTCGCGGCCAGGCGCTCGTTGCAGTGAATACATGGACAGATCTTCGTTGCTGGAGCGAGTTAGGGGCGCGAATCCGGCCGGCATTCTCATCAGGGCGTGAAGGCTGAAAGCGTCGTTGAGCCCCCGGAGTAGAGGGAACCCAGCAGGGTTCGCCTACTAGCTGATCAGGCGGGCCGCCGGAGGCACCGGCGCGAACTGCGCGTTGTACTTGAAGCTGGGTAGAGTCCCGGTGAACGTGAACGACGCCGCGATGATGCCACCGGTGCCCGCCGCCTCGGAAACGTAGGGCGAGGTCACCGCGACCGAGGCTGATGGCGCGTAGACGATATAGGCGCTGTTCCCGGAAGCTCCGATCGAGTTCGAGCAAGCATTGGCAGCGGGCTCGTAGACACTGATCCAGTTGTACTGGTAGCCGCTGAAGACATAGGTGTCGCTGGTGTTGCTCGCGCTCAGACAACCGCCCGCGGGATAGTAGAGCTCGACCGCGCCGGGCGTGACCGGGCCTGGGCAAGTGATGTAGGCGTCGCCAACGGATTTGCAGTTGTTCTCGTTAGCGCGGTCGCCGGCCGCGCCCGTGCCCCGCGCGGGGTTCTGATTGGGTAAGCCGGCGGCCAAGGGCGCCCGTTCCGGGTCGGGCGGGTATGCGCCTGTGGTTCCTGGGGCGGCGGCGGCGTTTGGGGCGAAAGGCGAAGCCAGCTGTGAGGACAGCGTGACCTGCTCGTTGCCAAGCGTGCATCCCGCGCCGGTCGTCAGAGGGCACGGGTTGGTGTTGGTGTTGGTCACCGAGCCGGTGACCGGAACGTTGGTGGCCAGCCCGAACGGCCCTCCGCATCCAGCGGGTGGCGGTGCTGCATAGATGTTGTACGAGGTCGCGCCGGGCACATTGCTGATCGCGACCTGGACATCGTCGAAGTGGTTGTTCAGGTTCACCGAGCGACACATGGACGGCGCGCTTTCGCGCGTGTAGGAGACACCGTTGTAAGTATCGGTACGCACCGAGGTGATCACGAACGACCAGATGCCGAACGGCAGGTCGCGCGGCCCGGTGAGTTTGGTCACCTGAAACGCACCCGCACATCCGACGCCGTTGGAGTCCCAGAACTGGTTTGACGCCACCTGGTTGTTCGATGCATCCGGCTCGTCGGGAGGTTTCAGCTCGTTGCTCACGAAATCGGTTGTGTCTTGAGTGCCGGCCAGAAAGTCATAGACGCCGCCGCTGAGGAACCAGCAGTGCGCGCCGTTCAGGATCGGCAGCGAGGCGTAGACGCCGGGCAGGAGGACGACGTTGCTGCTGCCGATGCCCTGGCTGCCACCGGTCACACTGGGCGCGGCGTAGCCAGGATCCGCCAGCCGAAAACCCGAACGGGTCGCTCCCGCAACGTCCGGGTAGGTGCAGGGGGTCGTTGCTCCGCTCGGGTAGCAAAGGTTGGAGACCGAACCCGCAACAGTCGACTGGCAGCGGGCGAACAGGTCTCCGGCCACGGCCAAGCTGCCGCCCGCGACGGAGACGCCTCCGTTGGACACGATGTCACCGGTGACGCCGAGCGTCCCGGCTCCATTGATGCTGATCGCCGAACCTGCAGCTCCTCCGCAGCCCGACTGGTTGAGCGCACCGACGGCCGGTGTGAGCCGCTGATTGTTCACTTCCCCGTTCCCCGTCGCGCCGAGGGTGGGCGTTGCCCCGTTCGTGAGCACGCGTCCGAACTGGAGTTGGAGGGTCCGGGTCGCGGAGATCGTGAAACGACTTCCCTGGGCCCCGGCCACCCGAGCGACATCGGTCAGCACAGTGCCGTCGGAGTAGGTGCAGGTCACGGTCCACGCGCTCGCGCCGGGTGTTCCATAGCCGGAGCAGGCGGGCGCGTTGTAGAGCCTCAGGTTGGAGCCGAAGATCGCAGTCGCCGCCTGCTCGGCGGAGACGTAGCTGCCGGTCTGCTGGAGCTTGTCCGCCGCCGCAAGCGCCGCGGCGTCGATGGCGGCCTGCAGGTCACGGCGTACGGCGTAGGCGCGCGAGCCGTCGATTGCGATCGCGACCATCCCGATGAGCACCGTCAGCATCAGCGCGATGATCACGATCGCCTGCCCAGACTGTGCCTGTAGGCATAGCCCTCTTCCCGCAGGGGAGAGGGCTCCAGGGTGAGCTGCGCCCTTGGCCATCCCGGCTAGTACTCCGTCCGGTAAACCGCGGCCGCCGAGATCACGACGTGGCCTGCGGTCGCTTGAGCCACGATCGGTGTGATAAGCACCAGGTTGAAGCGCAGGGTCACCTGCAGCTGGTCGTTGCCGCTCGCGGGATTGACCGCGCTGCAGCCGCCGGCTGCGGTGGCTGCATACTCCCCGCCAGGTGCGTTTGGAGGTGGAGACGCCTCGACGGTGGCCGGAGGGGCCGGCTCGGTGACGTAGAGCCAGGCTGCGTTCTGCGGCGGCGTGGACGAAGTCAGGGGACCTTGCGGGCACGGTTCGGTCACGGGGTTGCCGAGCATCTGGGCGGTGACTGCGCTGAGCACGTCAGCGTTTGTCGGCAGCTGGTTTGAAGCCCGGACCGCGTCCCGCGCGCCCTCGCGGGCCGCGTGGTTCAAGGTGTCGTAGTAGAAGATCGCGCGCCCGATGTCGATCACGCCGAACAGCATCAGCAAGAGCACCGGGGAGACCAGCGCAAACTCGATCAGGGCCTGCGACCGCTGCTGCTTCAACTTCCCCGGACCGTGATCAGTCGCCGGGAAGGACTTTCGTCCTCCCCCGCGGGCCCTCTCCTGTTGCGCACAACGCCTGGTGAGGCCAGGCAAGAATCGCTGGATGGCGGCCGGGATGAACCCGGCCTTGGCACGGCGCTCGTCTCTTTTCAATTTCCCTGCACCGTCATGTGCTGGTTAGCGGCGACCTGGAACACGCCGAACTGCGAGCGGACCAGCGGCGTCAGCGGGCCGTACGTGTACAGCACGATCACGTTCACATCGAGCTGGCCCTGGTTTGTCGCCGGGCTCGTGAAGTCGAGGCCGGGCGTGTTGTTGTAGCAGATGTAGAGCCACGGCTGGTTGGCGGTGGGCGGGTAGGCGGCAGACCCGTAGGGCGGGTTGTGCACGCCATTGCCGTCGGTGGGGTTGGGACAGGTCGTGGTCGGGTTCTTGAGCACCGAGGCTGGAAGTGAGATGGTCGCCAGCTCGCTGTCCACGGCTGCCTTGATCTCCGCGTCGTATAGGTAGGGGTGCGAGCGGCCGGCGGCGTCGAACCACGCCCCGTGCCTCGCACCCTCGCGCGCGGCGTTCGACAGGGCCTCGGAAACGTAGATCGAGCGCCCGATGTCGACCAGCCCGCCGACGAGCAAGAGCAGGACGACCGAGGACACGGCAAACTCCACGAGGGACTGCCCCGTCTGGGCGCGCCGAGCGCCGAAAAGTACGTTTCTGAGTGTCATGTAAGGGGGGCTCGGCACCGGGATATCTTGCCTATGATTGGTCGGCCTTGCGGACGTTTAGTGCAATTACTTCGCGCCGGCCATTCACGCTGCTTGGCATCCTCCTCGCGCTCCTCGTCATCGTCGCTTTCGTTCTCGTTGCACTTAACGCCAGCACCGCCGGCAGCAGTCAGTACCAGACCGTGGTGGTGGCCAACAAGGTCCTGCAGCCTCGAATCCCGATCACGGCCGACTCTCTGACGACGTCCAGCCTGCCCGTCCCCGGGACATATCCGAAGGTTTACTTCGACAGGATCCAGGACGTCCAGGGCATGGTGCCACTGGTCACGATCCCAGAGGGCCAGGCGGTGGTCGCGAACGACGTGGCCAAGGCCAGCCAGGCGCTGGGTTCTCAGTCCGAGTACCTACCGGTTCCTAAGGGCTACGTCGCGTTGACGATTCCGACCAGCGAGCAGCAGGGCGTCGCCGACTACATCCAGCCCGGCGACTACATCTCGGTGATCGCCACTGTGTCGAGCGCGGGCAAGGTCGCCTCGCTGACGATCTTCACCCAGCTCCATGTGATCGAGGTCGGCACCCGGACCGCGAACGGCGGCGCCAACGCCACAAGCCTGATCGTCGTCGTCACCCAGTGCCAGGCCGAGGTCATCACCTGGTTTTTGGCCTACGCATCGCTCAAGTACACACTGGAGTCCTACCACGACTATCAGCCAGGCGAGCAGGCACCCGATCCCAAGTGTCCGAGCGTCGGCGACGCAAAAGGCGTGACCCTGACGGTCGTCAAGGCCGCCTTCCCCGGCCTGTTTTAGGAACCGAGGCATGAATCTTCCGCCCGAGACGCTCGTTGCCGTTCCGATGGCGGCGGCCATCTTCGTTTTCTTCTGGGCGCTCGACAAGGTTCGCAAGGAACGGGTGTCCGCACCCACTGAGGCGATGCCGCCGCGGGCCACGCCTCGCGAGCTGGTCGACCGCCTGCTCAAGCCGGCGGCGGAAAATCTGAGTCAGCGACGCAGGGTGCAGGGCAAGCCGACGCTCAGCGAAGACCTGGCGCGAGCTGGGCTCAACATCACGCCGCCCGAATACCTTCTGATCCGGATCGGCGCGGTCGGGCTCGGCGCCCTGATCGGCTTATTCCGGTTTGGGTTCACGCTCGGCCCGGTCATCCTCGGTGTGATCGGCTTCGTGCTTCCGCCGCTGGTGATCGCCTACTTGCAGCGACGGCGCCAGCAGCAGTTCAACGAGCAGCTCGCGAGCATGCTCCAGCTGCTCTCCAACTCGCTGAAGACGGGCTACGCGATCGACCGCGCCCTTGAGACCGTCGCCGCGAAATCGCAGCCGCCGGTGTCGACGGAGTTCGAGCGAGTCACTACCGAGATCACGCTTGGCACCTCGGTCGAGGACGCATTGAGCGCGCTGCTGCTGCGCATCAACAGTCCCGACCTCGAGTTCATCGTGACCGCGATCCTGCTTCACGTCCGCGTCGGCGGCAACCTGGCCGAGGTGCTCGACAACATCTCGGATACGCTGCGCGACCGACTACAGACGAAGCGCGACATGAGCGTACTCACCGCGCAGTCCCGGGCGTCGGCGAGCATCATCACGGGCCTTCCCATCCTTCTCGCGCTCGGCCTGTACGTCTTCGTCCCCGGCTACTACGCGCCGATGACCAGCACATGGGTCGGCTACGCCATGCTCGGCTTCGCCGGTTTCATGATCCTGATCGGCAACCTGCTGATCCAGCGCATGACCGCGCTCGAGGCTTAGTTGTTCCAGATCGCGGTTGCTGCGGGCGTCATCTGCGGGGCCATCGTGGTGGCTTACTTCATCGCCATCGACCAGTTCCGGGCCGCGACCGCCAATGGCGGTCATGTGACCACACCGGCGCGCCCGTTCGTCAAGCAGCTCGAGTCGCTGCTGCGCCCGGTCTCGCACCTCCCTGCTCGGACGGCGGGCCAGTTGCGCCAGAAGCTGAGCCAGGCCGGAAACCCTGGCAACCTGACCCCGGCCGGATTCCAGGCCGTGCGCTACAGCCTGGCGGCTCTGCTCGCGATCGCTGGACTGGCGCTCGGCCTTTTGGTCCCGCTCGGCTTACCGGACATCGTGGCCGCTCCCCTTTCCGGCGGCGTTCTGGCGGTTGCCGGCTTCCTGGCGCCAAGCGTATGGCTCGGGCAGCTCATCTCCCAGCGCAAGCGCCAGATACAGCGTTCGCTCGCCGAGGCGACCGATCTGCTCACCCTGGTGGTTGAGTCAGGCATGAGCCTCGACGAAGGGCTGCTCAGCATCACCGAGCGCTTCCACAACGCCCTCGGCGATGAGATCGGCAAGGTGCTGCGCGAGATCCGGCTCGGCAGGCCTCGAATGGCCGCGCTCGAGCACATGGCGGACACGGCCGGCGTGGCGGACCTTCATCACCTCGTAGAGTCGATCGTGCAGTCAGACCAGATGGGCGTGCCGATCGCGCGCCTGCTTCGGGTGCAGGCGACCGAGATGCGTCGCCGGCAGCGGCAGGGCGCTCAGGAGCGGGCGGCACAGGCCTCATCGCGCATGGTGTTTCCGATGGTGGGGTGCATTTTTCCGGTGTTGTGGGTCGTCCTGCTCGGACCCGCCATCATCCAGGTGTTGCAGTCACTCAAGTGAAGGTGATCGACAGCCGGGGCGTTCGCACGCAGCATCAATCCTTCAGCGACCTCGACAAGCCGTTGTACACCATCAGCGTCGCGGCCGAGATCCTGGAGACGCATCCGCGGACGCTGATGCTCTACGAGGATGCGCGCCTCATCGAGCCGCACCGTACGAGCACCAATCGCCGCCGCTACTCGCAGCGCGATATCAGCAAGGTGCAGGTGATCCAGCACCTGACGCGCGAGAAGGGCGTGACGCTCGCGGGAGTGCGCCACATCCTGAGCCTGTTCGAGGTGATGAAAAAGCATCGGGTCGAGCCGCCGGGAGAGCTGCGCGAGATCTTCGACCGCTACGCGCAGCTGATATGAGGGAAAACCCGGATGGTTTTCCCTCATCGCGCGTGCGGGCTTCGCCGCAGGCGCGGCTCTCTTTCCCGTATACGGTTGGGACTTGTTTAAGAGCCGCTCCTAGCGATGATTGGCAGGCCTGAAGGACAAAGTCACGGCCGGGATGAACCCGGCCGCCAGGGCAACGCTGGTAATGACCTACGCGCTTGCGGCTTTCCTCCGCCTTTTTGCCGCCGGCGCCCACAGGCTTTCCAGACCGCTCGCCTGGTAGGAAAACGTGCGCTAGCACCGAGTCGAAATCGAGCAGGATCCAGCCCGCGTCGTCGTAACCGTCGACCGCGAGCGGCCTGCGGTCTCGTGCCTTGGCCGCCTCGACCATCGCGTCGGCGATGGCGCGGACCTGCCGGTCGGTCTCGCCTTCGCAGATGACGAAGTAGTCGGCGACGGACGTCTGGTCGCGCACGTCCAGCACGACCGGGTCCCAGGCTTTCTTTTCGGCTGCTGCGCTCCGCAGCAGGCGGGCGAGCTGCAGCGGCGTGAGTCGCTTGGTCCGTTCAGCAGCCAATCTACGGATTATCCATATAGAGGTTGTTTTTGGCGATGTAGGCGACCACCGCCGGCGGCACGCGGTCGGTGACGGACTCGCCATTGGCGATCGCCCTTCGCAGAGCGCTCCCTGAGATGTCCGGGGTCGGCCGCACGCAGACGGTCACGCCAGGTCCTCCAAGCCCGGCGGCCTCTAGCGCCGGCCCGTCCGGGGAGCCGCTGCCAGGCCGGGTCACGATCACGATCGAGGCCAGCCGGCGAACCTCTTGCGGTTTGTGCCACCTGGCAAAGAGCCTGGCCGCGTCCCAGCCGAGGATCAGGAATAGCTCGTCGTCCAGATGGATCGCCTTGAGCTGCTTGAGGGTGTCCACCGTGTACGAGACCTCCGCTCGCCGGATTTCGACGTCGGACACCCCGAACCGGCTGTCTTCATCGATCGCGAGGCGGCACATCTCGACGCGCTGCGTCCCGTCCGCCACCGTGCCCCGCCTGTGGGGTGGGAGTCCGGTTGGAATCAAGAGCACGCGATCGAGCTCGGCGCAATCCACGGCCGCTCGCGCGGCGGCGATGTGGCCGAGGTGGATCGGGTCAAACGTTCCCCCCAGGATCCCGATCCTCACGGTTGATACTCAAACTCGACGCCCGAGATCGTGACCGTGTCCCCGGGTTTCACGCCCGCGGCCTCCAGCGCGGAATTGACGCCGAGTCGGTCAAGGTCGGACTGAAAACGCGAAAGGCCGCGGTCAGTGGCGAGGTTGGTCCGTTCGACGAGCCTCTCGACGCGCTCACCGCTGACCACATAGCCGTAGGATTTGCGCTCGACGACGAGGTCGCCGGCTTGACGGACATTGAGCTTTGTGACTTTCGCCGGCGCCCCCACTGGCGGCTGCGGTGCCGACGCCACGAGCTTCGTGATCGCGTGCATCAGGTCTGCCACGCCTTCGCCTGTGAGGGCGGAGACGAACTGCACCCCCGCTCGGCGGGTCCGCGAACGCAGCCGCCGCGTTGCCGCCAGGTCGAGCTTGTTCACTGCGACGAGATGCGGGCGCTCGAGCAGTTGACGCGAAAAGTTCGCCACCTCCTGACGAACCACCTCGAGGTCCTTCCACGGATCCACCTCGGATCCATCCAGGACATAGACGAGCGCTTTCGTGCGCTCGACGTGGCGAAGAAACCGCTGCCCCAGACCCGCTCCATGCGCGGCGCCCTCGATCAGACCCGGAATGTCGGCCAGGACGACGCGAACGTCGTCTACGTCCGCGACCCCCAACTCGGGATCAAGGGTCGTGAAAGGGTAGTCGGCGACCTTGGGGCGCGCCGCGGTCATCGCCCTGAGCAGGGATGACTTGCCCGCATTCGGCGGCCCGACCAGACCCACGTCGGCGATCAGCTTGAGGTCCAGGGTGATCTCGCGCTCTTCGCCCTTGAGTCCAGGCTCCGCGTAATCGGGAGCACGTCGCGTCGAGCTCTTGAAGTGCACGTTGCCCCGCCCTCCGGCGCCGCCCCGCGCGATCACGTCCGTGGCGCCGGGGCGGTCCAGGTCCGCGATCAGAGATCCGTCGGCGTCGAATGCGATGGTTCCGGCTGGAACTTTCAGCGTGACGTCAGCGCCTGAGCGACCCGTCTTTCGGCCACCCGCCCCATCGCGACCCGGCTGCGCATGCCAGCGCTTGCGTCGCCTGTAGAGGGAGAGATCGGCGACGTCATTGGACGCTTCCAGAATTACCGAGCCGCCGTGCCCACCGTCGCCGCCGTCGGGGCCGCCGCGCGGAACAAATGGTTCGCGCCGAAAGGACGCCGAACCTTTTCCGCCGTGACCGCCACGCACAAAGATGCGTGCGGAATCGACGAAGTGCCGGCCGTCAGGCCTTGAGATGCTCGATGGTCACCCGGCGGCGATCCTTGCCGACGCGTTCGTACCTCACCTGGCCGGGGACCAGCGCGAACAGCGTGTCATCGCGGCCTACGCCAACCCCGGTGCCGGCGCTGATCTTCGTTCCCCGCTGACGCACCAGGATGGTGCCCGCATTGACGACCTGGCCGCCGTAGATCTTGACGCCCAGCATCTGCGGATTCGAATCGCGGCCGTTGCGAGAGGAGCCGCCGCCTTTCTTATGCGCCATCTACTCGGTTTCCTTCTTGCGCCGTCGCGTCGTCTCCTTCTCGGATGCTTCCCTCACGCGTGCGGTCGGCGCTTCTTCCTTCGCTTCCGCTGCCGGCCCTTCTGTTGCGGCCTCAGCCTTCGGTGCCGCTGCCCTCTTCTTATCGGATTTGCCCTGCGCTCGCCCGGCCGAAGCCGCCTTGGCCCTTCCCCGACGCTTGCCGGCCGGCGCCGCCTCCTCTTCCTTTTCCTCGGTTTCGAGACCGACGCCGCCGACGGCGATGATCTCGAGCGCCGTTAGATGGGCGCGTCCGCCGCTGTGCACGCGCACGCGCTTTTTGGACTTGTAGCGAATGCTCTCGATGCGCGGTCCGCGCCGATGGGCGATCACCTTGGCGTCGACATCGAGGCCATCAACGGTTGGAGCGCCTACTTTGACGTCCTTGCCGTCGCTGAAAATCAGGACACGGCCAAGCTTCACCGACGAGCCGGGCTCGGCGGTGAGCCGGTCGACCAGGATCCGGTCGCCTGGGGCCACGCGGTACTGCTTCCCGCCGCTGACGATGACAGCCGACGGCGAACTATCGGGCTTGGGCACGGCGAGAGATTGTACCAAGGGCAGGCGAGCTACCTGATCTGGATCGAGGTGACCAATACGATCGCCAGTACTAGCACCGCGTAGGGCGGGATCACGCGGGTGTATAGACCACGCGCGACCGTCACGCCTCGCCACCGCATGAACATAGCCAACGCGACCAGGACGGCTGCGGCCGCAAAGCTGAGGCCGAAGAATCGCAGCAATCCCTCGAGGTCGTCCGACGACGGCGTCACGAAGAGCGTGGTGAACAGCCCGCAGTAAGGAAACCAGGTCAGGATCCTGCCCGCGTCCAGCCTCTGCTTTACTCGTTTGTCGGCGGATGGCGTGAACGGCCACAGCCGGAGAAGGCCAGGCAGACTCAAGAGATAGAGGAAGGCGCAAGCCACCTTCACCGGAAGCAGGCCCGGCACTACCACGTTACCGAGGACCTGCGGGCGAAGACTCTCCGGCTGGACCGCCGGCCCCAGCACCGCGAGCAGCCAGCAGACCTGCACGATGAGGAGCAGGCCCGGCTCCGCCACGAACTCCACCGTCAGCGCAAGCTCGGCCCAGGCCGTAAACGCGAGGGCGACCGCTGCCAGGACCACGCTACGTTCGTCGCCCGGGATCGGGTTCAGCGGCGCCGCAAGCTGAACGGCGCCAACCACGGCGCATAGAGCGACCGTCGCCACCACCGGTGTCGGGCGCCGTCGGGGTAGCCTGGGCCATTCCCAATCGGGCCGGCTCACGCGCATCCAAGCGAGCTCGACGATCGCCCCGAACGCGACCATCGCAAGGAGGCCCGGGTAGAAAAGGAGCGCCACAGCGTGGGTGACGATCGAGAGAATCAGCTGCATCATTTGTCGCGCGGTTTCACAGTCGCGCCGCCGCCAGCAGAGGAAGCGGATACAAGCCGACCGCGACGTTGATCGCAAGCACCAGCGCAACCCCGACGGCCTGCCTGCCGCGAGGTACACCAAGGCTGCGCCCGAGGCGCAGCGAGCTGGGTAACCAGAGCAACATGCCGGCGGCCAGCACAAGCGCGAGCGGCCAGAACAGCTGGGTCGCTCCGCGCAGCAGCAGCACTCTGGCGGCGAACCCCGCGAAGGGAGCCGATCCTGCCAAGGCAGCGGCGACGAGAAGGTTGATCGGCCGCTCGGTCGCAACGCGGCCGCGGACCTCGCCGCGTGACGCGAAGTAAAGGGGCAGCCGTCCAAGCAGGATGGTGAAAAAGATGAGCAGCGCCGCGCGTCGGCCGTCCGTCACCGCGACCCCAAAACCACTGAGCGCGAGGCCCCAGTCGGCGATGAAGGAGTAGCGCCAGGCGGCGCCACCGTTTTCGGTCAACCAGGCGGCGATGCTGCCCCAGGCCATGTTCAGAAGACCCAGCCCGATGAGCGTGGCGGCGAACGCGGCGCTGGTGTCGGCGTTGAGCAGACCGTGCGCGTCAGCGACCATGACCGCCGCGACGGCGGGGCCGATGTATGCCAGCCATGCGATCGGCGAGGACGTGATTCGTTCCTCAGGATCGAAAGGATGGAGGTAGGGCATCAATCCGATCGCGGCCGCGAGCCCGGCGGCGAGCCCGACGGCTGCAAACCGGTGAACGACGTCAGGCCCCTGGACCCGCGCGAACAGTGCCCCGAGAGCCAGCAACGCGACCGCGAAAACCGGCGCCCTGAGCCGGCTGGCAAGGGTCCGCTTGCCCTCGATCGTCGCGTGCAAGACAGCCAGAGCAAGCAGGACGAGAAGGGCAAGATCGAACGTCGGCACCGCGGCCACCGCTGCAGTGCCGGCTAGCCCGGCGCCGCCTTTGGCGATCAGCCCGCGGCGCGAAGTCGGCACGGGGGCGAACGCGAGCGCAAGCACCAGCGCAGCCGCGGCCAGGACGACGAGCTCGAGCGCCTCAGGCAGCACGCGGAGTCCTGAGCGGAACCCAGGCGGCGGCCGCCGCGACGGTCGCCGCCGCAAGGTACGGCCAGCCGTCGTGTGGCGGACCGGACAGGCCCGCGGCCGCGCCCACGGCGAGCGCAAGCAAGCCGAAGGCCGTCAGCACAACCGGACCGCTGTCGCTCGACAGCGCGCGAGCAGCGGCCAGGCTCAGCATCGAGACGACCGCGAATCGCAGGCCCGCGCCGCTGCCGGACGTAACTGCCAGGCCGACCCAAAGCGCCAGCAAGCCCCCCGCGACGCCGAGCACCAGCCGCGGCGTCGACCCAGCCGGCATGACTGTCCAGCCCGGGGGCCCGGCGACCAGACGGCCGGCGGACGCGATCAATCCACCGACCGCGAGCGCAGCCGACGCGGTCGGTCCCGCGATCGGCAGCGATACGGCCGCGATCCCGGCGGCGGCCAGCAAGGTGCCCAACGCCAGGCCATAACGGCCATCGGCCAGCACCACGACGAAGATGCCCAGCCAGGCGACGAAAGCGCCGGCGACCTCCACAGACTTAGCGCGTCACGGCATAGGCAAGCGCGACCAGGGCGCCGAGCCACAGCACCGGTTGCCCACCGGCGGCGGCCATCTCCAGCTCGCGGACATTGAGGATCGTCCGGTACTGCTCGGGTACGCTCGCCGAACGAAGCGCGGTGCGCGCCCGCGACAGCGCTTCCGCGGCCGGGACCTTGAAGAGTGCGGGACGTGCCTGCGTGCGGATGGTGGACATGTTTGCGAGCCCGTAGGCGAGCGCGGCGAAGACCAGGAGCGGCGCGAACAGCGTGGCCGCCGGCAGCACGCTCGAAACCGTGACGACGTTGGTCAGCCCTCCGGTCAATGCGCTCGTTGAGGGCTGCATGACCTCGGCGGCGACCGGATCGGCGAAACCGGCTTTGATCACGGCGAGGGCGGGACCACCGACGAGCGTCAGCATCGCGATCAGAAGCGACACCTTCGGAGACGTCTCCACCAGAGGGTGTCCGCGTCCCGCCGGCAGGCCGATGGCGCGCGCGCCGCCGACCATCCACGTCACCCACGTCACGACGCTGGCGACCCCGATCAGGCCTATGAAGTCACCAGTCTCAAAAGTCGCCTCGATGCCGATGACTCGGGCGCCAAAAGCGATGCCTGGGGGGAGCCCGACCGCGGCGGCGATGGTCACAAGCGATGCGACCCCGGCCTGGTCCGGCAAGAGGGCAAGACAGGCGACCATCGCTGACGCCGTGGCCAGCAGGATTAGGCCGCCGATCAGGCCGAGAGGCGTGCCAAGCGCGATCGCGGTCAACGCAAACCCGCCAAAGCCCGGGATGAGCTCGCCGAGAAACTCGCGGCGCGTCGGCGCGGCCTGGGCACGCGCTGCGGCGGCGAACGCCGTCGTCAGTCCGATCACCGCCAGCGCGACGTTGAAGAGCGGATGCGGATAGCGGCCGTCGCCCAGCTCGTATGCGCGGACCAGCAGGTAGAAGCCCATCGGATACAGCGTCGCCACCGTGATGCCTGCGGCGCGCAGCGACGGTCTTGTCCAGAGGTCAGCCGGCCACGTGCGCCAGGGGAAAAGGCAAGACACAAGCACCGCCGATGCGGCGAGCAGGGCGAACGGCGGTCCGGTCACGGTTGCGACGGGCACGGCCGAATACACGGCGGTACCTCCCCCGACCTGGAGGATCACCCCGAACCAGCTGAGCGCCAGCCAACCCGCGAGCAGCATCGCCCAGCTCGGGCGCCGAGCCCTGGGATCTTCCGTCACCAGCAAGACCACCGCCAGGGTCGCCGCGGTGCCGCCCGCGACGGCGGTCAGCACGACTCCCGCGCTTTCGACCGCGGCCATCGCGGACGCGAGGGCGAGGAGGGAAAGCACAGCCTGGGGCCACGCCCGCGGCTGCACCGTGAGGAGGATCGCTGCCGGCGTGGCGATCATGAGGCCGAACGCAAACGTCACCCCATCGGTCCTCAGGTCGAAGGACGAGCCAAACCCGAGCGGCCCCAACGAAAGCTCCAGCGAAGACCGGATTGGCACCCAGACCGCAAGCAGGGCGAGCAATGAGCTCCAGGCTCCAGCGGCGGCCGCGACGCGCCCGAGGCTCTTGCCCGCGAACCCGAAGATCGCGATCACGCCGGCGGCAATCAAGGGCAGGACGACCGGCCCGAGGACGGCGGCTGACGGCACCGGCTAACTCTAGGGTTACGAGTCTTGCTCTTTCAGGCGGTCCAGGGCCTCGCGGATTCCGGCGGCGCGGTCGTCCAGGTTGGCCACCACCTCGGCCGGCGCCTTGTCCCTGAACTGGGCGTTGCCGAGCTTGGCCTCCACTTTCGCAAGGTCGTCCTCTAACCGCTTGCGTTCCTTCCCGCGCCGCGCGTCGCCCAAGCCGGTGGGAAAGCTGACCCGCCCGGGCGCCGCCGCCAGAGGAGTGCCGTGCTCCAGGTCGTCGACGAGCTCGACCTGGGCGAGCTTCGCGGTCAACCCTCCCACCTTGCGGTCGATCGAGCCGTCGAGCTGGATCTGCCCACCTCGCCTGGGCGCTCCCGCCGCCTGACGATGGCCGCGAATCTCTTCGACGATCGTCATCACCTGCCCGAACTGCTCCTCCGCGCCGGGGTCGACAAACCGATCCTGGAGCTGGGGCCAGTCCGCGCGCATCACGTAATCGCGGTCGCCGGGGAGCCGCGACCAAAGCTCCTCGGTCACGAAGGGCATGAACGGATGCAGGACGCGAAACAGGTTGTCGAGGCAGAGGTAGGCCACGTCCTGGGCGGCGGCGTCGCCCGCACGCAGCCGCTCCTTGACCGATTCGAGGTACCAGTCGCAGAGCTCGTTCCACGCAAACCCGTAGGCGGCGTTGATCGAGTCCTGGAAAGTGAATCCCTCGATGCCTTCGGTGATGTCCCTGCACGCCGCCGCCAGACGCGACAGGATCCAGCGGTCTTCGAGGTGCTCGCGCGCCTCGAAAGCTCCCGGCTCCACCGCCGACGCTGTGCCCGGCGAGCTCAGCACCA
>Ga0209690_1000502_pt1 | contig 21058 bp, 24 predicted proteins | sample GraSoiAngelo_150_FD_186164 | JGI IMG/M metagenome (GOLD analysis project Ga0209690, IMG submission 186164) | Grasslands soil microbial communities from the Angelo Coastal Reserve, California, USA - 14_1009_09_40cm (SPAdes) (version 2) | ecosystem: Environmental > Terrestrial > Soil > Grasslands ...
TGGAAGGACCGCAGTTTTCAACGAAAGCCGAATCGAACGTCTACCGCAGTTGGGGCATGGACGTGATCGGCATGACCAATCTTCAGGAAGCCAAGCTGGCGCGCGAAGCTGAAATTTGTTACTCGACCGCCGCCATGGTGACCGACTACGACTGCTGGCATCCGGGACACGATTCGGTGACGGTTGATCAGGTCGTTTCAGTGCTCATGAAGAATGCGGAAAACGCCTGCGCCATGGTACGAGAAACCGTTGCGGCTATGCCCAAAACGCGAAGCTGCAAATGCGGCTCGGCGCTGGCCCATGCCATTCAGACGGATCGAAAAGCAATCCCGGCAGCCGCACGGAAGCGGCTGGGGCTGCTTCTGGATAAATATTTAAAAGTGAAGACGTGAGATTAGGGGATCATCAGATCTTGAGCCTGCTTTGCGCCAGAACTCATTTACAATCGCTGACGCTTGCTGACCCTCAAGTCTTTTCGTGAAGTGGCGCGTGCCGAATGACCCAGCTGGCCATTCGCCGCTGGGATCCCGAAACTGCGCTCGTGGCATGGATTGCGAGCGTAGTCTCCGTGGCCTCCTTTTTCTATTACTTCCACCGCGGCGAGTTACTCCTGTATGGCGATGCCGTCGCCCACATCAACATCGCGCGCCGCGTCTTCGATTCCCGCACTCCCGGACTGCTGCAACTGGGAACCGTGTGGCTGCCGCTTCCGCATCTCGCGATGATCCCGTTTTTGGTCTCTGATCGGCTTTGGCGAACCGGGGTGGGCGGATCAATTCCATCCATGATCGCGTACGTGTTTGGCGCAGTCGGGATTCTTAGGTTGGTTCGAGGTATCTTCCGAGCCAGCGGAGGACCGCATAACGGGGCTCGATTTGCGGCTTGGTGTGCTGTCCTGATCTACGCGGCCAATCCGAATTTGATTTATCTCCAAGCCACCGCGATGACAGAGCCTATCTATCTTGCTCTGTTCATCTGGGCCGTAGTTTTCTTCGCTGACTTCGTTCGGATACTGACTTCAGTCGATCAAACCGAGAAAGAACCGACCTCCTCAGCGCTTAACAAATGTGGCTTATGTGTCGCTGCGGCTTGCCTCACGCGTTATGACGGATGGTTTCTGGCTGGCGTACTTTGCATTGCCGCTGCAGCGGTCCTGACGCATTACAAGCGCGCTTTCCCTAATTGGCGGCGCACCCTTGCGATCCTCATTTTTCTCGCGATTGCAGCCCCGGTTTTATGGCTGGCCTATAACGCGGTGATCTACCGTAATCCGCTGGAATTTGCTAACGGGCCATATTCAGCAAGAGCGATCGAGCAGAAGACCTCGACTCCAGGAACGCCACCTCATCCGGGGGCGGGCAATGCTCTGATTGCCGCAAGCTATTTATTAAAATCGGCAGAACTGAACGTTGCACAAGGCAACTGGGGGAGACTATGGTTGCTCTTCACCCTTGTTGGTACAGCGTTCGCTTGCTCGATTGGATCGGCCGGACGATTTTGGCGATGCATGCCACTGCTTGTCCTGTGGGTTCTACTGCTCTTTTACATGTTTTCCATCGCCTATGGTGGCGTTCCGATCTTTTTGCCCGTATGGTGGCCCTTCTCACATTACAACGTTCGCTATGGCCTGGAGCTGCTTCCTGCCTTTGCGGTATCTGTGCCGCTTGCAGCGTTCTTTTTGGTCCAACTGGCACGTAATCGGAATGTTCAATTTGCGGGCGCGATCATGATCTTCGCAGGCGTGTTCGCCAGCTATGCCTCGATTTGGCGTGATCCGATCTGCTTTCGCGAAGCCTGGGTGAACTCGCGGACCCGCCTCGCGCTGGAACGTGAACTCGCCGCTTACCTGAAGGCTCTGCCTCCCAGTTCTACTCTGCTCATGTATCTGGGCGACCACGTGGGCGCACTGCAAGATGCTGGCATCCCGCTCAGGCGCGTGATCAACGAAGGCAATCATCGAGTCTGGAAACAGCCCGCGGATCCTGAGGGTCTGTGGGAGCGTGCGCTTGCCACTCCAGAGCGATACGCCGATTTCGTAATCGCGTTCGAAGGCGATCCGGTTTCTATGCAGGTGAATAAGACGAAGATAGCCTCGCTCGCTGTGATTCATGTCTCCGGCCAGCCGCAGGCCACAATCTATCGTGCGGAACATCAGCGCTGAGAAGAGTATTTCGCCTTAAGCCCGGGCAGCAGCCGGAGTACCACGTTGGTCTGAACTGGAAACGCTGATAAAATTGCAGCATCACTCAGAAGTTGCCATCAAGTGGGGCTATAGCTCAGCTGGGAGAGCGCATCGTTCGCAACGATGAGGTCGTCGGTTCGATCCCGACTAGCTCCACCATTTTAAACGCTTGAAAATGTAGCAGTTATTTCGAGCCTTCAGCGATTTGCGCGAATCGTACAATAATCGTACAGTGCCTCCGGCAAACGCCGCTCTGCAAGCTCGGTTTGGAGGCATATGCTCAGCGTTTACACCCGTCACTACCCGCCTTGCCTTGGGAGACAGATTCCAACTACCGCAGATGTCGCTGTCCCAAGTGGATTAACGCGAAGAAGCCGTTGAGCCGGTGGTGCTTCCTCTGGGTCGTCAGGGCACCGTTGTTCCATGAAGCGCGGAACTTCCGCAGTCTCGCGGTGGTCAATTCATCGAGAAATTTCAAGGACTCGTCCCGAGCCCACTTCAAGAGTTGTTTTTCAAACAACGTCTTGCTTTGACAAGTCGTGGTTTTGGGCGAGCTGGCGCGCCTCTTCGTCCTCTAGGAACTCTCTGACTGCTTTCTCGATCGTTATGCCGGGACTGGCTCTTGCGTAATCCCGCTGGAAGTCGCTGGAGATGCGAAATCCCGGCCTGACCAAAGGTCGATCAGCGTCAATCACTCGCTGGATATTCCCGTTGCAGTCCAGCCGGACTAAGATGTACAAAATCCTGGTTTCGGACGGCCCACAAACATGGCTATAATAGCCATAAGGGAGGGCACTCCAATGCGAAGCGTCAACATTGCGGAACTCAAGAACCGGCTGAGCAGATATCTCACCTTCGCCAAGGGCGGTGAGGAAATCATCATACGGGACCGGAACCTGCCCGTCGCCAAGCTGGTTCCTTTCTCTGGGGACGAGGGTAGCGAAGATGAACTTCTGCTGGTGGCGGCCGGCAAAATGCGCCTGCCCAAGACCCCGGTGAGGGTAGAGGAGCTTCTAAGAATTCCAACCGGAAAAGTCGGTGCCCGTGAGGGAATACAGGCACTTCTTGATGATCGAGAAGAGTCGCTATGAGCAAGCAAGCCGCTTTTTGGGACGCAAGCGCGCTAGTGCCCTTGTGTGTTCAAGAGGCAAGCAGTCGCCAGGCGCACACCCAGTTGCGGAAATTTATGCCGGTGGTGTGGTGGGGGAGCCCCGTCGAAGTCCACAGCGCAATCGCACGACTGCATCGCTCGGGGAATCTGAAGGACGTTGAGAAGCAAGGAGCTCTGTCCCGTCTCGATCTGCTGAGCCGCGGATGGAGAGAAATTCTTCCGGGCGATCACGTACGCGATTTGGCTCAACGCCTCTTGGATACTCACGAATTACGAGCCGCGGATAGCCTGCAACTCGCCGCCGCTCTAACTTGGTGCCAACAACGTCCCGCCAGAAGAGACTTTATCTGTGCAGATCAACAATTGTCCAAAGCTGCAACAGCGGCCGGCTTCATTGTCCTCGAGCTTTCTTGAGCTGTCCCCCGGTCTTTGACTTCATCCCCGTGCAGGACCGGCTTCTCTGAGGAATTTCTCAGTAGGTTTGATTGGTTCGTCGCTTGACAGTTGCGTAAACCCCGTCGTTTTGTGAGGGCCGATAGTCGTGACGTCATCGCGCCCCGGACTCATCCTCAGCATAAACGGATAGAGACTAAAAGGCTTGCCGCCGATGCCGGCGTCCGTGACGCCCGGAGCATAAAACATATAGTGAGGCATATTCATGGTCCACGGGCTCGGGCCTTGCCGTCCAGCCGCGCATCACCGGGGCGATCATATAGGCGACGCCGGTTCGCGCAGGGTTTGGGTAATCTTTGGTTCCAACTTTTTTCGTAACCTCAAGATGTACCTCCTTTGCATCCATACCCCGCGCCCTCAATTCGGCCGTGTAGATATAGTCTTGTAGCAGTGTCTTTGAGCCTTCGGCGTCGAAGCAAACCGGCCAAGCAATATCGTCTCGGAACGGACGGTCGGGCCACTGCCAGTCACTGCGCACAACGATGCAGCTAACGCCGTTTGTGCCTCGGTGATTCAGGAGATATCCCTTGGACGGATCCAGCACATATGTTGTCGCGCCAGCGCGCAAATGCGGGGGAGCAGCGCTTAGCGCGTAGCGCACTTCCAGCGACTCCGGCATTCGTTCCAGCTTCGGCGGTGAAACATCAGGACTTCCGTCAGACTTAATGGTTTGTGCAACACAAGTGAAACTCGCCAGCATTCCTAAGATGGCAATGTGTTTCGAAAACTTCACGATGTCTCCTGTTTTCTTTTGAGAACTCATTTTTGGGCCCACTCACGCGGATGGAGATTAAGGGATCAAGTAGAGCAATGGTCAAAAATTGCCGTAGGCTAGATATTTCTTCAGAGGTTCCAGTACATCCGTGGCCATCCTGCTTCGGGATGTTCGCGGTTTTCCTCGGGGAAGTCGGAGCGATCTAAACTGAGTCTGGTCCCTCCACCCTATGCCTTTAGCTCAAATCTGACCATCGAATTGACGTCATCGGGCCACATAGCGACATGCCATGCCTGGACGATTTTCTGGCTGGGAACTAACTCGGTCATTCGTCCCGTAATTTGACCGTCAAAGCACTTGAAAGAACCACGGGCTTCGCCGTGAATTTCGGCAGGGAGACCGCTGAAGGCGCTGAATTGCTTGGCATCGGTCAATGCTTCGTAAACTCGCTTGGGACTCGCCTTAAAATCAACTTCATGATGTATGGGTGCCGCCACTGAGATGGCTCCTTTGGTTGAGTTTTTCCGAACTGCACGGTCGCTGCCTTGAAATCGACGAGCACGGCGGCATTCCACCACGGGATTTAAATATGTTCAAGATCATATTTTGCTGGGCGGCTGAGACTCCTTCGAAGCATACTTCGGTGCTAGAGAACGAGGAGGCCACATGCCTTACGCTGCCGCTGGTGCGCTTCGCCCCGGCGCTGAGTGATGGCATTAAGGGCATTCGAAGTTAGTGCGACAGGTGAAGGGAGTAGGACCGATCGAGCTCCCGAGGAGCGGCACCCGGTCTAAACAAACGGTCTACTCCCCCGCCCCCACCATCACGATCGGCATCGTAGGCACCAACGACCCCTGCTCCGGCTCCACCGTAATCGCAAACGTCTTAGCCTCTACTCCTGGCGGCAACTGCGGATTGATAACGGTCGCGCTGCCCTGGACGTCGGGCTTGAACACCCCAGCCGGAATCGGCGCACCGCTGGTAGGAATCAGCCACAGTTCATAAGCCTTCTGCGGAGGCAACGTCGGCAAATTGCTGGCCAGGAAAATCAAGCTAGAACGATTGCGGACATAGATCGCCTTTCCTTGCGGCTGAGGCGCAGTCTTGGCTGCGACCAGCGTCACCCGCATGGCGTCCGTTGCGGTAAGCGTTTCCACAACTTCGCGGGCGCGCTGCAGTTGCGCCTGTTGCCCAGTTGACTCGTTCTCCAACTCGGCCACGCGTTGCGCCAGTTGGTCCTTCTGCCGCCAGAACCAGCCGGCCACTAGGGCAAGAGCGACGATTGCCAACCAGGGCAATGGTGCCCACCATGCTCGCCGTGGCCGAACCGGCACCGCGCGCGGTTCGCGGGCGATGGCATCCGTCAAGCGCTGCCGAGCCCGCCGCGGCGGAGTCGGACCCGCCGCCGAAAGCGCCATCAACGCCATGTCCCCTCGGAGTTCTTCCAACTCGCGACGGCACGCGGAACACTCCGCCACATGCTTCTCCAGCGCGACTCGCTCGTCCCCCTGCAACCCACCCAGGGCGTAGAGTGCGAGATCCTCCGCGAATTGTTCGTGTACGCTCATGCCACAAATGTTTTGCGCAATGCGAGCAGCCCGGTGCGAATGCGGGTCTTGATCGTGCCCAGCGGCTCTCCTGTCTTGGCCGCAATCTCAATGTGCGTCAGCCCTTCGAAATACGCCATCTCCAGCGCGCTGCGCTGCGCCGCGGGCATGGTTCCCAATGCCCCTCGGACTTTCTCCATGGCGCGGGCGCGCTCCGCATCTCCCGCGATGTCGAGTTCCACCGAAACCACCACATCGGCGATGTCAGTTTCCGGACGCCGCTTGCGTAGCCCGTCAATCGCGCGGTTCCGGGCAATCACTGCCAGCCACGGGCCCAGGTTGCCGCGGCTGGAATCGAATGCTCCAGGATTTCGCCACAGTTGCAGGAACACTTCCTGCAAAACATCCTCAGCCGCGCCCGTATCGCCCAGCACCCGCAAAGCGACTGCATAGACGATGGAAGAGTAGCGGTCGTACAGCAGCGTCATGGCGTTCGTGTCGCCGGAGCGTATAGCCAACACTAATGAAAGGTCGGCCGAAACCCCTTTTGACTCAATGCTGGACAAACCGTTATCTCATCCTCTCTTGAGTACGACTGGGGGTGCCATGGCGGATTGCCGGGCGGTTCCCACCTTGTTGCCATCCGTGTTCCCGGCGGCTCCCGTATTTATTACCACGGCAGGTGGCACAGGAACTGCCGCGAAACCATAACAGCATTCTCCTGCCTTCGACAAGCTGCCACGGAAACCTTACCCAGCCCGGGAAGCGCGAGACCCGGGCATTAACCGAGATTCTGCACGGGCGACTCGGCTCGCTATCGGAAACCCTGACCCATCCAATCTGCGATTGCGCTCGTACATAGGCCAGGAGACGTAGCCAGTCGTAACCGTCCGGGCGTGGCGCCGCGCCCGAGACAGTGGGATTCACGATGGCGACGTACATCAAATTCACTCCTTGAGAGGTTTTCCATGAAGAGAATGAAACTACTGCCGGCCCTCGGCATGGCGCTGCTCATGCTGGTACCTTGCAGCCTGTTTGCATCCAGCCACCGCGAGGCGCCCATCACGGCACTGGATCATGCCGCGGACATCACCGACTGGTACGCCTTTGTCAGCTACGACCATCCTGACCGTGTGACCATGATCCTAAACGTTGACCCGTTCCTTGAACCTTCGAACGGTCCCAACTATTTCCCCTTCGATCCCAACGTGCTCTATGAGATGAGGGTGGACAACAACCAGGACGGAGTGGAGGACATAATCTTCCAATTCCGTTTCACCACCGAAATCCGCCAGCCCAGCTTGTTCACTGCATTGGTGGGCGGCATCGCCGGCATCCCACCGATTACAGCCTTGGACGGATCAGGCTCCGAAGGTCTAAGCCTGCGCCAGAATTACACCGTAACCATGGTCAAGGGCGGCAAATCCACTTGCCTGAACAAGGGGAAGACACTGTTCGCGGTTCCATCCAACGTGGGCCCGAGGACCATGCCGGATTACCAGTCGCTGTTCAACCAGGGAATTTACGAACTAGGCAGTGGCGTACGCGTTTTCGCCGGAACTGTGGATGATCCCTTCTACATCGACCTGGGAGCCGCCTTCGATTCCCTGAACTTCCGCATGGGAGTTGGCGGCGTGTTGCCGGCAGCGGAGGATGCCGATGACACTCACAACTACGCTCCCGATGCAGTGGCCGGTTTCAACGTGAACTCCATTGTGCTGGAAGTTCCCATCACGATGCTCACGGTCGACGGCAAGATTCATGGTGCCGGCGATAAGCAAGCCGTCATCGGTACCTATGCCACTACCTCGCGCCATCGGGTAACCGTACGCCGCTCCCCCAATCCGGAAAAAGACTTCGGTCCATTCCGGCAGGTGCAGCGCATGGGCAATTCGCTAATCAACGAACTCATCATCGGGACTGGTTCCAAAGACCGGTTCAGCATGGATGAACCGGAGAACGACGCGCAGTTTGCGGATTTCTTCCTCAATCCTGTGTTGGCGGGAGTCTTCAGCTCTATCGGCATTCCGGTGGCGCCGAATCCGCGGACCGACCTGCTGATTCTCGGCCAGTACATCCCGCCGATTTGTCCGGGCTGCGGTCCAAACGATGCGGGACCGGTGGCTGACCTGCTGCGGCTGAATACCGGGATTGCTCCTACTCCGGTGGGCAGCCAGAAGCGGCTGGGATTCCTGGCGGGCGATCTGGCTGGCTACCCCAACGGACGCAGGCCCATCGATGACGCGGTGGACATCTCCTCGCGCGCCGTGGGCGGCATCCTGGTGGATCCGGTGAAGTTCGGTACCCTGATCGGTGACGGCGTGCAATTCAATCCGGAAGGCTATGGCGCGACGTTCCCTTATGTTGTGCCGGCCAACAACGGGCGTGACGGCCATCACATCGGCCCCGGGCAGGCAGGCTGCTCCGGACAACCCGGCGGCATTTGCCCCGTTCAGTAACTAACCCTCGTGGCCGCTGGATGGCACCGGCGGCCACGATTCTCTCTCAACCGAATCGAGGAGCGTCATGAAGCGAATTCTTGCACTGTTCTTACTGATTGCCAGCACGCTGACCATCGCCGAAACCAATAACACGTCGGCAAGCGCCGACCTCTCGCCCGCGGGGCGCAGCATCGCGGAAGCCAGAAAGGCGATCGAAAAGAAACCCACCCAATACTCCGGCTACAACCTCCTGGCCATGGCGCTGGCCCGGCGCGCACGCGAAACTTCCGATGTCGGCTTCTACGCCCAGGCCGAGGACGCACTTAAGAGGTCCCTCGACCTCGCCCCCGGGAACCTGGACGGCGAAAAAATCCACGTCTGGCTGCTTCTGGGCAGGCACGAATTCGCCGCCGCCCTGGACGCCGCCAAAGCGCTCAACAAAAGAGTACCGGATGATGTCCTTATATATGGCTTCCTCACCGACGCCAATGCCGAACTCGGTAATTACAAAGAGGCGGAGAGGGCAGCGCAGTGGATGCTCGATCTTCGCCCCGGTAATCTCCCCGGCGTGACGCGTGCCGCATATCTACGCGAGCTCTTCGGCGACGTAGACGGCGCCCTCGAATTAATGGACATGGCATACCAGTCCACGCCACCGACTGAGACCGAAGACCGTGCCTGGATTCTCACCCAGATGGGCCACCTCCTGATCATCTCGGGCAAGACTGATAAGGCAGAGAAACTGTTACAGCAAGCACTCGCCCTGTTCCCCGGCTATCATTACGCGCTGGGAAACCTGGCCAAGGTTCGTATTCAGCAGAAGCGTTACGACCAAGCTGTGGATCTTCTCCAGCAACGCTATAAGGCCGCGCCCCCCGCCGAGAACCTGTATGACTTGGCCGAGGCCCTGGAGTGGGCGGGACGCCGCGATGCAGCCGCGAAAGCCTTTGCCGAATTCGAGACCAAGTCTCTGCTCGAATCCGTGCGAGCAGACAATTCCAACCGGGAGCTGATCTTCTACTACGCCGATCACGCTCACCAGCCCGCGAAAGCGTTGAACGTCGCCAGGCAGGAATACGCCCGCCGCCACGATGTTTACACGCTTGACGCCTATGCCTGGTCACTGCACCTGAACGGCCAGGACGCGGAAGCGCGCCGGCAGATCGAGGCCGCACTGGCGGTCGGGGTTCGTGATGCCAGGACGCTCCACCACGCCGGCGAAATCGCCTTGAAGCTGGGCGATCGGGCGGCAGCCGAGCACTATCTGCAGGACTCAGCTGCGTTGAACGCTCCCGGGTCCGAGCAAGCCCGGGTGACACTGGCAGCCCTCATGCCCCAATCACAAAAATAGGAAAGCTGAATATCATGCTTACCTCCATGAATTGGCTTTCTCGAATCGCGCCGTGCTAGTGCTTTGGTTCGTTGGGCAGTGCCTGTGGGCACAGGCACTGCCACAATCAATCTCCGGAGTTGTACTGGACGAGAAGGACCAGGCGGTAGCGGGAGCAACGGTTACCGCCCGCTCCGGCCCCAGAAGTATCGAAACGCAGACCGACGCGCAGGGGCACTTCTCTCTGCAGGCCCCAGCAGGACGAGTCACGCTCCAGGTAAGTGGCAAGTACATCGCTCACCAAGAACGTATGCTCGAAGCTGCTGACCCACGACAGAAGGTTGAACTGCATATCCATTACTCCATCGCCCTGGTGGACGACAGCATCGTAATCACCGCCACGACCCTCGATCCCCTCGACCGCCGCAACGATGCCATCTACAAGAACACGCTGTTCTCCCGTGACGACCAGATATTCGACACGCTGGCCGCCGGCATCAACGCCGGCCAGCACGAAGGTGGAGGGAAGTCGCTCGAAATCCGCCGCTTTGGTTTCAATCTGGACCACGGAGGCGTCAACGGCGGCCTCAAGGTGCTGATGGATGATGTGCAACAGAACCAGGCGACGCAAGGACACGGCCAGGGGTACCTGGGCGCGCTGAAGTCGCTGACTCCCGAGACTGGTGCAGGATGTGGACATCCTCAATGGTCCTTTCAGCGCTGAGTACGGCGACTTTTCCGGACTCGGCGTGGCCCACATCCGGCTCAAGGAAACCCTCCCGAATTTGTTCACCGCGCGGCTGCAAGGCGGCTCCTTCGGCGCCGTTCGCGCATTCGTGGCCTACAGCCCGCAATTCGACCGTGCTGATTCTTTCATTGCTTATGAAGGCACGCACACCGACGGCCCGTTCATCAGCCCGCTGCGCTACCAGCGCGACAACGTCACTGGCAACTACACCTGGCACATCTCAGAGAAAGAGTCGCTGGGTTTCAAGTTGAACTTCGGCCGCAACGATTTCTTCTCGTCCGGACAGATTCCCCTGGATTTGGTGGCCGACGGCCAACTCGACCGTTTCGGCTACGTGGATCCCTTCGACGGAGGCCGCGTCCGGCTGGGCACCCTCGGTATCTACTACCGCAGGGACCTGGCCTCCGGTGACATCTTCAAGGTGGATGGATTTCTCACGAGGAATTCCGGCCGCGAACGATCTGGAGTCTTCCCAATGCGTTCACCTCGGCATTCAAAGGGCAGGATCCGGTCCCGCAATTCAAGGCGACAGCCAAGTGGGGGAATTCCTGGAGCCGGTTCTCACAATCGTTCCAGCCAGCAGCGCGGTGTCGGTCGGCCGCCTATTCCCAATTCGCACAACTACTGCTCACGATCAACTCAGGCTTGATGCGAGACGTCACGATCAATTTCGGCTGGAGCAGGTCATGACCGAGACTCGTGTTCACTACAACCGGCTTCTGCCGGGCTTCCGGGGGATAAATCGCATTCGAACGTTACGCCAGCAACCGAATCACTTAGATCCAGCGCATAAAGAATTTCAGTGGCTGAGGCAAGAAGCGAGCAAATCTGCATTGGGTGGCTTCCTCGGATCGAAGATGTGATTATTGTCAGCGGGCACCAGCCGGGTCTGAGGCGGTTGTGTTTTCATCAGTGGCACTATTGCTTGAAGCAGCAGTAGATTCTCGAACAAGCTGCTCCCACACCCAAGAGTGTTCGAAGAAGTATCCTACTCGGTTAGGTTTAGTATCCGAGGCAATTTGATGACTCATGGTTCGCAGCATTGCTAGGGCATCGATCCGTTTCTGGTCGACTGCCCCAGAACGTAACCAGTCCGCAAAATGACTCAACTCCGGCCCAGGCAGCTTTTCGTTGATGGCCTGCTTGATGACTAGTTCATAGCGACGGTTCGGGTAAAAAAGGTCCTTGGCTATGCGCTCGAGTTTTCTGCGAGTCGGCTCAGCGATAATGGCAGTCGCCAGTGCCGCCGCCAGAGTTGCACGAATGTTGACCATAGCTACTGATGTAGGGCGATAACCAAACTCCGCCGGGCAATGAGCAACCGCTACTTCGTCGTCATCTTCGAGTTTCCCATGCAGAAAAAGTTCGAAGATCTGGCCAACCCCTATCATGCCAAACGCGTGTAATTCCGCGGCTCGGCACGCTCCAATGCTTGCAGCGCCGAACACATGAACGCCCTGGCTCATGGCCCACAAAATTTCCTTGTGCCAGACCGCGGGAACATTTTCGAAATAGCCGTCGATAATCCCGATGGCTCGGGCCCCTTCCGACGCGATCCGATAAACATCACCTTGGGCGGCCGGCGGCAGAAAAGTCGCATCGAGCTCCTTGGAGGCTTCGTCTGTTCCGATGGTCGGACCCACAAACACATACACACTCATGCGGCGGCCTCCAAGATGGCGCGTGCGCGGCGCCCGAAGGAGTAATCCACCGAACTGCACCCCGGTTCCAACCCAGGTATGACCACCCGCGCCACCGGAATACGGAATTCGGGGTGGGTCAGATCAACTACCAACACCCGGTGCAATCCCGCTGATTCTAAGCGTCGCAGTTCCCATTCCACGTCATCCTGCAGAGTTTCTCCCTCAAAGTTCGAGATGTCTCTGTAATGGCGGAGGCATCCATTGTGCGCCAGGAATTCGTGGTTGAGTCTTTCCGTCTTGTCATCACGGAAGAAATCGTACTTGGAGCGGAAGAAGTCGTCGCGAGATCCGGCGATCGCCGTGAGCCTGCATTGTGCGGCTTCGGTTAAGGCACGGAGCAGGGCGATTTCCTTACAAGGGTGGCAGCCAGCGCCACCTCCGAACGGAATGGGACGGAGCGGATTGGGCTTCCGTTCCGCTATGAAACAGAAAAAGGCGGGGATGCCAATGTCGCTGGTCACATCCCACACGCCAGTGGCGATACCTGCCTGTTCAAACTGACCCAAGACCTGACAACTCGACTCGTCATCGATAGATTCCAGACCCAGTCGGGAGAGTTCGTGCCCCGCGCATCCGCGCAGACGCCACAACGTGACCGCGTCGCGCTCCACCAGTTCACAAATGCCGTGGCTGACTGCCTCCAGGATGTGATTGCCGGAGGCAAGACCGTCGGAACTGGCAACGAAGCACCCCGAGCCGGTCGGCAGCGGGAGGGTATAGTTCAAATGAACCAATTCGTACGGGAGCCAGAGATTTTCTTTCTGCAGCAGATCGCGAGCTTCGATCCAGAGCACCTGCGCGTTCGGATGAAACACGTCTGGATTCGGGCGCGGCAGCGCGTTGACCTCAACCAAAGCATGGGTATATCGCAGTTCTTCGTAGCTGGCTAATTTCAGCGGCAGAGTGATGTGTTCAGCATGGTATCCCTCAATGGATTCCATGACGCCAGACGCCTTGGCTGCAATTAGGGTTGTCCCCTTGCCCTGTGAAACTGCGATGGAACGCGAGTTGGGCCGGCATACCATTACGACTGGAATGCCGATGCAATCTAAACCTGTAACATTGGCAATTCGTGTGATCCCCATTACCGGCGTGAGTGGCCGGATCTTTCGCAACGTCTCTTCGGGCGCAATGGTGCGGTGGGTCCCCGAATGAAAGTGTTTGGTCCCAGAATTCAAGGCCTCGAGCACGGATGTCAGGGAAGTGGCACTCATTTGGAATCTACTGGCGTCTGGCGTGTGCGGCCGAAGGCCAAATCAGATGCTCTGTGCAGGAGCTGTTGCAATGCCCGCTGCCCTCAGCAGTTGCGAAGCCGGTGATAAGCACACACCTACGCTCCGCAGTGTTGAAGTGCTGGTGCGTGTCTTTCCAAGAAAACACGATTCGCGCAATCGCTAGGCCGACTTGCGCCTTGCGGGAGCTTTTAGTTTGTCCACATTTACACGGTGCCCGCCGACTTGTCCCATCTCTATGTGGTGACCGGGGAGCGCAACATGGTGCCCTCCAACTTGGTCGACTAGATCTTCACCGTGAACTGCAGCGAGCTTCCGCCCCGCTATCGATTGCTCAAGTAAGTTGCCAACTCCTTTTGTAGTGTCGTCGGGTAGACGAAAGGCTTGTAATTGATCATCGGTGATGTAATAAACGCCACCATCGGCACCACGAATCAAAGTACCTTTTTTAGATTTTGCGTCGCTCACAGCATTCTCCTTTTAGGCTGATACAGACAAAGGGAACCTTTGTCGCCCACACAAAGAACTCTATTCTCGAAGACTTGTCAAGGAAATTCGGCACACTCCGCCAGCTAGGGCAACACTGACCGCGTTAAGGCGAGAAGCCGTGGGTCTGTCCTAAGCGGATCCAATGCTGGTTCGGTTTTCAGCGAGATTGACCAAAGGCGGCCGTTTTTCCGGCTTTCCTCAAGGACACGAAAAGCCTCATCTCTATCCCCCAGCCTGGCGTACGTGAAAGCTGCCTCTGGCGGCAGAAAGCCGTGGGAGGACTGAAAAACATTGAGGATGCTTAGCGCGTCCGCCTTCTTGCCGCTCAAAGCTTCGGCATAAGCCAGAAACGCTATCGTATCGGGCACTCCCTTGGAAAGCTCTACGGCCTTCTTCGCTTCCAGCGTCCCGCCCTCCAGGTCTCCAGCTTCCAGTAAGGCCCGCGCCAAAAAGTCGTGCGCAGCATCAAAGTTCGGGTCCAGTTCGAGCGTATTCCGCAGCTGTTCGATGGATTTGCCATACTCCCGCTTCAAATACAGCACGCGCCCAAGATACGAATTGATGATGAGTGATAGAGGATCCAGTTCTCGGGCGCGCTTCGACATCGCGAGTGCCTCATCCAAACGACCTTCCATGACCAGGTCCATGGAATACCAATGCAGGGCTGTCGCATAGTTCGGGTTCAACTGCAATGCCAGCTTGAACTCGTTTTCGGACTCCAGCAGAGTGGAATAATCGAAATTGTAAACTGAGCCCAGTGACGCATGTGCTTCAGCCAGATTTGGGTCAAGCTGCAGTGCTTTGGTTGCGGCTACCTTAGCTTTGGAAAGCGACTGCGCCGGAGGCAGGGCTTCCAAATCGGCAAGAATTATGTAGCTGTCCGCAACGCCTGCATAGGCTGGGGCGTATTTTCGATCTTCGCGGATTGCTTGCTCGAAGTACTTCAGCGCTGTTCGGATGGCTTCGGCATTCCTCTTGTTCCAATAGTATCTCGCCTTGAGATAAGTCTCGCGCGCTGCCGGATTCCCCGTCGGTGTGTTGCTTAGGGCGGCCTGCTCCTCCGGTGTCACCTTAATCCTTATTTCACGCGCGATGGCCAGAGCTATGTCGCTCTGCAAGCTCAAGACATCCGTCACTTCGCGATCGTATTCCTGCGCCCAGAGATTGTTGCTGGTAGAGGGCTCGATCAACTGCGCGGTGACTCGCAATTGGTTGCCCGCACGCATAACCGATCCTGTGACCAGAGCATCTACGTGCAACTGCTCCGCGATTGCTTGGAGTGGCTTGTCTGAATGCTTGAACTGCATCACCGAATTTCGAGCGATCACTCGTTTGAGCGCTCCCATCTTGGCCAGATCGGTGATCAGAATTTCCGTCATGCCGTCGACCAGGTATTCCTGTTGCGCATCTCCCGAAAGATTCACCAGCGGCAAAACTGCCAAGGACTCGATTTGGGATTGATTTGAGCTGCTCGTGGACCGGTGCGAGCGGCCGAACCAGAACAGAGCGGCGCCGGCCATCAGAGCCACGATCACAACAGTAAGCAGGATGAGCTTCTTCAACGAAATCCAGCGAGGAGGCACTAGACGGAGCCGGTCCCCTGAGTCCATCATTTCCAGCGCGACCTTGACCTCCGCGGCACTCTGGTAGCGCTCTTCAGGATCTTTGGCCAGACAACGCGCGATGACCGTATGCAAGGGGGAAGGCAACTCGATCGGAAGCCGCGTGGGACGATCTCGCAAGATCGCAGAAGTCACTTCAAACTGCGTCCGGCCACCAAAGGGGAGATTGCCGGTCGACATCTCATAAAGAATGACGCCCAACGCCCAAACATCAACCCGAGCGTCGGCTTCTGCGCCCCGCAGGACTTCTGGAGCCATGTACTGGATCGTCCCCACGATCGACCCTTGTTCCGTCAAGGTCTCTGACAGCGTTTCTCCGGTGTCCGAGTTTGCACGCCTCTTGGCCAGTCCGAAGTCGAGCACCTTGACATATCCTTCCTTGGTTACAACTACGTTGGCGCTCTTGAGGTCACGATGAACCACGCCGTGGGCATGGGCATAGGCGAGTGCATCTGCTATCTGCAGGCCGTAACGGTACACGTCATCGGCGGTCAGCCGCTCGCCGCGGACGATGCTGCTCAAGGTGCGGCCTTTCAGATACTCCATCGCGATGTAGGTCATGTCATCGGCTTCGCCGACTTCATAAATCGTGCAGATATTGGGATGATTCAGGGAAGAGGCGGTGCGGGCTTCGCGCACCAGTCGTTTGCGGCCTGCTTCATCGGACGATAGGGCTGGGAGGAGAAACTTCAACGCCACATCCCGGCCCAGAACCTCATCTTTGGCCCGGTACACTTCGCCCATGCCGCCAGCACCGAGCTTCTCGATGATCTGATAGTGGCCAACCCGGTTTGCAGGTTGCGACCGTAGCGCGGCGCGTTGTGAGTCCGGAGGTTCCAAGTTCAAGCTCCAGCAAAGCTGCTACAGTGCTCGAGCTGACGTGCAACATTCCCCGACTTGGGAGGACGCCTATGCTACCGCGTACGTATTCCTTCTCCGTTGCCAAAAACGACTGGAAGGCCACCGGCGCTCGAGGCTGTAGTATACGTTTCGGCTGGACAGGTAGGCGCTGTAGATTTTTCGCAGTCTATCTTCGTAGCTGGAAAGAAGTGAGAGGTCGCCCCGAATCCCATGCTGCAGTGCCTGTCCTGCCTTTATCCCCGAGTATAGTGCATTGAAAATGCCTTGGGATGACAGTGGATCAAACGACATACTGGCATCTCCGGCCGCAACCCATCCCGGCCCCCAGCACTTGTCCAGCCGTGAACTGTTTGCACGAGTAGCCCAAGGAGCGACTTCGCTGCTCCGACAATATTCAACACTGGGCGCAACATGATACGTTTCGGCTAGCAACGACAGGAACCCCGCCGTAGTACGCGCCCGCTTGACTTGCTCACTATCGGCATCTGTGAGGTATACGACAACCCGCTTGCCGCCGGGTAGCGCCGCGGTATACCACCACCCGTGCGGAACGGATTCGATCAGAGTTGCCGTATCAGACGCTTCGGTCTGGTAGGGTTCCGCCAAACTGAAGACGCCAACTAATGCGACCAGGCGATCGTCGTGAATGCGCTGGGCCCCTTGTTGCCTCGCAAACCAGCTCTGCCGGCCAGTACAGTCAGCCACCCATCGTGTCCACACGGTGCGTGATTCCGCATCGGCAGGGTAAGTGATTTCCCAAACCCCTTCTGAAGTCCGCTCCGCGCGAATCACCCGGGCGGGTCTCTCGATTTGTGCTCCCTGGGTCAATACAAAGGAGTGCAACATGGCATCGAACTTCAACCGATCCAAGTGCCAACCATGCCCGCGCGGGTCGCGTATGAAGTCTGCGTTTCGCAACAGTGGGCTCCCCCACGATGATTGGACTCCGCAGGAGGGGCTGTGTTGGGCGGCCAGGAACTGTCTAGTAACGCCCAGAGCCTGCAGCACTGTGTTCGCAGCGGGAGGCAATGACTCACCGACCTTGAAACTCTGGTCATTGTTGTGATCGAGCAAAAGCACACGGGCTCCGGCCCGAGCGACCGTGATAGCCACCGCCGATCCGGCCGGCCCAGCACCGATAACAACGAGATCGAACTCAGCGCCGGTCAGAATGCCGGCGCCTCTTCCCGACATGTCCGATGACATTATTCTTCTCACGAGGCGCGGTCAGCCCAATGCCCGGCGGAGACTCGACCAACATGGCATCAGGAAACTCAGGGTCTCCCGGACCTGGTCTTTGCTCAACCACTCCCAGTTTGGAGAAATCGACAATCATTTGATTTATCTGGTCAACGTATGCGCCTTCCAAACCTCGATACCACGCAGAACGGGTAGCGAACGCCAGCATACGCTCGGGCAGGGGCAAGTTGCGGTTCATCACCGTTTCGTAGTCTTTTTGCGCCAGAACATGGTTAGGGACTCGGGCCGGCCAGAAGGTTGGAAGGTAGGGATCGTATTCAGGCTCATATCCGGCGCGGCAACTCGCGGTATCGGTTTGCCACGGAACCGCCATCCATCGTGTGATGTCACCGGGTCCGCTGGCCGCTAACGGTCCGTCGCTTTGGTTTACGGCGGCGGGAGTGAGCTGGTGACCATAGTCGGGTTCCGGGTTGTTTGGTGCCCGAGGACGAATTCGGAAGGGGGCGTAGTACAGGCTGGGATGCCGCATTGGCCATGTCATCTCACATCCTGGGTGGAACGGGCCTCCCATGCAGAAATGCAATGCCGCTTTATCGAGAACATGCGGACGCTCCTGAAGAGGAACGTCATCGATCGTGCGAGGAGGAATCCAGTTGGGATTCCAATCAGGGATGAAGTGACCTTCAACCCAGCGCTTCAGCAGTTCGTGCTGGGTTTTAGTAAGAGCCAGGAACTGGCGCGCATCCGTCGCTGGCACGTTCATATTGTCTCCGTACACCTGCGGCCAAGCGTGGACATCGATCATCTTGTAATCGGGATCGCGAAAAATGTTGAAAAGCTGCCGCCGGATCTCTTTGTACTCTGCCTTCGCGTTACTCAATTTCTCGAAGTATGAAGACCGCAGGAAATCATACGGCGCTCCCCACCCAAATTGGATGTGGAAACCATAATTGACCCATTGGGCCTGGCAAAACTGCGAGAGAATAGGGTAGATGTGCTCCCGGAACGAAACCTTTTCCGGGGGGTTGAGCCACCAGTTCTGGTAGGTATCAACCATTACGTCATACATGGTCTGTATGGAGATGATGTCGGGAGCGTAATTAGGCGGCGCAACCACCGCCCAGGCGGGATCAACCGGAATTGATTTGCCGTTCAACTTGATCGTCGCAGTCACGGGTCCGTCTGATGTGTCGTCATACCAGCCATCATTATTCGCAAAGTCAATGGCAGTATTGTTGAGGAAGGGGGTGGCGGAAACGCCCCGGCCACCAAGGAAGATCAGCCTTCCTTGCGCATCGGTGCGAAGTTCGCCGAGGTATACGTTTTGTTCCAGGAATCTGCCGGTATCAAACCAATAACGATCGCCCTGCTCATTCCTTCCGGAAATGGGGCGCGGCCCCGGATCAATGATTAACTGATTGCGTCCAGCTCCGGTGAAATTTGCGTTTCGACGTGGAACCGGGACTCCTTCCGGAATGTCGAGCGCAACGTTGAAGCAATACCAAGCCGCCTTCTTGTTAGCGACGTGTACTGTCCATTCGATCTCGGCATTGTCGCAGGTCAACTCTTCCACTACACGGTTGCGTGAGTCGTAGCCGAAGATCCTGAACCTTGCCGCCTGACGCTTGAGAAATCCGCTAGTGTCCTTGTATCCACCTTCAGGAGCCGGGGTTGGGTAGGGAAGCTCTGGCCCGATGAAGAACGCATCTGAGCTGTCGCCGACTCGAGCTATTCCAATACTCGGATGAATCGCCGCCCGGACAATCGTGTCCATTGTAGTCATTTAGATTCCTCTCATCGCGAGGCTACGTGCTGCTACGGTTTGTGTTGCCGCTCATCATCATCGGGTGCGAGCGCCTAGGCATCACGCGCATCGGCCAGTCGGTTAGAATTAGCAGCAGGAAGCGGCTTCCAGCAACTAGGATCAAGAAAATGCACCCAACTGGAGTTCTTGTCAAGAAGCATCCGTCTGCCCGCGAAGGGACAACAGGGTTACGAGAGCTAGCTCAGTAGCAGCCCCGAGTCCTCGTAGGTATGATAGCGGCCAGCGGCTTCACGCTGTTGGCCTACAACATCCTCCACAAGCAACCGCTGCACCCGCTGCATTTCGGGGTGCTCACAATGGTCGAGCGGTTTGGTGATAGATACCGCAACTACTCCGACCTCACACGGCGCTTCCTTACCCGCATGTTGCGGTAGAAAACTCCACGGGGCCATTTGAAGGGCCGGAAGTCGGCTTCTGGGAAATCGGGCCGCAGGAGGAGGAACCACGTCAATTCGGAAGCATTGTCCCACGCGTGTTGGCTTCAGAGGAGATTTTTCATATTCCTCTGGCCGATATTCAACTCTCCAAAACCAATCCTCGCCAAGAGATCGACTCCTTGGCGAACGACATCAAGAAACGCGGCGTGCAAGAGCCCATCCTTGTGCGTCCGGGATTCATGGCAGCAATTCGGAGCTTCCTTCGTTGTTCCTGATCGCGAACCACCACGAAACGCCAAGGCTGAAGGTTGTAGCTGCTGGGCGCTTCGAGGCCGGCTTGCAAAATCTGCTCCAACTCCTCGCGTGGCATCGGCTCTGACGTAAAGGCATCAGTCGCTCGCCGGGTCCGAACGAGCTCGGCCAATGGTCTTTCTCGAAAAGTGCGCATTCGCATCTGCCTCTCAGTCAACAGACGTCACAGTTTCCGTAGCGCTGGTGGAAGACGCGGTGCCAGGGAATACGCGCCAGGCCCAGCCAAGATGAGAGCGAGAGCCACCAGCAACTGCGTCAAGGCATACTCCATACCCCCATTCGACACGTCGAAACCATTAGGAAGATGAACCAAGAAAATGGCTCCGAGCATCACGATACTCAACGCCGCAGCGCCGACGCGCGTGAGGATGCCGGTGAGCACTGCGATTGCTCCCGCTACCTGCGCCAGTCCGACCAAATAGCCGAGAACGATGGGATATCCGTGATCAAGCGCAAAGCGTCGCGGTCCGGGGCCTCCGAACAGACCGAACAGGATCGCGCCTCCGTGATAGAGGAACGCCAAGCCACTCGCGATCCGAAGCGAGAGCAGTGCCCCGTCGATGCATGTCAAATTGCTTCGGTCGTTCGATTTCAAATCTTCTGTCATCTGAACAATTCTCGAAGATAAAGTGGTATTGCTGCCAGAGCCATTTAACTGAGAGGTGAGATACCATTTACCGGCATCGATTCCTGAACACCGAGGTGAGCAGTGCCAAAGCGACCGCTTACAGTGCTCCTAGACCTGAATGTACGAACCTCCCGCGATATGCCACTTCACCGGCAGCTTTATCTGGGCATCCGGGGTTTGATCCTGGATGGCCGGTTAAAACCAGGCGCTCGGCTGCCGTCAACGCGTAATCTCGCCAATGAGTTAATGGTTTCGCGTACAACAGCGCTGAATGCCTTTGAG
>Ga0209690_1000504_pt1 | contig 21003 bp, 18 predicted proteins | sample GraSoiAngelo_150_FD_186164 | JGI IMG/M metagenome (GOLD analysis project Ga0209690, IMG submission 186164) | Grasslands soil microbial communities from the Angelo Coastal Reserve, California, USA - 14_1009_09_40cm (SPAdes) (version 2) | ecosystem: Environmental > Terrestrial > Soil > Grasslands ...
GGCCGCGAAGATGCGGGGGGCTTCCGGGAGTGGAGGCTCACAGTGAGAGGCCTCCATCGACGGCGATCACCTGGCCGGTGATGAAGCCGGCGCGCTCCGAGCACAGAAACCCTACCGCGGCCGCGACCTCTTCAGCCGTGGCTTCGCGCTTGATCGGAGTCATCTTGATCAGCTCGCCGACCATCTCGTCGGTCAGCGAACCCGTGGTTAGCTCGGTGCGCACGTAGCCCGGTGCGACCGCGTTGCAGGTGATGTTGCGCGATCCGTATTCACGGGCCACGGACTTGGTGAATCCGATCAACCCGGCCTTGGCCGCTGCGTAGTTCGTCTGCCCCGCGTTGCCAGTCAGACCCACGATCGACGAAATGTTCACGATGCGCCCCCAACGCGCGCGCATCATGCCGGACATGATGGCCGCCCTGGTGGTGGCGAACGCCGACAGCAAGTCGGTGCGGATCAGGTCTTCCCAATCGGGCGGCGACATCTGGATCAGGAGCTTGTCGCGCACCGCGCCCGCGTTGTTGACCAGCACGTCGACCCTTCCGATGGCCTTCACCATCGCCTCTACCTGAGCCGGATCGCCAACGTCCGCCTGGTGTGCGATGCCGTCGGGCAGGGACGCGGCGGTCTCCTCAGCAGCGGTCTTGTCCGATCGATAGTTCACGACCACGCGCGCGCCCATGTCCGCGAGGGCCTGGCTGATGGCGCGGCCGATGCCCTTGCCGCCGCCCGTGACGAGCGCGGTCTTGCCGTCCAGGTCACCCACTAAGCGGTTGTCGGTCCCGCGTAATCGACGAAGAGCTCCTCAGCGTTCCAGGTGTCAACGCCCGGAATGTGCTTGGCGGCCAGGCTCGCGAGCACCCGTCCCGGCCCGAGCTCGACCACCGTGCGCACCTTCATCGCGCGCATTGACACCATCGTGCGCGCCCAGTCGACCTGGCGCAGCATCTGCAGGCGAAGCTCCTCCTGCAGCGCCGTCACCGTGCGCAGCGCCTCGCCCGACGCGTTGGCGAGGATCGGGATCGAAGGCGCCTTCAGCGGGAGCAAGTCGACCGCCTTGCGGAACGCGGCCGCGGCCGCCTCCATCAAAGGGGTGTGCGCGGCCAGAGGGATGGTCAGGATCAGGGCCCGGCGCGCGCCGGCCGCGATGGCGAGGCGCTCGGTCTCCTGCACGGCAGGCATCTCGCCGGAGAGGACCAACTGGACGTCCGCGTTCCGATTCGCGATCCACAGCCGTCCGCGCTCTGCAGCCTGCAGTCGAATGCGCTCGACCTCGGTCTCGTCCAGGCCGACGATCGCGATCATGCCCACGTGCTCACCCGCCGCCTCGGCCATGACGCGGCCGCGCTCCTTGACGAGCAGCAGCGCAGTCTCCCACGGGATCGAGCCGGCCGCCGCAAGCGATGCGATCTCGCCCAAGCTGTGGCCGGCGGTGACGCTCACGTTCTCGAGCCCGTAGCTCTCGCGCCACACCTCGTACGCGGCCCAGCAGACGGTCATCACGCACGGCTGGATGACGTCGGTGCGGTTTAGTTCCTCCACCGGGCCCTCGAAGCACAGCTTGCGGATCGGCATCTCGAGCACCTCTTCAGCGCGCTCGAAAACGCGGCGAGCTGCCGGGTAACGCTCATAGAGGTTTTTGCCCATGCCCGGCCTTTGCACCCCCTGGCCGGGGAACAGAAGCGCGATGGGTCCGGCGAGCTTTATGTCCATGTCAGCTCCAGGTCATTGCGTCAGGCCCACTTCAGCAGGGTTGCCCCCCAGGTCAAGCCGGACCCGAACCCTGCGAGCAGGACGTGGTCACCGGGCTTGACGCGACCCTTGCGAATGGCCTCTTCCAGCGCCAGCGGGATGGAAGCGCTGGAGGTGTTGCCGAATTCGTCGATGTTGATGGCGACGCGCTCGATGGGCAGGCCGATGCGGCGGGCGGCGGCGTCGATGATGCGGTAGTTCGCCTGGTGCGGCACCCACAGGTCGATCTCGTCCAGCGCGACGCCGGCCGCGCTGCACACCTCACTCGCCTGGCGGATGAAGATGTCGACCGCAAACTTGAACACGTCGGGGCCGACCATATTGATGAATGGCGTGGCGTCCTTCGCCGCATAGGCGCCCTTCTCGATGTTGCCGCAGGTCACCTGCGCGTAGCCGCGGCCGTCCGAACCGAGACACCAGCTGAGGAAACCGGCGCCCTTCGGCGCCGCCCGGACGACCGCCGCGCCCGCCCCGTCACCGAAGATGACGGCGGTGCCGCGGTCGGAGTAGTCGAGCATCCGCGAGAGGACCTCGGCGCCAATGACGAGCACGGTGTCAGCGCGCTCGGTGGCAATGAACGAGTCCGCGATGGAAAGCGCGTAGACAAAGCTGGTGCACGCGGCCAGTGTGTCCCATGCGACCGCGCCGGGCGCGTCGAGCTCGTTCTGCACCCGGCACGCGACCGAGGGAAACGGGCCGTCGGGTGAAGAGGTACCGACCAGGATCATGTCCAGCTCCTGGGCCGCGATGCCGGCTGCATCGAGGGCGGCTCTCGCGGCTCTGGTGGCCATCTCGAACGTCGTCGTGCCCGGCTCCGCAATGTGGCGGCGGTGGATGCCGGTGCGCTCGGTGATCCACTTGTCAGAGGTGTCCATCATCGTCTCGAGGTCAAAGTTCGAGATGATCTTCTCCGGCGCGTAGACCCCGACGCCCGCGATCGCGCTCTGGCGACCCTTCGCCTTGAACGAGCGGAGCGGCAGAGCGTCCGACCGAGTGCGGTAGTTGGTGGTGATGGCCATCGGCGCTAGGCCTCCAGCCGCTCAGCGGTCTTCTGCTCCAGGAACTTCCACAGGTCGGCGATGACCTTCATCTTCTCGAGCTCCTCTTCGGGCAGCTCCACGTCGTACTTGTCCTCGATCGCGGCGATCAGCTCGACGAGGTCGAGCGAGTCCGCCGCGAGGTCGCGCTGAAAGCTCTTGTCCATCTGGACCTGGTCGGGGTCGATGCCGAGGATCTCCGCCGAGAGATCCTGCAGTTCCTTGAAATCGAGCTGGGTTGCCATTGGCAATCCGTCCTCCTAGTTTTTCGCGCCCAGTGGGCTCTTCTTGATGACGAGGGTCGCGTTGTGGCCGCCGAACCCGAAAGAGTTCGAGATCGCCACGTTGACGTCCGCCTTGCGCGCCTTGTTGGGCACGTAGTCGAGGTCGCAGTCGGGGTCGGGGTCGTCGAGGTTGATGGTCGGCGGCAGTAGCCCCCGCTCCAGAGCCAGCACACAGGCGGCCGCCTCGATCGCGCCCGCGGCGCCGAGGAGGTGGCCGTGCACCGACTTGGTCGAGCTGACCGCCAGCTCAAATGCGTGGTCGCCGAACACGGACTTGATGGCTTTGGTCTCCGCCACGTCGCCGAGCTTGGTCGACGTGCCGTGGGCGTTGACGTAGCCAACGTCGTTGGGGTCGACGCCGCTCGTCTCGAGGGCATGACGCATCGCTCGCGTCGCGCCCTTGCCCTCCGGCTGCGGGGCCGTGAAGTGGTACATGTCGGCGCTCGCGCCGTAGCCGGCGATCTCGGCCATGATCCGGGCGCCGCGGGCCTTCGCGTGCTCGAGGTCTTCGAGGACGAACATCACCGACCCCTCGCCCATGACAAATCCGTCGCGGCCGAGGTCGAAGGGACGGCAAGCCTTCTCCGGCTCGTCGTTGCGCTCGCTCGTCGCCTTGATCTGGCAGAAAGCACCCATCGTCAGCGGCGTGATGGTTGCTTCCGAGCCACCGGCAAGCATGGCTACGGCGTCGCCACGCTTTATGATCTCCGACGCCTCGCCGATGCCGTGAGCGCTGGATGCGCAGGCGCTGACGATGGCGTAATTGGGCCCGCCGGCTTGAGTGTGAATGGCGACGACGCCGGCCGCCATGTCGGCGATCATCATCGGCACCGTGAACGGGCTTATCCGCTTGGGCCCGCGCTCCAACAGCGCGGTGTGACTTTTCTCGATCTCCTCCATGCCGCCGATGCCCGAGCTCACAATCACGCCGACGTCGTCCGGGTTCATCTGGGCGGGGTCGAGGCCCGACTGCGCCAGCGCCTGCTTGGAAGCCGCGAGCGCGAACTGGCAGTAGCGGCCGATGTGGCGGGCGGTCTTGCGATCCATGTAGTCCTCGGCGTTGAAGCCCTTGACCTCGGCCGCGATCTTGGTGTCGAAGTTGGCGGTGTCAAAGCGGGTGATGCGGCCGACTCCGGAGACGCCCTCGACCATGTTCGACCACACAGTCTCCATGTCGTTTCCGATCGGCGTGATAAAACCGATGCCGGTGACGGCCACGCGGCGACCGTTGGATTTTGGCTCTTGCGTCATAAACCCAGCATACGGACGCCGCGTCGAATCGGCACCGGCGCGAAGTGGCAAAAATTGCATGATTCTTTGGACCCACTGTCCAAAGGCGATCTCAGAGGAGCTTGCGGAGATCGAGCGCGAGCTGCAGCCGAAGCCGGGTCGCGGGCACGTCGAGGTCGCCCCCCAGTAGCTCCTTCAACTTCTCCAGCCGGTAAAGCACCGTGTGTCGGTGCAGGCCCAGGGCGCCGGCGGCGTCCTTGACGGAGCCCTTCGCTAGGTACGCCTCCAGGGTCTCCAGCAGCTGTTCGCGGTTCCGGACCTTGGGGTCCGTCAGGCGCCCGAGGCTGTGAGTGACGAAGCGCTCGGCGAGCAACGGGTTCTGCGCGAGCACCAGGTGCGGGATCACATCGTCATGCCTGTGCGCCACTGAGTCGGGTCTCAGCTTGCGCCCGGCTTCGAATGCCTGCTGCGCCTCCAGGTAGGAGCGCGACACTCCGTGCAGACCTGGGTGATAGCCGCCGATGCCGGCGCGGACGCGGGCGCCGAGCTGCCCCGCCCGCTGCTCCACCTGATCCTGCAGCTGGGCCACGAACTGACGCGCCGACTCGGCGTCGGCGAGCGTCTCGGCCGGCCACAGGACGACGAGCGTGCTCGGATCGGTGGCCAGCGTCAGGGTTCCTCGCCTCAGCTCGAGCGACTCGGTCACCTCGGAGAGCGCCTGGCCGCCGCGCTCGCCGTCCCGGTTGCCCATGACGAGCTTGCAGACGACCGCGACGTAGCCGGTGGCGATCAGGGGAGTGTTGATCGCCAGCGCCTGGCGCTGGAGCTCGAGCTCGGTATCGAAGTTGTCGCTGATCAGGGCGTGGAAGAGCCGCGCGTGAGCGCGGGTGCCACGCTGCATGTGCTGCTCGCGAGCGTGCAGATACGTTTTGGTGACCTCGGCCGCCACCTGGTCAAGCGCGGCGAAAACGTAGTTGGCAACGAGCATGATCGCCTCGGGAGTCGCCTCCGAGTGGCCACGCCAGGCGCGCAGGATCTCATCCCATGCGACGCGCGCGGCCATGCGGTAGGCGGCGAGGATGGGCTCGACCGATTGGCTGCTCCGGGCCTGGAGGATGCCCAGCTGCGCGACGCGCCGCAGCTCTTCCTGCGTCGCGGGCCGGGCTTCACGCGCGGTGGCGAGGAAGAGATCAAGGCCGGCCTCGCACGCCCGGACGATGGCGTCGCGCTGCGGCGGGACGCCGGTTGAGCTGTCCCAGCGGACGAGCGTCACGACAGCCCGAGCCATATGCCTGGCCATACCCGCGTGACGGCGTTCCAGTTCGTCGATCAAGCCCTGTGGCAGCCGCGGGGCGGCTCTCGGCGTCTTGGACCTGGAGGCCAACTTCACCACGCCTCGACTATACGTGGACTCCGACGGCCTTCGACACCGCGTCGAAGGGTCTGTTAAGGGCCTATTGGCGATTCGGCCGCCAGGCCGTATTCTCGGCGCCACCCGCGCCAGCCCCCCTGGGCGGGTGGTTTTGGGGGGTGGGTCAAGGGAAAAGGCTAGCGGTGCTTTGTCACGAAGGCCAGCATCCGCCGCCAGGCGTCGTCGCAGGCATCCTTCCACTGCTCGTAGCTGCGGTCGAAAAAGCTGTGCGGCGCGCCTTCATACACATGCTCCTCATGAGTCACGCCCGCTGCCGTGAGCGCACGCTCGAACTCCTTCGACTGTTCAGGCGTCGTCGCGGCGTCGGCGCCAGCGACCATGACCAGCAATGGGGCTTTCATTTTTGGGATTAGGGGCTCGCTGCGCATCGGCCTCCCATAAAACCCGATGCATCCGCTCAGGTCTGGATGCATAGCCGATTGGTTCCATGAATTGGACCCGCCAAAGCAAAACCCGACCGTGAAGACGGACTTGACCGCGCCTCCATCCATCGACTTGAGATGTGCAATCGCCGCACCGACGTCCGCGGCGATGTTTTCGGTCGTCGTCCTCTGCACATGCGGCATGTAGTCGAAGGCATCGCTGCGATCGCTGGTCGCAGCGGTCCGGGCGAAGTAGTCGATCGCCACCGCGTCGATGCCCGCTTCCGCGAATCGCTGGGCTAGCTCCTTGAAGAACTGATGCAGGCCGCGCACATCAGGCAGCACGACCATGCCCGCGCCGGTGGGTTTTGCCGCCCGCGCGAAGTAGGCGGCGAACTTTGTGCCGTCAGACGAGGTCAGGTCGATATCACCCTGGTCGGCGGCGCCGCCGCTCACGGGCGGCAGAGGCGGACGCGCGTCATCTCGGTAGCACATGTTTCGATTCTCGCTTAGTCTGAAAGCCGGTGAAGATCGAGAGCCCGGCGTTCACGCTCGACGACGTCAAGGCGTTCATGGACACGTATCTGGACCGCGAGAGGACCATCCTCGCGGACCGGCTGCAGGCGGCCTCCGACCGGCTGGCGGCGCTTGCGCCGCGCATCCGGTTTGAATCCGGCTCCACAAGCGGATGGAGCGCGCACGAGCTGCTAGCCCACCTGGCCGTGCTTTCGAAGTTCTACGGCGTGCTCGTGCACCGCATCTCGACCGGACAGCCGCCGAACATCGACCTGCTCGAGGCGGTGCATCTTCGCGACACGGTGGGACACCAGATGTCGCAGCTGGAACCCGCTGATCTGCTCCGGATGGCGATGGCGGACCACCAGCGCACGATCGAGACGCTTCGCACCGGCGACCCGAAAGCCCTGCGGCGGTCGGCGGAGCTCGGCGAAGGGATCACCATGACCGCCGAGGAGATCGCCCGCCTGCCGCTGGTCAGCCACCTCGAGATACATCTCGACCAGCTGGAGAGGCTGCTGGAGAGCTAGTCACTTACCTGCGTGTAGCTGAGCCTGCGCAGCTCGCGACGGATCGTCTCCGCCGCGTCGTCCATCATGGCGGGGTCGGGGTCAGGATCCTGGTTGCCGAAGTCCAGATCGTGCAGCCCCCTGATCGGCACCACGTGGAAGTGGCAGTGCGGGACTTCCAGACCCGCCAGCATCACGCCGATCCGCTCAGGCTTGAATCCCGCCATCTGCGCGCGTCCGACCGCCTGCGCGGTCTCGGCGAGATGGTCGAGCAGCGAGGCTTCGAGATCGAGCCAGTGGTCGACTTCCTCTCGCGGCACCACGAGCGAATGCCCGGGACGTAGGGGCCGGTTGGAGAGGAAAACGACGCAGCGATCATCCTTCCAGACAAAGCGCGCCGGCAGCCTTCCTTCGATGATCTGGGTAAAGATGGTCGTCACCGCAAAGACTCTAGCCTGTAACCGATGACGGATCCGGCCGTCCAGCTGACCAACACCTCGAAGCGCTACGGAGACGTGGAAGCCCTGCGTGACGTCAGCCTGAGCATCGAGCCGGGCGAGGTCGTGGCGATGCTGGGTCCCAACGGGGCGGGAAAGACAACCTCGATAAGCCTCATGCTCGGCGTCCGCAATCCGAGCTCGGGTGGGGCGCGTCTCTTTGGAATGGATCCCAAGAACTTGAAGGCTCGGAGCCGGGTGGGCGTCATGCTCCAGGAATCCGGGGTGCCGGGCATGCTTCGCGTCAGCGAAATCGTCGATCTTTTCCGCTCGTACTATCCAGCCCCGCTGCCCACCTCCGAAGCGATCGCGATGGCCGGCCTGGAGGAAAAGGCCCACAGCCTCGTCAAAGACCTGTCCGGCGGTCAGCATCAGCGCCTCTACCTCGCGCTTGCGGTGTGCGGCAACCCGGACGCCCTTTTTCTCGACGAACCGACAGTCGGCATGGACGTGGAGGGCCGCCGGCGCTTTCTAGAGGAAGTCGGTGAGCTCGCCGCCAAAGGTCGAACCGTAGTCCTCACGACCCACTACCTCGAGGAAGCAGACCAGCTTGCCCAGCGCGTGATTGTCATCGACCACGGAACCGTGATCGCGGACGCGAGCCCCGCCGCCATCAAGGCGCGCGTGGCCGGCAAGCGGATCACCTTTACGACCGCGGCGCCGCCAGAAGACAGCCAGCTCGCCGGCCTGCCCCTGCAGTCGCGTGTGGTCGAAGACCATCGGGTCCGGTTGTTGACCAACGAGCCCGAAGGCGTGCTGCGCGAGCTATTTCGTCGCGGGGTGCCGATGCAGGACCTCGAGGTTTCAGGTGCGGACCTGGAGGAGGCGTTCATCGCGATGACTCATCGCGAGGTTCACCCGTGAGCGCGGTCGCGACTCGCCCGACGACCGCTCCGGTACTGCCGATGCTGGCGAGGCAGTCGTACGCCGAGTTCATCAAGCTGTTTCGCGTCCCCGCGTTCAGCGCGACCAGCATCGTGCTGCCGTCGATGTTCTACGCGTTCATCGGACTCGGCCAGGCAAGCGAACCTCTCTTCCCCGGCTCACACGTGACGTTCGGTCAGTACTTCCTGGCCTCGATGGCGCTTTATGGAGTCGCCAATGTGATGGTCCTCGGATTCGGCATCTCGCTTGCCAACGAGCGGGGACAGAAGCAAGACCTGCTCATGAAATCGACTCCGCTACCGGCGCCGATCTACTTCGCGGCCAAGGCCCTATCCGCGCTCGCCATCGCCCTGATCGCGATCGTCGTCCTGGGACTGTTTGCCGCGGTTGCCGCGCACGTTCAACTCACCACCGGGCAGTGGGGAACACTCGGCCTGCGCGCCATGCTGTGCTCGATCCCTTTCATCGGCCTGGGCTTCGCGCTCGGCTACGTCGCGGGACCAAACTCCGCAGTGACCAACCTGATCTATCTGCCGACCGCGTTTGCGTCGGGACTGTTCTTTCCGCTCAGGCTGCTGCCGCACTTCCTGCAGAATGTCGCGCCTTACCTGCCGCTCTATCGAGCCGCGCAGCTGGTCTGGGATTCGGTGGGAGCGCGGACCGAAGGTGGCAGCATCTCGACCGATTGGCTCTACATGGCAGCCTATGCAGTGGGGTTCTTCCTGCTCGCGTTCTGGGCGTACAGGCGCGACCAGGGGAAGAAGTTCAACTAGTCCAGAGCTTCTCCGAGACCTCGAAGCCGAAGGCTTCGCGATGCCGCACGCAAAATTCGGCGCGCGTGTAGGCGTGCTCGATCGTACCGACGTGCTCGACCGCGTACGTCGCCGCCAGCGACGCGATCCGACCCGCCTCGCCCAAGTCGAGTCCCCTCATCAATCCCGCGACGAGACCCGCGCGGTAGGCGTCGCCCGCGCCGGTCGGGTCGGCTTCGCGTAGGGCGGGCGCCGAAGGGACGTCGACCGAGTGGTCGCGCGTGGTGATCCTCGATCCATGCCGGCCGAGAGTGGTGACCACGATGTCCGCCAGGTCGAGCAATCCCTTCGTATCACGCCTTGTCCGCTCCTGGATGAGCTCGAGTTCGTAGTCGTTGCCGATGACGATCCACGCTCCCGTGGTGCTGTCGGTCACATCCGAGCTGTCCATCATCGGAAGCTGGTGCGCGGGGTCGAAGACGAAAGGCACACGGCGCTCACGGCACTCGACCACGAGGCGCTTCATTGCCCCCGGATCGTTCGGGCCGATGATCACCGCATCGACATGCGGCGGTCCGTCGTCGAGACCCAGCATCGCGGCGCGCCACATCGCACCTCCGTAGTAGCCGGTCAGCTGGTTGTCGTCCATGTCGGTGGTGGTGAAGCCCGTGGCGCTCATCTCGCCCTCCAGCAGGCGCAGCCCACTGCAGTCGACGCCCTTGGCCATCAGCCAGTCGCGATACTCCGCCGCGTCGCTCCCCGCGGTCGCGAGCACGGCCGCCGGACACCCCAGCAGCGCGAGGTTGTAGGCGTAGTTGCCGGCCACGCCACCCCTCCGCTTCTGCAGGTCGTCGACCAGGAAGCTGAGGTTTAGGATGTGGGTCTTGTCGAGAAGGATGTGGTCTTTGAAACGGCCTTTGAAGGTGAGGATGTAGTCGTACGCGATGGAACCGGTGCAGAGGACCATTGACCCCGACCAAGGCTAGCTGAAATCAAAAAGGGCGCCCTCCGATCTCGGCGGGGCGCCCTCGATTGTCGTCTGGGGGTTACGCGGCGCGGCGACGCGCCGAGCGGCGGCGTGGCCGGCGTGCCGGAGTCGACGCCGCGGCCTGGCGCTGCGGCGTCAGGTCGCTCGCCTGCTCGAGGCGGGTGGCCGTCCGGGCAATGGTCTTGAACGATCCGTTGAAGACCTTGAGCGTCCGCTTGGCGACGCCACCGACCACGTCCTGGCGACGCGCCTGCACCTTGACGAGCTGCAGCCCCCTGATGGCCAGCTTCTCAGGCAATCGATCGTTGACCTCGAGGCCGAAGAGCACGACCCTGTCGGGGATCAGCGCGTTGAGCCGGCGGTTGATCCGGCGCACCGCGGGTGTGCCCTTCCTTTCCAGGCTCCGCGCCTGCTTGCGGGCGGCGCGCACAGGATCGGCCGCGACTTCGGCCGCGGTCTGGACCGCGCCGACAGCAACCTCTTCAACGGCCGTGGCGGTATCGGAAAATTCAGTGCTCATGTTCAGTCCTCCTCTGATTCTTGACGCAGTATAACGCGTTGCGTCATTAGCCGTCAAGGGTGAGACCTGAGCCGCTCGATCAGGGCTTGAGCCGCCGGCCCAAAGAGGTCGTAGTGGGCGACGGCGCGCCGCTTTTCAGGCTGAATCCACTCCGGCCGAAGCCCGTGAAGCCTGCCCCACTCTTCGAGGGTGGGGCGCAGCCCGATCACGTGGAGAAACGGCTTCTCCCTTCTGAACCCGCGGATCGTTGAGCCGTGATAGGAATCGAAGTTGCGGTGAATGGCGATCCCGCCTTCCTCGGCGAAAGCGATCGCCTCTTTGATCTGGCGGCGCTCAAAGTACTTTTCGCGCATCGCGACAGATAGGACGATAAGCGCAGAGCTTGCAAGGCCTCTGCGCGTGCTCAGGCCGCAAGCCAAAGTCCTCCTCGCTGATCCGCGCCGCGGCGGCGAGCACGTGGGCTTCGACGGCGGAGTCGTCGGCGGCGATCTCATGCTGCTCCCCGCGCCTCATGTCGAACAAGATCAGCCTTGGATCACTGCCTCCGGGCAGCAGGCCACGGCGCGCCGCCAGACCATAGATCCGCAGCTGCAGCGAGTAGGCCGCCAGCAGCGCGGGGTCGAGCGTGGCGTTGGTTTTGAAGTCGATCAAGGCCACCCCGCCATCGATCTCGCAGACGCGGTCGACGACTCCGCGCACACGCGTGCCGCCGATCGCCATGTTGAACCCGGCCTCGACCGCGAGCGTCCGCGCGGCGGCCAGTGGGTGCGCCAGGTAACGGGCCAGCATCTCCCGACCGGCCTCGGGTCCGCGATACAGCCCGAGCGCGGTGGCCACGCCATCGGTCTCGTCGCCAGTGTTGTGCCACGCGGCAAGCGCCTCATGCACGGCGGCGCCGAGCTCGGTGGAGCCGGCGGCGCGGACGTGCGCCGGTTGCAGCTCGTCCGGCGGCACCGGCACGCGCCAGACGTGGGCGAACCTGTAGCGCACCGGGCAGACCTCGAAGTCGTGCAGCTGGGAGAAGCTCAGCTCGATCAGCTGCGCCGAGCCCCGCGCCGCGGTGTCGCGCCCCGGTTGGATCTGCTCGAAGCGGTCCAGCACGGCGGCCACGATCGAAGGGTCGTCGCGGACCTCGCCGATGGCCGTCCTCGGCACTGGAAGCTCAAGCTGCTCGGCCTCGACGACGGCCGCGGACTCGGGATGTGCGAGAGCCCAGCTCACGATCTCGGCGAAATGATCATGATCGTCGTGCGGAGATGCGCCCTGCGCGCGCCCGGCGCCATTAGCCCCGACCTCATTCGCGCTCGGCTCCTCGCGGGTCGCTGTGACATAGAGGGCGTCCTTGGCTCGGGTGAGGCCGACGTAGACGATCCGCCGCCGCTCGCCGATGGCTAGCGCCACCGCCGGGGCTCCGGGTGACGTGTCGACGTATCGCGGGTGCTTTTCGCCCCGCCAGTTCTTCATTACGAAGCCCAGGCCGTCCGGGTCGAAGAACAGCCTCTCCATGTCGCGCGGCCGGGGCGGCCGCAGGTTGACAAGGAACACGACCGGAAACTCGAGGCCTTTCGCGGCGTGGATGGTCAGGAGGGAGACGGCCTCCGCGCCCGTGGCCCCTTCCGCCGCCTCGCCGACGGGGAGCTCCGCATCGATGACCTGGTCGAGATGGCGCACGAAGTCGCCGATTCCCGCTAGCGCCAGGTCGCGCTCGAAGCGGCCGGCCAGCTGGAAGACCTTGCGCAGGTTCAGCAGCGCACGCGGGCTGCCGTCGCGTTGCGCTCGCAGCTCCGCCCAACGAAGGTAGCCGCTTTCCTCGAGGAGCCTGTTGAGGATGTCGGCGACCGTCAGCGCATCGCGCAGGCGCCCGATCCGGTCCGTGAGCTCGACCAGCCGCACCGCCTCCGCTGCGACCTTCGGATCCATCTCGGGAAAACCCTCGCGCGATGATTCGTCGAAGCAATCTCGCAGCCTCATGCCTGATCGTTCGAAGCGGAGCGATGCGAGCCGGTACATGCCCTGGTCGGGAAGACGCACGATCGGGCCCTGGAGGAGGCGCACGAACGCGCCGTCGTCCATCGGGTTTTCGGTCAGCCGGAGCAGCGCCAGCACGTCCTTGATCTCCTGGCGGTCGAAGAATCCCGAGCCACCGCTGGTCAGGTATGGGATGCCCTGCATGCGCATCTCGTCTTCGAACTCGCGGGGGAGCATCCGGACCGAATGCGAGAGGACCGCGATGTGTTGAAACGGCATCCCTCCGATGTGGAGGCGACGAATCGTCTCGCCAACGGAGCGCGCCTCGGTCCGGGGGTCGGGTGCCATGAGAACGCTGACCGGCGGGCCTGCGCCGGGGCCGCGGGTCGCGACCAGCTCCGGTTCGTCCGCGAAATCGGCGTCGCGGCGGATGAAGTCCGTTGCGCAGTCGAGGATGCCCTGGTACGAGCGCCGGTTGTGGGTGAGGGGAAGGCGCCGGCCGGGAAATCGGGTGCGGATGTTCTCGATCTCGGCGTCGCGCCAGCCGTAGATCGACTGCTTGGCGTCACCGACCACCGTGACGTTGCCGAAATTCTCGGCGGCGGCAAGACGGATGAAGTCGAGCTGGATCCGATTCGTGTCCTGGAATTCGTCCACGATGAGATATCGGAATCGCTCGCGGCAGCGCCGACGAAACTCAGGCACGCGCTCGAGCGCGTCGATCACCTCGAGCAGCAGGTCGTCGAAGTCGCGGAGCGCCTGAGCGTGCAGGCCGTCTTCGTAGGCGCGATAGATCGTGAACAGCACGTCGATCGCCTCGACCTCGGCGCGCGCCGGGTCCGGGCCGCCCGAACCGTTGAGCGAAGGGCGAGCGCTCCAGTGCCGCTCATGCATCTCGAGCGCGCCTTGGCGAAAGCGTTCGGGGCTGATGCCTCGGCCCTTGAGCTTGAGCAGGAACCGCAGGCCCGACCGCAGCAGGTCGTCGAGGTCGTCGACGGACAGGGCGCTGAACGAGTCGGGATCGAAGGGCGCCGCGGCGCCGCTGCGCAGCCTCGCCATGAGCTCCTGCTCGAACAGCCGCTGCCCCGTCTCGTCGAGGACGCGCAACTCGCGCGGCGCCCCGACCAGATACGCGAACTCGTCCAGAAGCCTTGCGCAAACGCTGTGAAAGGTTCCGATCCATGACCCATCGAGAGCCCTGGCCCCGATGTCCGGCCGCCGTGCCGACAGCTCGGCGGTGATCCGCTGCCGGAGCTCCTCGGCGGCGCGCTCGCTGAACGTCACCGTTAGGATCTGGTCGGGCGCGACGCCTTGCTCGACGAGCCAGCAGAAACGTTCGGTGGCGGTGAAGGTCTTTCCCGTCCCGGGTCCGGCCGAGATCAAAAACGCGCCTTGCGGTCCCGCATGGGCTGCAGTCGCCTGCTCGGGACTCAACACCGGGCCTCGAACCCTGGTCGCGCTCATTCCGGCGGAGCGCCTCCGTAGGAGCAGATCGCCGCGTGCGGACACGTGCCGAACCGGGTCACGCATGTGCCCGCGATCTCGCGCGGCGCGGGCTCGAAATGCCCGGCCTTGATGCGCTCGATGGCCGTGATCACCACGGCGCGGCTGCGGTCGAGGTCATCTGCGCTCAGCGGTCTCTCCCGGTATTCCTTGAGCCCGGCAGGCCGGCCGACGCTGAAGATGTCCTGCCGCATGCCGCCCCAGACCCAGTCCTTCGGGTACCACAGGGAAAGGAATCGAGGCTGAAACCCCAGCGGCTTGCCGTCGTCGTCGAACCCATACTTGCAGGCCAGGTAGTAGAGCGCGAGCTGGACGTCGTGCAGCGCGGGCCCGAAGTACATCTCGTATGCGATGCGCATCGGCTTGCCCGACCCGGTCTTGTAGTCGACCACCTCCACCTCGCCGTCACCCACGTCGTTGACGCGGTCGATCTTGCCCACGACCTCGACCCCGTCGAGCTGGAGATGGAAGCGCTTCTCGACGGCCAGGGTGCCCAGCCGGCGGATGAACTGGAGGCTGGTGAGGGAGCGGATGTAGTTCCCGAGCAGCGAGCGAACCTGCTTTTCCTCGCGCCTGCGATCGAGCACACCTTCCATACGCGAGAGATAGCCGTCGAGATGGCGCTGCAGCGAATCTTCCAGCCACTGCCGCTGCTGCTCCGCATCGAGCGGCCGCCATTCTTGCTCGTGCTCATGAAAGTCCTGCAGCACCTCATGAAGGAAGCCGCCTCGCTCCATGGCCACCGAACGCGGCTCTTCGACCAGACGGGGATGGTGGTTGTACCAGTAGAGCCGGGGACACTTGAGATAGTCGTTGAGCGTGGTCGGGCTGAAGTGATCGATCTCCACCGTGGCCGGGTTGCGCCCCTCGCCGTACGGCTCGAACGGCTCGCCTGACGCCGGGTCCGTCAAGAATGCGACGTCAAGACCGAGCGCACCCGCCCTGGCAATGACCGCCTCACCCAGGGCCGACGGATGCGAAGCGAGCAAGACCTCGGCCTCGCGCGCAAGAAGGACGTCGCCGGGCTGCAGTCGTGAGGACGCCCGCGTGAACTCCCTTGAGTCGGCCTGCGGTTCGGCCATATCGAGAAACACCGAGCGACCGGCCTGGCGCAGGTAAGCGTCTGCGTAGGTGACGTAGAGACATCGGCGAGCCCGGGTCATCGCCACAAAGGCGAGGCGCGCCTCTTCAGCGAGATGGCCGTCCGGATCCGAGGGCCATGACGGCATGAAGCCGACCTTGAAGCGCTCGAGCCAGGCGCGGTCCTCCGCGTCGAGCAGGGGATGGGGTCGCGCCTCGAGGGGAAACAGACCATGCGCGAAGCCCGAGCAAAAGACCACCTCGAACTCGAGACCCTTCGCCTGATGCACCGTCATGACCTGCACCGCGTCGCGGCGACCGGCCGCGGCCTCGGTGTCGTCCGCGGCCGCCGAGAGGAGGCTTTCCAGCGAGCCCGTAAGGTCGGACAGCAGCGGCTTGGATCCGTGCAGCCGCTCGTGCACGTCCTCGATCGACTCGAGACCTTCGATCGCCGAGCGCAGGTCGGCGATCGCCTCGGCCCGCTCGTCCGCGGGCAGCTCGAGGTCGAGCAACCTCGCCATCGCGCCGTCCTCGATGAGGACCGAATAGGCGAGGCTCGCGATCGGAAGCTGGCGTGCGAGGCCAAGCAGCCGCTGCCGGGCCACCATGGCGCGATAGAGACCATCGAGCTCCTCGTCGCTGAGGAAGGGCATGAAGTCTGGGTCCGGTCGCGTCTCATCTGAAGGTGCGCCCTGCACGCCCCCGGCCGGCACTTCCTCGCCCCACGGCAGCGGATGCAGCTGGGGGTCGCGGGTGGCGAGCACGTACATCACACGGTCGACGACCTTCTTGAGCGGACGCCCTCGGTGCGTGGCGTGCGCGCGAAGCCGGCTCACCGTGCGTGGGCCGACTCCGCCCAGGCTCGATGCGAGTGCGCTCTCGAAAGCGTCCGGGTCGTCGGGCCTGCGCAGCGCCTCGAGGTAGCCGATGAGAAACCGGACCACCTCATTGCGCGGCGTCGCACCCCAGCCGCGCACCTCATAAGGAAGGCCGAGTGCGCGAAGCGCCTCCTCAAATGGCGCTCCGAGCGCGGTGGTGCTGCGCAGCACGATGGCGAAATCCGAGTAGCGCAGCCCGGGCCTTTCCGAATGCAGGCGCCTGATCTCGCGCGCGCAGAAGAATGCCTCGCCGACCGGATCGCCCTCGCGCGCCAGAACCACCGCCGGCGCCTCGTGCGCAACGTCCGCACGCAGGACACGTGGGACGCGGTCGGGCTGCGTCGCGGCGAGGAGGCGCTCGCCCGCGTCAAGAGCCTCCTGCGAACAGCGGCGGCAAGACTCAAGGCGGAGCGTTTTCGCCCCATACAGAACGCTGAAGTCTTGACTGAGCAGGTGCGGAACAGTGCCTCGAAAGCCGTAGATCGACTGGTCGGGATCGCCGACGACCACAAGGCGCGGGCGCGACTCTGGCGGCGCGATGAGACGCAGCAGCTCGAACTGTGCGGGGTCGACGTCCTGGAACTCGTCGACTAGGACCAGCTCGAACTTCGAGCGCAGGCGTGCGCGCAGCGCCCCATTCGACTGGAGAAGCTCGATGGTTCCCGAGATAAGGTCGCGGAAATCGACAAGCCGTGCGCCTTGCATCCTTTCCTGGTAGGCCTGATACACGGCCGCAAGGACGCGCAGCCGCTCACCAGCGCTCGCCTCGGCGGCGAGGAGCAGGGAGGCCGGGTGGACGAGGTTCTGCTTCATGAGCGCCACGAATCCGAGCAGGTCCTTCGCGAACGCGTCCGAGCGGCGGACCTCGTCGAGCGAGCCGAGCAGCTCCGGGTCGATCTCGGTCAGCAGCTTGCGCATCACGATCCACTCCTGGAATCCATTCGTCAGCAAGCGCTCGCGGTTGGGCGCGTGATCACGGAGGAGGCGGGCGCAGAAGCTGTGAAAGGTCGAGATCCACGCTTCGCCGTAGTCATCCTTCAGCTGCTCGTCGATCCGGCGCGCGATCTCGCCGGCCGCGCTTGTCGAGAACGTGAGCACGAGGATCTGGGCACGGCTGGCGGCCCGCTGGCGCACCGCCTGCGCGTAGAGGTCGACCAGCGTATGCGTCTTCCCCGTGCCCGGCCCGGCCAGCACACGGAGTGGTCCGTCTATTTGATCTAGATCGAGTTCCTGGATGTTGAGCGTTACGGGTCTCCCGGAGTGGCGCGGGCGACCCTGATTATGCGGTCGCCCGTCTCCTGGAGTCAGCCCAGGCTGTTAACGGCCCGACGGCGGCCAGCAGCAGGGCGGCGAAAATTACGATCTCTAGCCAGGGCCACTGCGTGAGGTGTGGGCTGTCGCCCTTCAGGTAGAGAAAGGGACTCGAGAGCAACCACCCGGCCGCCAGGAGCGCGCGCCAGGGGATCGTCGGACGCTCCTCCCAGATCATCCAGCCCGCCGCGGCGAGCAAGCAGAGGTCAGCACCGTGCAGGTAAGGGGATACCAGGAGCGAGCCCACGATCGCGAGCGGGATCACCATTCCCGGCGACTCGCGAAGCCTCAACGCCGCCGCCATGACCGCGGCCACGATCAGGACGCGCAGCAGTGCGGCAAACGTGCCGGTCGCGTCGAGCGCGCCGTGCAAAGTGACATTGTCGGCGCCGCTGGGCCAGGGGCCGAGCATCTGGTGGACATAGGCGCTGACGCCAGCTGGCCCGAGGACCGCAGCGATCACGGCCGTAACGGCGGTAGCGGTCGCGGCCCAGGCCGCAAGGGCCCGATAGCGCGCGGCGAAGAGGAGCGCGATCGGAACCAACATCGCCGTATTCGGTTTCAGGAGCAGCGAAGCAAAGGCGACGCCGGCAAGAACGTCGCGTCTGTCTCGAAGCAAGCGCCAGCCGACCACCATCCCTGCCGCGACGAGCGGCACGACCTGCCCGACGTTGACCGCGTGCATGATCCACCAGGGGGCGAGCGCGCCGACCACCGCGACCCAGCGGCTCAATCCCCGGCTGATGCCCGACAGCGCCATGGCGACGGCGAATGCGGCAAACGTGAGCACCGCCCAGATCACATAAGCGGTTTGGAATGGGAGCTGCGCCAGCGGCGCGACCACAAACGCGACGGTCGGCGGGCTGATGAAGGGCTGCAGGCGCTCGCCGGGTGCGAGTCGGTCCTGCTGGATGGTGACGAGACCCTGGTCGTAGATGTGCGACCAGCCTTGCTGAAGGCCAACCTGCGCCGCCGCGAGGTAGGTGTGGAAGTCGACGCTGATAGGGTCATGACGGATGGCGACGTCCAGGTACAGAGCCCAAACCACAACGGCAAACGCCGCCACGACGAGCCCGCGCCCCACAGCCACGTGTACATGCCTGAACAAAATCTCCCCCGTTTCTGACCCGCCATCAGCGATGCCTATATTCCAAAACGCATGGAATCCGATCGTCCGACAACTTCCTGGCGGGCAGCGGTTTGGCCGCTCGGAGTCGGGATCGTCGTCGCCGCCGCCCACGTGCCCGAGTTTCTGCATCGGCTGCTGGACGGCGACGAAGCGATCTACGGCTCCATCGCGGTGTTGATGAACATGGGCGGCGACCTCTACGGCGCCGGTGGCGTGGACAACAAGCCGCCCGGGATCTACTGGGTCTACTCGCTGACGTTCCGGCTGTTCGGCGACTACCAGATGACGGCCATACATGCGGCCGGATTCGTCGCCATGGCCGGGACATGCTTGCTCGTCTTCATGATCGCTCGCGACCTCGCCGGAAGCCGCGCCGGACTGCTGGCCGGGCTCTTCTACGGAGTGCTAACCGCGGCGGGCAACCCAAGGCTTCTCGCCACGAACACCGAGATCTTGATGATGGTTCCGCTCACGGCGTCTGTCCTTTTCATGCTGCGGCGGCGCTGGCTGTGGGCGGGCGTCCTGCTCGTCGCCGCGGGCGCATTTCGACAGTCGGCAGCGGTGAACGTGCTCTTGCTGGCGATCGCGATCTTCTGGCTCGAGCCCGGGGAGGGGCGAGGTCGAGCCGCCGCGCTGCTTGTCGCGGGCGGTCTTGCGGGTCTATTTGCGGGCGCCGGACTGATCGCGCTCACCGGCTCACTGACGGGATTCTGGAGGTGGACGGTGCAAACGCTGACCGGCTACGCCTCGCTCAACTGGACGCCCGAGTTCGTGTGGGAACGCGCCAGGGACAGCGTAGTGCCGTTCGTGATCGACATGGGCGTCTTCTGGATCGCGGCGATCGCACTTGCGATCCGATGGCGCGACCTGGACGTCCGCGCGCGTTTGACCGTGGCGTGGCTCGGGGTCGCGATCGCGGGCTCGCTCTCGGGCGGTCATCTCTCATGGCACTACTTCATCCAGGCGATGGGCCCGCTGGCGGTCGTTGCGGCGCTGGCGTTCAACCACTTTCAGCCGCGGCGGTTCGTGGCCGCCGCTGCGGTGGCCGGAATCGTTATCCCGGCCATCGCGTGGTGGGCATTCGATTTCAGCGCCGACCCGCTCACATACGACTTCAGCCCCCCTGTCCCGCGGCACGAGGCGGTGTCGGCGTACATCGGGGCGCACACGTCACCTTCGGACCGGGTCTTCGTCTGGGGTGACTGGCCAGCGGTGTACGTGGAGTCCGACCGTGTGATGGCATCGCGCTTTCCGGGCTTTCTGCGCGGTTTCGCCCGGGGTTCCAGCCTGCCGCCAGACAACTGGGACACCGCACCCGACGTGTGGCCTCTCCTCCAATCAGACCTCGACGCGCATCCGCCGGCGCTGGTCGTCGACACCGCCGCCGCGGGCTGGAGCGACTTCTCGATGTATCCGATGCGCGATTACCCGGTGCTGGAAAACCTGGTCGCGTCCGGCTATCACATAGTGGCCACGGTCGACGGCGTTGTGTTCTACGCCCCGAACGGCGCCTAGAGGACCTGCTTGGGCTTCAGGGGAAGACGCGGCAGCGGAGGCAAGGTCACCGGCACGGTGACTGTGGGCACCTGCACGGACGGAACAGGCGCCGGCACCGGCACCGTTTGCAAACCCTCCCCCGGAACCGTGACCGGGACGGTCGGCGAGGGCAGCGGCGGCACCACAGTGCCGGCCGCGGCGGGCGCCTGCGTGGTGGCGGGAGCGCGCTGACTCCCCACAGCCGCGGGCACCGCCGGCTGAGTGACGGCGATGACCGCCGCGGCGCCGGCGACCGCCGTCGCCTGCAAGAAGTGCTGGGCGCTGTCGCTCAACCATCTGCCTGACAGCCAGAGCGCCAGGGCGTAGAAGGCGCGCCGCCCGAGGACGCGTCCGTGCTGGATGTGGTCGCTGATCGCGGCCAGCGCGCGGCGGAGGCGGCGCTGCACCGTCCCCTCGGTGAGGCCGATCTCCCGCGCGATCTCGCGGTTGGAGTAGCCGCCGAAGTAGGCCAGCTTGACCACCTGGGTGTCCTCCGGTGGAAGGGCGCGCATCGCGTCATCGACTGCGTGACGCACCATCGCGCCGGAAAAGTCCTTCCACGTATACGGAGCCTCGGCGCTGTTCAGGAGGCCCTCGACGAGGATCTTCTTCAGGCCTTTGTGCGCGCCGCGCATACGGCGCGGGTCGACCGGAGTCCGCCGGGCGCCCGTCATAAGCCATGTACGCCAGCTGTCATACGTGCCGACAGGGACCGTTTGGTTCTCGAGATCAGTCATTGCCTGTTGCTCCGCTCGCAGTGACAACTCCGGATGCCTCGAAACCACCCGAACCGTCCGGTTAAGGTTTGTGAGGACGCTTGATCTCCAGAATTCG
>Ga0209690_1000506_pt1 | contig 20922 bp, 15 predicted proteins | sample GraSoiAngelo_150_FD_186164 | JGI IMG/M metagenome (GOLD analysis project Ga0209690, IMG submission 186164) | Grasslands soil microbial communities from the Angelo Coastal Reserve, California, USA - 14_1009_09_40cm (SPAdes) (version 2) | ecosystem: Environmental > Terrestrial > Soil > Grasslands ...
TTCGCGATCGACGACCGCGATCACGCTGTTCGGCGAAATTTGCACCGCACGCGTCACCGCTTGATTGATGACAGTTTGGACGTCAGCCGTGGTAAGCGGATCAAGTGCCGCTGGGGCGGGAGTGGATATTGGAACTGGGGTCGGAGTTGGCGTTGGAGTCGCGGTCGGTGTTGGAGTCGCCGAAGAAGTGACAGCTGTGTAGGTGTAGTTGTTGGAAGTCCAGGAGCCGCTGACGTTTGAGGCGAGCGTCACGAAGATCGTGCGCCCGTCTGTAGGAATGTTGTTAACTGTGGCCGAAAGAACGCTGGTCGGACCGATAGAGTAAATGTCGTGCGCGTATTGAGAGCTGCCCACCAAAAGGATGTAGCTGGTAGCGCTGCCCGCACTCCAATTGAAGCTCGCACTGGAAGAGCTAAAGGTCGATCCCGGTGCCGGGTTCAACATCTGTGCCGACTGGGCCGCCAGTTCACCAGGCGAAAAAAGTGCCAGGCCCAGCAGTGCCAACAGAATCCGGGGCGTCATCACCGAATGCGTTAGCTATCAGGTCCCACAGCTGCGCACCAGCCAAAAGCATCCTGGAGCCCCCGCATCTTTGCTTGCCAATCAAGTGGAAAACGAGACGGCTACAGTTGGCTTGCCAATACGAGGCAATTTCGGGCATCCTCGCCCTCCCATGCGCTGGTCAATTCCGTCGTTTGCCAGCGCGACCCTGCGCTGGCGAGTGGCGCTGTGTCTTGGTCTTTCGATCGCTTTCGGAGATCTGCCCGGGCAAACGGTCGAAATTTGGCGGGCGCAATCTCAGAACGCTCCTGAAAACCCCAGCCAGTTCGGAACAATCGCAGTGATCGATTCGAAAGATGTTCTTTCGTTAGAAAGCGATGTTGTTGTGGCGAACACGACGCTTCTCGCACAGAACGAGCCGCTTTCGCCGTCCGAATTCAATCCCGATCCAGGCGCATCACAGCGGGAACAGCCGGAAACACCCGAGGCCCCGGAACTTTTCCCGCCGATTTTGCCACAACTTCCGGAATACGGTCAGGAAGCCTTACCCCGTTCGCTTCAACTTCCGCGCAAGGGCACCCGCGAAGTTGTTCCGCGCCGGAAGAAACTGGAATACGAGACTTATCCGCAAGCGGAAGAGGGCGAAGGGTTGCTCCCCTCCTCGCAGCCGGCGCCAAATCGCTGGTTCATCGGATTCGGTCGCTGGAAACGTTATGCCGATCCTTCGACCGAAACGCCGTATCAATCCGACCTCCATCTCTGGCATCCCTATTTGCAAAGCAAACTCAAAGGCGACGCCCCGATCATCGATCAGGACATCTTCCTCAACATTACCGCGGAAGATTTTTTTCAATTCGAAGCGCGCAAATTGCCGACACCAAGCGGCGTGAGCACGGCACGTCCGAACAGCTCGGAATTTTTCGGGCTGAGCGACCAGGAGTTTTGGTCGAACGATTTTTCAATCGGCATCGATTTGTTTAAAGGCGAGACCGCGTTTAAGCCGATCGATTGGGCGTTGCGGTTACTCGGCGTTTACAATCACAACTATATCGACGTCGAAGAACGCAACGTCGTAAATCCGAATCCGCAAAACGGCACCACCCGCGAAAAAGAATTCTGGTCGTTGCAGGAGGCGTTCGCCGAAATTCATTTGCGCGATCTCTCGAACAATTACGATTTCATTTCGTTGCGCGTCGGTATGCAACCGTTCGTGAGCGATTTCCGCGGCTTCATTTTCAACGACACGAATCTCGGCATCCGCATTTTTGGGAATTACGACAACAACCGCTGGCAATACAATCTCGCCGCGTTCGACATGCGCGAGAAGGATACCTATTCCGACCTCAACGAATTCGATCCGCGCAAACAACAGGTCTACGTCGCGAATGTTTTCCGGCAGGACTTGATTTGGAAAGGTTATACCGGTGAGCTCACGTTTGTCGGCGATTTCGACAACAACAGCCGGCATTACGACAAAAACGGATTCATTACCCGGCCGGCGCCGATCGGCACCGTGGTCGATCATTATCTTCAGGCCTACTACCTCGGCTGGACCGGCGACGGGCACATCGGCTGGCTCAACATCGATCACGCCTTCTATCAAGTGCTCGGAGAAGACGGCCTGAACGGCATCGCCGGCCGGCGCGTCGACATCAACGCGCAAATGGCCGCGCTCGAATTGTCAGTCGACAAGGATTGGATGCGCCACAAGTTGTCCATCTTCTACGCGAGCGGCGACAGCGATCCGGCCGATTCGCACGCGACCGGGTTCGATACCGTGTTCGATCGGCCATTTTTTATCGGCGGCCCATTCAGTTTTTTCTCGCATCAGGGATTCAATCTCGCCGGCACCGCGGTTAATTTTAAACAGCGAGATAGTTTGGTAATCGATTTCCGGACGAGCAAATCGGAAGGCCAGGCGAATTTCGTCAATCCGGGCGCGCTCATTTTCGGGTATGGATTCGACGCCGATATTTTGCCGAAGCTGAAAAGCTTCATCAACGTGAACTACATTCGCACCGTCACGACCGAAACGACTGAGCTGGTGTTGTTCACCAACAAGGCCAGCAACGACTTCGCGCTCGATTGCAGCGCGGGGTTCGAATGGCGACCGCTGCTGACGGACAACATCATTCTCACCGCCGGCGCCGGATTTCTCGTTCCGCGCTGGGGTTACAAAGACATTTACCGCGCCAACACCGTACCGGTTTTCGGCTACCCAAGTCCCCCACCCGGCCATGTCGATCCGTTTCTCTACAGCGCGATCGTAACGTTGACGCTCACGTATTGAATGAAACCCCCACCACCAAATCCCAAGCACCAGGGGAATTCCAATACTCAAATTCCAAAACGGAAATTCACGCGTGCGGTTTGGAGTTTGATGCTTGGAACTTGGTGCTTCCTTGGGATTTGCGGTTTGGCGTTTGGAGCTTCTGAAGAAGGCTACGGTCCGCCGACGTCGGTTCCGGTTACAAGATCAACAATCACGCGCGCGTCGTTGCCGCCACGAAATAGGATCGATCAAACGCAAGCGGAGGCGGACCGAAAGAGTGTCGGTTGTTTGCAATGCCATCAAGGCGTCGAGCCGATGCACAAGGCCGAACAAAATGTCGTGCTCGGCTGCACCGATTGTCACGGGGGAAATCCCGCGCGCGGCCTGACGAAAGAGCAGGCGCACATTTTGCCCAAGAACATAGAGTTTTGGAAAACCTCCGCCAAACCCCCGAATTCAAACGCCTGGCTCAATCACGAGTCGCCCGAGTTCATCCGCTTTCTGAATCCCGGCGACCTGCGCGTGGCGCAGCAATCGTGCGGTCTGTGTCACGGCGAGATCATCCGCAACGTCGATCACAGCATGATGAACCACGGCGCGATGCTCTGGGGCGCTGCTCTATATAATAATGGCGCTTACCCCGAGAAAAATTATCGCTTTGGTCAGGCCTACGCCGCGGATGGCGCGCCCCTGAAGTTGATTAACTACACGGCCGTTACGCCGGAAGATACTCAGGTTCACGGCATTTTGCCGTTCATCGAACCATTGCCGCGATTCAATCTCAGTAATCCCGGAAACATTCTGCGCATTTTCGAAAAAGGCGGACGTCCGCAGCTTTCGCTCGGATTGCCAACAAGCTCGGAACCGAATGGCAAACCCGACCGCCGCCTTTCCGAACGCGGTCTCGGAACATTGAACCGCACCGATCCGGTTTTTCTGGGATTGCAAAAAACACGGCTGCACGACCCCCTCCTCGGATTTTTCGGATCGAACGATCATCCGGGCGATTATCGATCGAGCGGTTGCTCAGCCTGCCACGTTGTTTACGCCAACGATCGTTCGCCAACGAATTCCGGCTGGTGGAACAAGTTTGGACATCAGGGTTTGAGTTTCACCGCTGACGAATCGATTCCGAAAACCGAGCGCGGACATCCGGTCATGCACCAGTTCACCCGCTCGATTCCGTCGAGCCAGTGCATGAATTGCCACATGCATCAGGGAAATCTCTTCGTGAACCCGTATCTCGGTTACACCTGGTGGGACCAGGAAACGGACGGCGAGTTCATGTATCCGAAAGAGCAGCATGATCCGACCGATGCTGAGCTGGTAAGGTCGACCATGGAGAACCCTGAGGCCGCGGCCGCGCGCGGACTTTGGGGGGACAAAACTTTCCTCGACCAGGTCGCGGAATTAAATCCGCAACTCAAGCACACCCAGTTCGCCGACTACCATGGGCACGGCTGGGTCTTTCGCGCGATTTTCAAACACGATCGCAAAGGCAACCTGCTCGATCTCGACGACAACACGATCGACCACAACGATTCGAAAAAATTCGCAAAAGCCGTGCACTTGAAAGATGTGCATCTCGCGCACGGGATGCAGTGCGGAGACTGCCACTTCGATGTCGATGTTCATGGCAACGGCATGCTTTACGGCGAACCGCGCAACGCGACCGCGATCACGTGCATCGATTGCCACGGCACGATCAATCAACGCCCAACGTTAATCACGAGCGGTAACGCCGGTCAGATTGATCTCGCCAACACCAGCAACACACCGTTTGGTCCGCGGTTCGTTTGGGAAGGGAGCGAACTTTTTCAGCAATCGAGCATGTCGCCGGACGTGCGCTGGGAGATTCCGCAAACGATCGACACGATCGATCCGCTCTCGCCGCACTACAATCCGAAGTCGGCTTACGCGAAAACGTTGCGACGCGACGGCGGAAAATGGGGCGGTGTTGTGCCAACCGCCTCTGAAGAACGACGCGTCAAACTCGTGCACGACAACTCGGCGATGGATTGCCAGATCTGTCACACATCGTGGGCGACGAGCTGTTTCGGCTGTCATTTGCCGATGAAGGCGAACCAGCGCGTTCCGCAAAATAAATTCGAAGGCGTCACCGATCGAAATTTCACAACCTACAATCCACAAGTCGTGCGCGACGACGTCTTCATGCTCGGGATCGACGGCACGGTAAAGAAAAACCGGATGGCGGTGATCCGTTCATCGAGCGCGGTCGTGGTCAGTTCGCAGAATGCGAACCGCGAATGGGTTTATTCGCAGCAGCAAACATTTTCGGCCGAAGGTTACAGCGGCCAGGCGTTCAATCCGCATTTCCCGCACACCACCTCGGGCGTCGGCACGACCAAGAATTGCACCGATTGCCATTTGTCAGCAAACAACGACAACAACGCCTGGATGACTCAGTTGTTAGGGTTCGGCACCGGCACGGTAAATTTCTTCGGCCGCTACGCTTACATCGGCCAAGGCCACGAGGGATTGCACGCCGTGGTTTGGACCGAACCGGACGAGCCACAAGCTGTAATCGGTAGTCATCTCCATTCCGTCGCTTACCCAGCCAACTACAAAAAGCATTTGGATGGCGGCTCGTTACTGACCGAAGGCTACGAACACAGAGGCCACGACATTCAAGACATCGTCCTGCGCGGCGAATATCTTTACACCGCCAACGGCCCCGGCGGCTTTGAAGTTCTCGATGTCGCGAACATCGATCAAAAGGGATTTTCGGAACGAATCGTCAGCTCGCCAGTCTCGCCGCTTGGACAACGCACGCGCATTCACACCAATTACGCAACCAGCCTCGCGCTGCCAAGCACGCTCGCGCTAGATCCCGCGCGCCAGCGCCTGCCGGAAAACGAAGAGCAGCCGATCGATCTCTTCTATGCCTTTGTTTACATCTCCGACCGCGAGGAAGGACTCGTCATTAGCAACGTTGCAACGCTGGTCGATGGAAATCCGGATAATAATTTTCTCAAAGAAAGCGAGACGGTTCGTTTCAACCCGAACGGAGCGCTGACCGGCGCGACATTCGTTGCCGCGGCTGGTCATCGGCTTTACCTGACGACGCCGCGCGGACTTTACGTTATCGATGTTAGCGATCCGACACACCCGCGCATCGCCGGCGAATTAACGAACAGTTTTCTGAAAAATCCGCGGTGCGTCGCGATCCAGTTCCGTTACGGATTCATTACTGACGATGAGGGCTTGAAGATTGTCGATCTTACCGAGCCGACGCGGCCGATTCCAATTCCACGCGCAACCGTGCGGCTCAATCACGCCGGACGTTTATATGTTGCGCGGACTTACGCTTACATCGCAAACGGACCGGAAGGACTAGCGATTGTCGATATTGAAAATCCGGAGCGACCGCACCTCGCTCAAATGTTCAACGCCGGCGGCGCATTGAATGACACGCGCGCGGTGCAGATCGGCAGCGTGAGTGCATCACAGTTTGCGCTCGTCGCCGATGGGCGGAACGGATTGCGCGTCGTGCAATTAATTTCACCGGACACGGTCGCTGGCGCGCAGGGATTCAGTCCGCGGCCAAATCCGAAGTTAATCGCGACCTATCCGACGAAAGGCGAAACGATTTGTGTTTCACGCGGACTCGAGCGCGATCGCGTGGTCGATGAGACCGGTGGGCAAACGGTCGTCTTCGGCCGTCGCGGATCGCGCCCATTTCATCTCGACGAAATGGAACGTTTCTATCGAAGATCGACATTCGTCCCGCAGTCGCGGGACAAGGATTTCGAGCGACGCAAAGGAGAACTTTATCGCGTTGAAGACGTCACCCTTTCGGGTGGTGTCCTGACGACCAAGGGCGGCGAAGTTTTGTTGCCGCTGGCGACGCCAACGCCGTCGCCGCAGCCCATGATGTTGCCGGTCGAGCCGGAAGTGGAACCGAGTGCGATCCCGACCGCGACGCCGCCGACCAAAATATTTCGGCGCGGTTATTGAAGTTGTAGAGGCGCTCGCCGCAGCGAGCGCCTTTGAATAGTCCGGCGTTTGATACAAGCGCCGCTACAACATCTGTGATGTTTTCTCGCAAAGGGATTGCGCGCCGCTTTTGGATTTAGTACAACGCGCTCGATATGGCCGACAAAAACAGCAAACAACCTTTGAATGTTCCTGGTGCCTGGTACGTCGACAGCACCTGCACGATGTGTCGCACTTGTCTCGAAGAAGCTCCGAACCTTTTGAAAACCAACGACGACGAGACGGCCGTTTATTTCGTTAAGCAACCTGAAGGCGATGCCGAGACCGCCGCCGCGCAGCGCTCGATGGAAGTTTGCCCGACACTGGCGATCGGCAACGACGGCTAGCGAAGGTCGATATCGATATCGTTATGGCGGGACCTTACACACGCGCGAACCCTTTTCCGGCGAAGGTCGTAACCAATCGTAGTTTGTGCGGGGAAGGATCGGAAAAAGACACCCGCCATTTCGAGCTCGATCTCAAAGGCTGGGGATTGAACTACGATGTCGGCGACTCCATGACGGTTTGGCCGACGAACGATCCGGCACTGGTGGATGAGATCATCAACAAGATCGGCGCCAAAGGCGATGAGACGGTCAAAGGACCGAATGGCGAAAAAGCTTTGCGCGAGGTGCTCTTTCGCGATTGCCGAATTACGCAAACGACGCCGAAATTTCTGAAAGCGATCGCCGAGCGAGCGGTCAACGGCGCGCCGTTATTGACCGAGCTCTTGAAACCGGAACGCAAACAAGATCTCGACACCTACCTTTGGGGAATGGAAATCGTCGATTTTTTGATCGAACACCCGTCGATCAAATGGACGCCGCAGGAACTGGTGGACACCCTCGCGAAATTGTTGCCGCGGATGTATTCCATTTCGTCGAGCCTGAAAGCGCACCCCGATCAGGTGCATTTCACCATCGACGTGGTGCATTACGAAAGCCGCGGCCGGAAGCGCAAAGGCGTTTGCTCTACCTTTCTGGCTGAACGCGCCGAGAAAGCTCCGATCCCGGTCTTTCCAAACGCATCAAAATTTCGATTACCGGAAGACGGCAACACCCCGATCATCATGGTCGGACCAGGCACTGGCATCGCGCCGTTTCGCGCGTTTTTACAGGAGCGCAAAGCGACCGGCGCGAAAGGAAAAAACTGGCTCTTCTTCGGATCCCAACACAAACACTGCAATTATTTTTACGACGACGAGTTTGAGAAAATGAAAAGCGACGGATTTTTGACGCGGCTCGATCTCGCCTGGTCGCGCGATTCCGCCGAAAAATCCTACGTCCAACACAAAATGTTGGAGAGCGCGGATGAAATTTGGAAATGGATGGATGGTGAAGGCGCGCACTTCTTTGTTTGCGGCGACGCCCGCCGCATGGCCAAAGACGTCGACGCCGCGCTCCGCAAAATCATTCAGGATAAAGGCGGCAAAAGCGAAGCGCAGACAAACGAGCACGTCGAAAAACTAAAAGCAGACAAACGTTACAAGCGCGACGTTTACTGAAATTTGCGACGAGCGCAGATCGCCGCTAAAAGATCGACATGCCGGAAGTCACCGCACCACCGAAACCAACCGCGTCTGCGTCGCAATGGACGCGCCAAAATCCGTTTCCTGGAAAGCTTGTCGTCAATCGCCGCTTGAGCAGTGACGACTCCGAAAAGGATACGCGACATTTTGAGATCGATCTCACCGGCTGGGGATTAAATTTCGAGCCGGGCGATTCGGTCGCGGTTTATCCGACAAATGATCCGAATTTGGTGAATGAAATCCTTCGTGCGCTCGGGGCGAAAGGTGACGAACCAGTGCCGGCAGCGAAAACGACGAAGCCGTTTCGTGAAGCGTTGCTGCGCGATTATGCCATCACCCAGCCGACGCCGAAGTTTCTGAAAGCAATTGCTCAACGCGCGTCCGCCGCGCCGATGCTGACGGAATTGTTGCACCCGGATCGCAAACACGATCTCGAAAATTATCTTTGGGGCGCCGAAGTGATCGATTTCTTGCTCGAGCATCCCTCGGTAAAAATCACCCCGGAGGAATTCGTCGGCCTGCTCACCAAATTGCAGCCACGACTCTATTCGGTGGCGTCGAGCCTGCGCGTTTTTCCCGATCAAGTGCACCTGATTGTCGATGTTGTGCAATATGAAAGCCGCGGCCGCGTTCGAAAAGGCGTCGCTTCAACGTTTCTGGCCGAACGCGCGGACAAAGTTCCGGTGCCGGTTTATCCCAGCTCGGCAAAACATTTTCACATGCCGGAAGACCAGAACCTGCCGCTGATCATGATTGGACCCGGTACCGGGATCGCGCCGTTCCGAGCGTTTTTGCAGGAGCGACGAGCTATCAGCGCAAAAGGAAAAAACTGGCTCTTCTATGGGGCGCAACGTGAGAAGTGCAATTACGCCTATAAGGAAGACTGGGAAGTTTTCACCCGCGAGGGCCTTTTGACGCGACTCGATTGCGCGTGGTCGCGCGATCAAGCGCATAAAATTTACGTCCAGCACAAGATGCTCGAAAACGCCGCCGAAATCTGGAATTGGATCGACGGCGAAGGCGCCCAGTTTTTTGTTTGCGGTGACGCGCGACGAATGGCGAAAGACGTCGACGCTGCGCTCCGCAAGATCATCCAGGAACAAGGCGGCAAGTCCGTGGACGAAGCGAACGGCTACGTCGAGAAGCTCAAGAACGACAAACGTTACAAGCGCGACGTCTATTAGATCGACATCTCGGTAGCGGCGCTCTTTGAGCGCCGGATTATTTTATTTCGGCGGTCATAGACCGCCGCTACAATTTTCCGCGATGAAGCTGACTCTTCTCGCGCTGATCCTTTCCGCGCAGATCGCCCACGCCGGTTTGGAAAAATATTCGGCCCTCGTCGTGGCAGATAAATATCCATTCACTGAGCCCGAACCGCACACGATCCGCGTCACTTATCTCGGAGTTAATGGGTTTCAGTTTGAATCAACTGGTCACGCGCTCCTAGTCGATCCTTACTTTAGCCGCGTCGGACTCTTGCCGGCCGCGCTCAATCAACGTATTCAATCCGAGCCCAATCGCGTTGCCGAAGGTTTGAAACATGTTCGCCCTCGTGTTGATGCCATCCTCGTCACGCACGCGCACTTTGATCATTTGCTGGACGCGCCTGAGATCGTCCGACGCACTCATGCGCGACTCGTCGCCGGACCAACGGCAGTTCAGCTGGTCGAGTCGCTCGGAATTCGACCTAACGAATGCCAAACCGCGAAACCCGGAGACGTGCGCAAGATCGGACCATGGACAGTTCGTGTTCTCGCGGCGCAACACGACCGGCTTTTCGGAAAAGTTCCATTCGAGTGCAACAGTCGACCCTCACCTCAATCCTCTCCCTCCGGGAGAGGCGGACGCGGAGCGCTTGGTAAGAGTGAAAGCGCATCACAACCAGTAAAAGTTTCGGATTGGTGTGTGGGTGAGCCGCTTGCATTTGTGATCCAAGCCGCCGGAAAGCGAATTTATATCGATTCTGGCGGCGTTCCCGGTGTACCGCCGGACCGGCGGATAAGAGGTGTCAATCTTGCAATTCTTGGAATGGCGCTGCCGGACAGCCGCCAAAGGTTCGCCGAAGCTGTCAATCAATTACGGCCCCGTTATGTATTGCCAAGTCATCAGGACGACATGTTCGCACCGATCGATCGCGGATTTACTTTTGGAAAAATGACGAACTTCCCGGCGTTGTTGCGCGAATCTAAAAATTTGCCCGGGCGCTTGGTTCTTCTCGATTATTTTCAGCCATGGACGCTGCGTTGAAGCGACATCCGCTGCTGGTCACGGCACTGGCGCCGGTGATCCCCCACCTGCTTGGAAGCGCATTCAACATTTGGTATAACATGACTGTGGTCGATCCGCTGCTGATCGCGGCGGGGTTGAAGCAGCGCTTCATCGACACGGTGATCGTTTGGAATCCGATTGCGTATCTCGCGGCGGTCGCCATTTGGACATATCTCATTCTTTCCCTGCGACCGGCGTTTCAACGGTTGCGCCGTGCCGAGAATGTTCCCGCCGACCAACTCAACCGGGACCGTCGGCGACTGGTTCATCTCCCATGGTATGGCGCGGCGATTTCCGGCGCGTCCTGGCTCCTGGGAGCGATTGCCTTTTTGGTTTCATTGGCGATAACCGGCCGGCCGATGAACGCACAATTATTCTGGCATCTGCCAATTTCGTTCGGGATTTCGGGATTTATTGCCACGACGCAGGGCTTTTTCGTGATCGAGTGGGCCACCCAATGGGGGCTGTTTCCGCTGTTTTTCCAGGACGCGCGGCCTGATCGGTTGAAAGGAATACGACCGATTTCGCTGCGGATGCGCGGATTCATGTGGGCGGTTTCGGCAAGCGTTTGTCCGATCGGATCGCTGCTGCTGTTGCTTTTTGCGCCACCGTCGCCCGGGACCAATCCGCTATTGTTCGGCGTCTTTGTCGGTGTGATCGGCGTAGCGTTCGCATTGTTTTCCGCGCTCTTGATTGGCCGTTCGGTTGCAGAACCGGTCGATGAATTGCGCGAGGCAGCCCAAGCGGTGACGCAGGGCCGGCTCGACGTGCAGGTCCCGTTGCGACGGGCCGACGAATTCGGCGCGCTGATCGGTGAGTTCAACCTGATGGTGACGGGATTGCGCGAAAAAGAACAACTGCGACAAACGTTCGGCGCGCACGTGGGACGGAAGGCAGCCGAGGAAATATTGACGCGCGATCCGGGACTCGGCGGAACGGAACAGGAAATCACGGTGATGTTTGTCGATATTCGCTCCTTTACGGCGCGTTCCGCGCATTTATCGCCGACGCAAGCCGTCGGCTTATTGAATGAATTCCTGCGCGCGATGGTGGAAGCAGTGGAGAGCGAGCACGGCGGAATGATCAACAAATTCCTGGGTGACGGCTTCATGGCGCTTTTCGGAATTGGCAGCGACACTCGCAATCACGCGGACAAAGCGGTCGCGGCAGCATGCTCGATTCAGCGCACGATGGAGCGATTGAATGCACAACGTGCAGCGCGCGGTGAGGACTCAATCCAGATCGGCATTGGCATCAACACCGGACCGGCCATCGTCGGCAGTATTGGTTCGCCCGAACGGATGGAATTTACGGTGATCGGCAACACCGTAAACGTGGCATCGCGCATCGAAGCGCTGAACAAAACGCTCAGCACATCGTTGCTCCTAAGCAAGGACACACGCGACGCGTTGCAACGATCCGTTGAATTACGCGCGCTCCCGCCGCAAGCGGTCAAGGGCGTCGATCAACCAGTCGAGATTTTTACGGTCGCGGCTTGAACACGCGCGCCGCGGCAAGCAATCCCAGCAACCAAATGGCGGCCGAGAAGATCGACAATGTGCCCCCGAAAATGAGCCAGCTGGGACGATAAGTAAGGACAACCTGGCCGTGCGACCCGGCTGGCACTTCCACCATCGGAAATAAACCACGGTAAGAATCGACATGAAGCTTCTGATTGCCAAGCCGCGCTTGGTAACCGCGAAAAAACGGGCGCGAAAAAGTCAGTAGCGCTGGAGCGCCGCCGCTTGGTACATCAACATCTGTCGTTACATGATTTCGCGAATCATCGATTTGGGAAACTGTCGCCACAACAAAGTGCTCGCTCGGTCTGGAGTCGATCGATGTGACCGGGCGAACACGCGCCAGCCGCGCGCCGATTCGATGATAGACAGCGCCTTCCATGGTTGAAGTGACGAATTCCCAATCCGGACCGAGCGCCGGATCAAGTCCCGAATCCCACGCAACAACGAGACCATCGACACCGAGCTGCGCCAGCAATCCAATCGAATTCGACTGGGCCCAGACGAGATATCCGGCCTCGTGGGAATTGATCTCGCCATGAATTCGAAAATCGAATTCGCGCGCGATACCGGCGGGGAGAATGGGACTGTAGCCGTTGAGGAAATGGAGACCGGCCCACATTGAAGTGCTGCCCGGCCTAACGAGTTGGCCAACGGAGGCGGGTTTGTTTTCGATCCGATAAGTTGATTCCGCCGGCGGATAGACGCTGAGATACAATCGGTGCGGATCAAGCGGCGCCGAATTGAGCAATTCCTGGCTGAGATTGTATTTCGGCACGCCACAATTCGACGGAATACAAAAATAAGTCGCGAGCAGGATCGCAAATGTAGCGACCGGCGGAGCCCAATCGCGAAATCTCATCCGCGGTAAAAACAATTCGTAAAGTGCCCAGACGACAGCGATCTGAAAATAAATCCAAGTGACCGTCGGGCCATAGTTACCCGCCAGGCCGAAGATCGACATCGGAATTGTTACGACGATCAGTGCCAGAACTATTGTCGAACCAGTGGGGGAGTTTGGCCGCACATTCAGCACTTCCGCGGCGCAAATGGCGAGGACGAGATGGAAGAGCGGCAGCCATCGAAAGCTCCACCGAAAAACGCCCGCGGTTGGAATCATTGCAAGTAAAAGCACGACCAGAAGTAAAATGAGCTCCCATTTCATTCGTCTGATCAGCATCCGCGGTCGCCAGATGAATCCCGCGATCAGCGCCGCCGGCGCAGCCACTCCACCCGCCAACTCGGTCGCCGTGTGCGGAAGATAATGCGTAGAAAAATCGGCCCACTTAACGGTCCAACAGGGGAGAATTAATCCAGGCAATGCGCGCCATGGAACAATCCATTGCCAATGGGCATCGGCGGGCTGCATTTCGCGCGCTGAGCCGTGGACGTAGTCTAAGATCGCCAGCCAGGCTGGCGCCGACAATCCAAAGCCGAGCGCGACACCGCCGAGCATCGGCAAGACAGGCGTGGCGAACTTGATTGACCCGCCTTCGCGCGAGGCTACAGCGCGGCAGGCCACCCACGCGATCAAGAGCACGAGCATCAAAACGGTGTAGGGAAATCCGCCGGTGACGACTAAATAGACAAACGGCGCCGGCCAGAGAAATCGCCAGCGGCTCCGTTGTCGATCGAGTGCGCGCTCCAGACCCCACCAAGCCCACGGCAGCCACGCGAATGCGCCAAGCGCGCCGAACCAATCGCTCGCGCCCCAACAGATGATCCAGCCGTTCAAAGCCGCGACCAGGGCGACGAAGATCGACACTGGAAAAGAGAATTTGCGATCGCGCGCGAGCAGAAACGCGCCGGCAGCGAGAACGAAGAGATGTGTAATCGAAAGTGCAGCCGCCTGTTGTGGAAACGTGAGTGGAAATTTCCAGATAGAAATGACGGCCGCGTTTATGAAGATTGAAAACGTTCCATACTGGAATTCGCCCGCGAGATTGCTGCAGACCCAGGAGTACGGGCTGAGCAGCGGAAAATGACCTTCATTCCAACTCCGCGCCACGTCGGCGAACACCGGCAAGATCGACAATTGATAGTCGTCGTTCCAAAAAACGAGCGGATCGTGCCGAAGAAGAAGGAGACAGAAACCGACGACGAGTAGACCGGCTGATGTGGCACCGATTACATCAACGCGAGTGGATCGCGTAGACATCTCGCGATCTTAACGCCCAACGCTCAACGCCCAACGCCCAATATCGAATGCAGAGGCTCTGAATTTCTGCTTATTGGATGTTCGGCGTTCAGCGTTCGGCGTTTTCTTCTTCATAAGACGACCGGTTTTCCCTCGGTCATGACAAGCACCTTATCTTCGATGCCGTGGACGCGAGCCGATTCGCGCAAACGCTCGAGCGGTTCTTCCAACGGCTCGTACCCCAAGCGAAAACTGCCGTAATGCATCGGCACGAGCGTCTTTGCTTTGAGCTCGTTGAAAGCGCGCACCGCTTCTTCCGGATTCATGTGCACTTCGCGCGCGAGTGGCGGATCGTAAGCGCCGATGGGCAGAAGCGCGATCTCGATGTTGTGGCGTTCGCCAATTTCTTTGAAGCCCTCGAAATAAGCGGTATCGCCGCAATGAAACACGGAGCGCCCGTTCGCGCCGATTACGAAACCGCCAAAGCCGCGATGAGTATCCGCAAGAAAGCGAGCGCCCCAATGATGCGCGGGAGTGAGAGAAATTTTGAGCGGACCGAGCTCGATCGTCTGCCATTCATCCAGCTCGTGCACAATGTTGAATCCGAGCCGATGGACGAGACGGCCCACGCCCACTGGAACGACGATCGGCTGATCGGCCGCGACGAGCCGCAGCGTGCGGCGATCGAGATGATCGAAGTGCGCGTGAGTCACGAGTACGAAATCGATCGAAGGCAGATGATGAATATGAAAGCCGGGCTCCTTCAGTCGCTTGATTACTTTGAGCCACATCGACCAGATCGGATCGATCAGGACATTGGCATCGTGCGTTTGAACGAGAAAAGAGGCGTGCCCGATCCAGGTGATGCCAATTTGGCCGGGCTGCACTTTGGGAAAGAGCGGTCGGGCGCGCGCGCCGGAGCGTTTCGTAAACAGCGTCGGAATCCAAACGCTGGTGATGAAATTGCGCTTTGTCCAATCGCTACCGGGACGCAGTTTTACCCGGGTCGATTTTTTCGCGCCAGCGTGCGGCGCTTGGCGAACTATCTTTCGCTTTCTCGAAAACGGATTCGGCACAGTCGATGAACGATATAAACTTGCCGGGGCGAATCAAAAACATTCACCACGCCGCGAAAAACAGTCGAATTCGTATTTGCCAGTAAGAAAGTGACACCGGCCGGGGCAAGCATGCAAAAATTCCGTAGCGCCGCTGCGGATTTGGGCGGGGATCGCGCTCGTTATCCAAGCTTTGAAAGCGTTGGAAGAGCGGGTCGTCGCCGAAGAAAGCATTCGGCCAGTTGCGCTCGACAAATTTTCGCTGCGGTGAGTTTGGCGGGAAATCGTGGACGAAGACGGCGCACGGTTTTCCGGTCCGCAGGAGATCGAGGGCGAGCTTGAGCGCGCGGAAATCTTTTGGCCCATCGATCAAGACCGCGTCGCCGGGCTGCAATCGTTGCGGCAAGATCTCGCGCGAATCGCCGTAGAGAAGCTCGACATTCCGTTCACTCTTCAGTTTCGCTTCGGCGGCGGCGGCGTTTTCCGATTGTCGATCGTATTCGATGCTGATGATTCGCGCGTCGGCAAAACAGCGCGCGAGAATGAGCGTGCTTTTGCCGCGAGCGCGGCCGGATTCGAGAATTTGCTTTGGCGCAAACGGTTTTACGGCCGCATAAAACAAGAACATCTCGCTCTCCCAAATTCCGCCGAAGCCGGCTTCGGGCAGAATGCTTCCGATTATTTCTCGATACTCCGGTAGCAAAGCATCGGCGCGATCGGCGAGGGCGGCTTTGCTGAGTAATGCAGGCGCAGTTCCCGGCATGTGGAGAATCATCGGCGGTTTGTGTGGTTAGGCCACAGGATTTACGTTTTAGCATCGCGCTCGGAGAGCGCGACCCGCCTATAATGATGTCGATGCAAAACTTGCCGTTCGACCAGCGCGCCTGCTTCATCGCGGGCGCGGCGAAATCCGGGACAACCTTGCTCGTTTCGTTGCTCGACAGTCATCCCGAGCTGCTAGTGATGCCGCAGGACACGGCCTATTTCCCGACGGTGCTGACGAAATACCGAACGCGCGGACGCCGGGCGCAATTCGATTATTTGACCAAGGAATCGTGGACAAACGTGTTATTCGGGTTTCAGGCGATGCGCGGACGGCAGGACTACGCCGAGTTTCCAAAACAAAAATTTCTCGAGACATTCGAGCGAGTGGCTTTCGATCCCGCCAACATGAACAGAGATTTGCTGGTGCTGATGATGGAAGCGTACGCGGAGGTCGTAGGCGTTCCGCTCGACCGGATAAAACGCTGGGTTGAAAAAACTCCGGCCAATCGCAATTACGTCTCGGAAATTTTCAATCAATTCCCGAAAGCGAAGCTGTTGCTGACGATGCGTGATCCGCGCGCGTTGCTGGCGGCGCAGATCGCGCTCGAGCACACGAGAAAGACGCGGCGGTTCTCGGTTTACTATGTCGTCGCGCACTGGCGGGCGGCGGCAAAGCTCGCAAAAAAAATTCGGACCAAGGAAATTCCAGGTCTGGTCGTCGGCTACGAAGACCTTGCGCTCGATCCCAAGATGTCGATGCAAAAAGTATGCGATTATTTGGAGATCAATTTCGATCCCGATATTGTGCTGAATCCGACGAAGGTTGGACGCTCGTGGGCGGGCAATTCCGCGGCCGGTGTTCGGTTTGCGGAAATCAGCACCGCGCCGGTGACGCGCTGGAAGAACGAACTGCATGAGGATGAGGTCGGCTGGGTGGAATGGCACTGCCGGGATTTAATGCCGGAATTCGGCTACGAGCCGCGGCTGAATCGCCGCTCGCTCCGGTATTTCATGAAACCGATCCGGGGCGAGAGACCGAAAGAATTTCTGAAATCGCGCGCATACTCGCTGCGTGATCGATTAAAACGCTGATTCACGCAGCATCGCGCTGTAGGGGAAGCAGTTTGCTTCCCGCTGAAATTTAAGAGGGACGCTAACAGCGTCCCCCACAGTTCAAGGTTGATTGGGCCACGATTTGGCTTTCAGTTCTGACCGCTATGAGGGCTTCGAAGGTCATTGCTCCGATTGTTTTGATTTGCGCGACCGCGTTTGCGGTCGAGACGCGATTGCCATTTCAAACGGTCTTTAAGGGTCAGGCGCAGTTCAACCGTCTGGTTTCGCTGGCAAAAAGTAACGATTGGAAATCGCTGTCGATCGGCGAGCGGACTGCGGTGGTTGGGCAGGCGCTCTCCGGGACGCGTTACAAATCGTACACGCTCGAGATCGATAATCGAATCGAGTCCCCCTCGGTGAATTTCAACGGACTGGATTGCTGGACGTTTTTCGAAACATCGCTCGCGTTCGCGCGGATGCTGAATGAATCGGAAGCGAATTGGAGTCCAGAAAACTTTTTGCATTACATCGAAGTCGACCGATACCGCGGCGGCGTCTGCACAGGCGAATATCTCTCGCGGCTGCATTATTTGGAGGATTGGCTCTACGACAATGACAAGCGCGGTCTGGTAGAAGACCTGACGACGAGGCTTGGTGGCCAAAGTGTGCCGCATGCGGCGCATGAAATGACGGTTGCGTGGAGGCATTATCGTTACCTGGCGGCGAACAAATCGCTGCTCGGGCCGCTTGCACGAATGGAAGCGGACGTTTCAAGGCGACCGCTCTACCAAATTCCAAAGAATCGGGTGGCGAAAATCGAACCGAAACTTCAGAGCGGCGACATTATCGGAATTGTTTCGCACGATGGGCGTTTGTATTCGACGTCACACGTCGGCCTGGCGCTACGCACGCCGGACGGCGTTTTGCATTTCCTGCACGCTTCGGCCCCGCACAACTACGGCAAGGTGGTCGTCGATTCGCGGCTTTCAGATTATCTGAGGAAATATCGTAGCGATTCAGGAATTCTGGTCGCGCGGCCATTGAAGTAGTTACCGAGTTTCGGCGATTGTGGTTGTGCCGATCCCCTGCCAAGATCGACATTCGCGAATGAAGATATCGATCTCGTCATTGTCGATGTTGTTGGCCGTCATGACCGCGGGTCCGGCTTCCGGTGAAACCAAGATTCGGGTCGGTCATTTTCCAAATATCACTCACGCACAGGGCGTGATCGCGCATGCACTTTCGCGACAAGGGAATGGTTGGTTTGAGCAGCGGCTGGGCGAAGGAACGAAGATCGAATGGTTCGTTTACAACGCCGGGCCAAGCGCGATGGAAGCGATTTTCGCGAATTCGATCGATTTGACTTACGTCGGCCCCGGGCCGGCGCTGAACGCTTACACAAAAGCCAATGGCGAAGAGATCCGTCTAATCGCCGGTGCGGCCAACGGTGGAGCCGGCCTTGTTGTTCAGGCCGACCAGAATTTAAAAGCGCCCGCAGATTTTCACGGCAAAAAAATTGCCACGCCGCAACTCGGCAATACGCAGGACATTTCGTGCCGCGCATGGTTAACGGAGGGCGGACTGAAAATCACGCAGCTCGGCGGCGACGCCCAAGTGATCCCGACACAGAATCCCGATCAGTTGGGGCTGTTTAAGGAAAAAAGGGTGGACGCGGTTTGGACAGTCGAGCCATGGCTGTCACGTCTGGAACAGGAAGCTTCCGGCAAAGTGATTGTCGAAGAAAAGGATGCAGCAACTACGGTGTTGGTTTCGAGCGTTAAGTTCCTGAAGGAGAAACGCGAGCTGGCAAAGAAATTTGCGCAAGCGCACGCCGAACTGACCGATTGGATCCTTAAAAATCCTGAAGAAGCACAACGGTTAATCAAAGCGGAGCTGCTTGAAGAAACGAAAAGCGACATGACACCGCAAGTAATCACATCCGCGTGGAAGCGAATTGTTTTTACATCGGAAACGCCGCGCGCGCCAGTTGAGAAGTTCATGCAAAATTCGGTGCGCGCGGGTTTCATCAAGACTGCGCCCGATCTTTCGAAACTCTTCGGAAAGCTCTAATGTCGCTGCAAGAAGAACTGCGCGGACCACCACCCGCGAAACTCGTGGTGGATCACGTCTCGAAATGGTTTCGCCAAAAGCGGCAGATAGTGCATGCGCTGGACGATGTCTCGCTGGAGGTCGCTGAAGGCGAGTTTATCGTGATTGTCGGGCCGAGCGGCTGCGGGAAATCAACCTTGCTCGATATCATCGCCGGTTTGGAGAAACCGGACAAAGGCCAGGTCATGGCCGACAACCAGCCGGTGCTCAATCCCGGGCGGCATCGTTTGGTGATGTTTCAGGAATCGGCGCTGTTTCCTTGGCTGAATACTTTCGGGAACGTGATGTTCGGCTTGAGACTAAAGCCGGGCCTGCGCAATTCCGAGCGGCGGGAGGTCGCAAAGTTTTTTCTTCATCTGGTCGGTCTGGAAAAATTCATGGAAGCAAACGTGCACGAGCTTTCCGGCGGGATGAAACAGCGCGTGGCTTTGGCGCGTGCGCTCGCGCCGAATCCGCGGGTGTTATTGATGGACGAGCCTTTCGCCGCCCTCGATGCGATGACACGTGAGCAACTCTACGGCGACATTCAGCGGATTTGGGAAAAGCGCCGCAAAACAATCATTTTCGTCACCCACAACGTCCGCGAAGCGGCGTGCTTGGCCGACCGAGTCATGATTATGTCGCCGACTCCGGGACGCATCCGCGAAGTTTTTCAAGTGGATCTCCCGCGACCACGCGACTTTAACAGCATCGAAATCGCGCAACACGCAGCCAAACTTACGACCGTCTTGAAAGGATTTGCCGAACAAGAAGTCGCGACCACCTGATGAGACGGAGCTTGCTCGCAATTTTATTTTTTGTCGCGCTGGTCGCGATTTGGACGCTGATGGTGCGGTCCAAGATTTGGTCGCCGGTGTTACTGCCGTCTCCGCGCAGCGTCCTAGATTATCTGGTTAATGCCGCGCGTGATGGCAGTTTGGTTAGCGCCGCATCGGTCACGTTACGCCGGCTCCTGATCGGGTACTTCATCGGGCTTGCCATCGGTTTACCACTGGGACTTTTGACTGCGTCGCTCACATTTGTGGAAGACACGATCGGCGTCCTCGCGCTCGGTTTGCAAACCTTACCGAGCGTCTGCTGGGTCCCGCTGGCGCTGCTCTGGTTCGGTCAAACCGAAGGCGCGATGTTGTTCGTCGTAATCATGGGAACGGTTTGGTCGGTCGTGATCGCAACCGACACCGGCGTGCGGACGATTCCGCCGATCTTCGCGCGAGCAGCACGGACAATGGGTTCGGGCCCGTTTCATAGGTGGGTGCACGTGATTCTGCCGGCCTCACTTCCCTATTTGATCAGCGGAATGAAACAGGGCTGGGCGTTTGCCTGGCGGTCGTTAATGGCCGCGGAAATTTATGTGACGATTCTGACCGGATTTGGTTTGGGCCATCTGCTCCATTATGGCCGCGAATTAAACGCAATGGACCAGGTCATCGGAATCATGCTCGTGATTGTCGTGATCGGTTTATTGGCTGATAAAATTTTGTTCTCGCCCTGGGAACGTTTCCTCCACCGTCGTTGGGGGACGGGCCGAGTGTAGAAGTTAGATGTCGACCTGCTTCGTTGAGCTACGGCGCGACAGGCAAAGTGACCGAAAAGGTCGCGCCTTTGCCTGAGCCTTCGCTCTGTGCTCGAATGATGCCGCCGTGCATTTCGACGATCGCCTTACTGATGGCGAGACCGAGGCCGAGACCTTCGCGTCGCATTTCGAGTTGCTCGAA
>Ga0209690_1000509_pt1 | contig 20897 bp, 22 predicted proteins | sample GraSoiAngelo_150_FD_186164 | JGI IMG/M metagenome (GOLD analysis project Ga0209690, IMG submission 186164) | Grasslands soil microbial communities from the Angelo Coastal Reserve, California, USA - 14_1009_09_40cm (SPAdes) (version 2) | ecosystem: Environmental > Terrestrial > Soil > Grasslands ...
CAGATCGGCGCGCAGGGAACCGGAGCGGCCGGAACGTCCAGCAGTTCAGGGTGCGTCAGTCGGGTCACCGGCTTCTACCAAACCAGCATTGGTGTGTTGGTTCAGGTCTGTGGCACGCCCGCGCACTCGGCCTGGAGCCGGATCGTATCGTGGCGTGACTTCTAGGGACCTGCCCCCTTAATCCGGTCCTTAAGGCTAGAGGGAGCAACAGTCTGGGGATATGCTCAGGGGGGAACCGGTTTTTTCTTAGCCCTCTTCCCATTGGGCTGGGCTTTCATCCCGTCCACGTCCAGAACGATGGCTTCCGAGAGGAACACGTGGCTAACGATCTGGTGCGCGCCGCTCGTGCGGGCGAGTGCGATCACCCGATCGAGTTCGGCCCGGCTTTTGGCTATGCCCAAGATGTAGACGACACCGTTCGCCACTCGCAGTTGGTAGTTGACCGCACGCACACCCGGCGCTAACACCATTCGGGCCCCCAGCGTGTTCTCGATCCACGTGTCCTTGGGGAGTGACTTCAACCAACTCTTATCCGTGACCTTGATCTCATTGTAAAGCTCCCGGACGCCGTCGACCTTGCGGGTCAGATCTTCTGCCTTCTGCCGGGTCGCCGCGTCCCTGACGGACCCCGTCAGCATCACCATGCCTTGATAGACATCGGTGTTGATGTCCAGTAGGAGCGCTTCGTCGAGTAAGGCGTTGTTGATTGTGTTCTTGATGCTCAAATCATCCAGAACGTTGTACAAAGAGCGGTCGGCGGGGAGCGTCCGGCCGACATTGATGCCGTTGCTTATGGCCGTCTGGACCAACGAGGCACATCCTGCGAGCACGCTGGCTAGCGCCATCATCCCGACAATTCGAAGGATCATTCTCGTCTCCCCTGCTTCAAGCCGCCGCCGCACCTTAAAGTACCATAAAGCATTATCTACAAAACCGGGCACTGGTAAGATTTGACGGAAGAGGCTGGAATAAATCAGTGATGGGGTGTTAAATGCTACTCAGTGTCCCACAAAGGCTGCTTCTCCTCAAACTATGAGCCCGTCTGACAAGCAAATCATCTTTTCCCTCATCGGCGTGGGCCGCGTGCACCCGCCCAAGAAGCAGGTGCTCAAGGATATCTACCTGTCCTTCTATTACGGGGCCAAGATCGGCGTCCTCGGGTTGAATGGATCGGGGAAGAGCACGCTGCTGCGCATCATCGCGGGCGTGGACAAGGACTACCTCGGAGAGGTCACGTTCGCAAAAGGCTATAGCGTCGGGCTGCTGGAGCAGGAGCCCCTGCTCGCCACGGGGAAGACCGTCAAGGACATCGTCGAGGAGGGGCGGCGGGACGTCATCGACCTGTTACGCGAGTATGAGGCGGTCAGCAACCGGCTCGGCGAGGAGCTTTCGCCGGATGAGATGGAGAAGCTGCTGGAGAAGCAGAGCCGCCTGCAGGAACAGATCGAGGCGGTTAACGGCTGGGAGCTCGAGAACCAGCTCGAGATCGCCATGGACGCCCTCCGGTGCCCGCCGCCTGATACCCAGGTGGACGTGCTGTCGGGTGGGGAGAAGCGCCGCGTCGCGCTCTGCCGGCTGCTGATCCAGGAGCCCGACATCCTGTTGCTGGATGAGCCGACCAACCATCTCGATGCGGAGTCGGTCCAATGGCTGGAGCAGCACCTCCGGCAGTACAAGGGCACCGTCATCGCCGTGACCCATGACCGCTACTTCCTGGACAACGTGGCCGGCTGGATCCTGGAGCTCGACCGAGGGCACGGCATGCCCTTCGAAGGGAACTACTCCTCGTGGCTGGAGCAGAAACAGGCGCGTCTGGAGAAGGAGGAGAAGGCGGACGCCAAGCGGCGCATGACACTGGAGCGCGAGCTGGAATGGATCCGCATGTCGCCGAAGGGCCGGCACGCCAAGGGCAAAGCCCGCCTCACGCGCTACGAGCAACTGCTCGGCGAGCAGCAGGACAAGCTGGCCGAAGACCTGGAGATCTACATCCCGCCCGGTCCGCGTCTCGGCGACCTCGTGGTGGAAGGCAAGCATCTGGGCAAATCCTACGGCGACAAGCTGCTGTTCGAGAACCTGAGCTTCAACCTGCCGCGGGGCGGGATCGTCGGCCTGATCGGGCCGAACGGCGCGGGCAAGACCACCCTGTTCAAGCTGATCGTCGGCAAGGAGCAGCCGGACGCCGGCTCTATCAGGATCGGCGAGTCGGTCAAGATCGGCTACGTGGACCAAGACCGCGTGCTGGATGGCAACAAGACGGTCTGGGCAGTGATCGCGGACGGCAAAGACACCGTCACGCTCGGCAAAATTGAAGTCAATTCTCGGGCCTATGTCGGGCGCTTTAATTTTCCCGGTCCCGATCAGCAGAAGAAGGTGAAGGATCTCTCTGGCGGCGAGCGCAACCGCGTGCACCTCGCACGCATGCTCAAGGAAGGGGCCAATTTGTTGCTGCTCGACGAACCGACCAACGACCTGGACGTGAATACCCTGCGGGCCCTGGAGGAAGGGCTCGAGCGGTTCGGCGGTTGCTGTATGGCGAGCAGCCACGACCGCTGGTTCCTGGACCGCATCGCGACCCATATCCTGGCGTTTGAAGGGGACAGCAAGGTCGTGTGGTTCGAAGGCAATTACAGCGAGTACGAGGCCGACCGGAGGAAGCGGCTCGGCAAGGAAGCGGATCGTCCGCACCGGATTCGCTATCGAAAGCTCACGCGGTAGGCCGGGTCCTTACGCCGATTCAGCCGAGTCTGTGTCTTTCTCCTCCTTGGCGTCTCCAGGGTGGAGCCCGTGCTTCTTGAGGAGCTTGTAGAAGTCGGCGCGGTAGCGACCCGCGATCTGGGCGGCGCGTGAAATGTTGCCGCCCGTGAGCTGCAATACCGCCTTCAGGTAGTTCTGCTCGAACTCGTCCCTGGCCGCCGTCAGCGGTTTGACTTGCCCGGTGGGCTCCTGGGTGACGCTCGGGAGCAGGTCGGGTGTGATCATGTCTTGGCTGGAGAGGACGACCGCCTTTTCGACCACATTTTCCAGTTCGCGGATGTTGCCGGGCCAGGAGTGGAGCATCAGTTTCTGCATGGCTTCGGGGAGAAACCCCCGGATCTCTTTCTGCATCCGCCGGGCGCTTTGTTGCAGGAAGTGCTGGGCCAGGAAGGGGATGTCGTCCCGCCGTTCGCGGAGCGGGGGCATCGTGATCGGGAAGACTTGAATTCGGTAGAAGAGGTCCTCGCGGAATGTCCCGGCGCGGACGGCTGCGCTCAGATCTTTGTTGGTCGAGGTGATGAAGCGAACGTCCACCTTGCTGGGGCGCTCGGCGCCCACCTCCAGCACTTCGCGCTCCTGGATGGCGCGCAGGAGCTTGACCTGCAGGGTCAGCGGCATCTCGGCGATCTCGTCGAGGAAAAGCGTCCCCCCCTGGGCGCTCTGGACGAGCCCGCGCTTGGCGTGCTGGGCGCCGGTGAAGGCCCCCTTGACGTGGCCGAAGAGTTCGCTCTCGAAGAGGCTTTCCGGGATCGCGCCGCAGTTGACCCCGATGAAGGGGCCCCGCGCCCGGCGGCTGTTACAGTGGATGACGCGGGCGATGACTTCCTTGCCCGTGCCGGTCTCGCCCAGAAGGCAGATCGTGGCGTCGGTCTCGGCGACACGGGCGACTTGATCCAACAGGACCTGCATCTTGGGACTTCGGGCGACGACGTTCTCCAAGCCGTAGAGCTCTTTGACCAGCAGCTTGAGCCGCTGGATCTCGCGGCTCATCCGCTGCTGCGCGAGGGCCTTCTCAAGCGTGGCCTCGAGCTCTTTATTGTCGAACGGCTTCGTGAGGTAACCGAAGGCGCCCTTCTGCATGGCCTCGACGGCGTTGGGGATGCTGCCGTGCGCGGTGAGGAGCAGGACTGGCAGATCCGGGTGGATGAGCTTCAGCCCTTCCAGGACCGACAGCCCGTCCCGGTCCGGCAAGCGCAGGTCGGTGAGGGCCAAGTCGAACATCTCGCGCTTGGCGAGGGCGAGGGCCTCCTCGCCGGTCGCGCACGTGGTCACGGCGAAGCCATTGGCCGACAGCCGCATCGAGAGGAGCCGGAGCAGGGCCTCGTCATCGTCCACGACTAGGATGCGTTCTTGCACCATCGGGCCCTTAGGGGTGATTGCCTTTGTCGGCCGGCGGGGGGGTCTTGAGAGGCGGCTTTCCGGGTCGCGTCATCTCCTTCATTTCCTTGTCGATCTGCTTCAGGGCTTGGAGTCGCTTCGTTAACTCTTCCACCTTCTTGTCCCGTACTTTGACCTCACGTTGCATGACCTGCGACGCCGAAGTCTCCAACTCCAGCAGGTCGCGGACCAGGCGATCGGTGGCCTCGGCGAATGAGCCTCGCGGCAGGAGAGCGGTTGGAGCATCGTGCAGGAACTCGAGCCAGAACTGGCTCGACTCGGCCAGGTGACTTTTCGGGGCCGCCTCGATGACGTCCTGGAAATGTTGGGCGGCGACTTCCTGGCTTTCGTAGAGGGCCAGCAGCGCACGGGTGTAGTGCGCGCGGTCGCAGGTGTGGGTCTCCTGACAGGTGTCGAGGAGCTGGTCCTGCTCATGGGCGAGGGCCTGATTGCGTGCGGCTTCCGGAGCATCAAGGAAGAAAAGGGGTGAAGAAGAGTAAGGACCGCCTCGCAGGAAAGCGCAGGCGTGCACGGTGAGCAGCAACACCAGCACCAGTCCGCGGTAGACTCGCGTGGTCGGGTTCATGCGGGACCTTCTTTCCGGGCCAGGGGCAGGGTGAAGTGGACCGTCGTCCCTTTGCCCAAGTCGCTTTCGACCCAGATCCGCCCTCCATGCGCCTCGACGACTTTCTTGGCCAGCGCGAGCCCCAGACCGCTGCCGGCCAAGGTGTTCTTCGCGTACGCCCGTCCCTGGTAGAAGCGTTCAAAAATATGCGGCAAGTCTTCGGGTCGAATACCGGGCCCCGTGTCCGCCACTGACACGTGGATCACTCCGGCTTTGACATCCGGGTGCAGGCGGAGCTTTACGGTCGCGCCTTCCGGACTGAACTTGAGGGCATTCGAAAATAGGTTGTCCAGGACCTGTTCGATCCGGGCGCCGTCAGCCGACACCCACACCCGGTCGGACGGTGCCTCGGTCAGGATCTGAATGTGTTTGCCTTCGGCCAGAAGCCGAACTTTGGACACCGACGTTCCCGCCAGGCGCAGGAGGTCGGTGGGTGCGATCTGATAGACCATCATCCCGGCCTCCATCTTCGAGAGATCGAGCAGCGTGGAGATCAGGCGGATCAGCCGCTCGCTGCTGTCCTTGATGATCCGCAGGGTCTCGCTCTGCTCCTGGCTCAAGGCGCCGGGAATCTCGTCCAGCAGCAGTTGCGTGCCCATGTGGATGGAAGCCAGCGGGGTGCGCAGCTCGTGGGAGACGTGGGCCAGGAACTCGGCCTTCATATCGTCCAGTTCCTGGAGCTTCTTGCCCATCCAGTTCACCGTGTCGACCAGTTCGCGCAGGTCGCTGGGGGCTTCGACGTTCACGGATTGTCCGAATGTCCCTTGGCCGATCTGCCGGATGTGCTGCTGCACCTGTCGCAACGGATACAGTATGCTGTAGGTCGCGAGCCCGGCCAAGCCCATTCCGAGGAGGACGACGGCGATGATGAGGTGCTGGGTAATGACCTCGGCGCGGGCCGACCGCGCCCGGGAGTCGATGACGAGCGCGTTCGCCCTGGTCTCGTGCAGGGTGACGTACGCGTCCAGGGCGTCCGTTATCCGGGCAATGAGACCGTCACGCCGAGTTTCATACCCGGCCGTCGACCGGGCCTTGCGACCCGCCGCGCCGCGGAAGAGGTCCAGGTATTCCTGGTGCAGCCGATCCACTTCCTTCAGCAACTTCTGGCCCTGGGGCATGGATTCCTGCTGCTGCAGCGTCGTCAGGATCTGGCGGAACTCATCGGCTTCCTCATTGAAGTCCTGTGCGAACGCCTTGTCACGGACGACTAGGTACTTCTTTTCGCTCCGCAGTTGGGCGAAGAGCTTGGCAAGGAGCCGCTTGGCCGTGTCGATGGATGGATAGTGATAGGAGACCAGTTGCGTGCTCAAGGTGGTGAGCTGCCGGAGCTGGCTCAGGGCGTAGAAGTTGACTCCCGCCACCACGATGATGATGGCCAGCGAACTCAATGCCAATCGCCAGAAGATCGAGAGTTTCCTCAAAGCCCTTTCTGAGCGTCCCGCAAAACTAAGGAGCTGTGCGTTGAGGGGTGAACGGTTAGTTTTCTCTACTGCAGGGGAATCCATACACGTCTAATACATTGTGAATCAGCGTAAATCAATGGAAATCAATCGGATCAGTGTGCGCTACGTACAACTACTGGATGCTATAGCTCTCATCCTAACTCTTTGCCCTGGGCAGTGATCGACGTGCAACTCCTTTAAAGTTCTGGGAAAAGAACTGTTCGGCAAGCGCTGGACCAGTCGGTGCCACGCTTGCTCGTTAAAAAGTGTGTTGAGGGTTTTTCCCTGAGACAGGGGAAGCGTGAGGGTTTCGCTCATCAGCCTGTAGGAGAACCCGTACATCCCTATCACATTGAGATATCAACAAAATCACATTGATCCCAGTACAACTACCGAATGCAAGGTCATGCAGTTTGCTCCCTCTCCTCCTCGGTTTGACTGGTCATTCAGCCCCATCTTGTTCAAATCGTAGTGAAATCTGGTGTGGCACCTTGCTTGCTCAAGCAGCCAACAACTTTCCGCGGTACGGGGCCAATAAGGTACGTCAGAGGAGCGAGCGGTGTCGGAAACAATCTGGAACGCATGGAAGATGACGACATTCGGTCTCCTGTTGGTCGGCGCGACGGCTCTGGTCACGACGCTCGTCATGAGTTACCGGGCTGATCACGACGACCTCAAGCAGACAGGGGCCGCGTCGCGTGCCAACGCGTCGGCGCGGAAGGCCTCGGTGCCGAGCCAACTCGAGGTGGCGGCGTGCCGAGCCTATGCCCAACAGCGAACTGAGGACAAGACGATGCCCGTGAGCAAGGATGTCGCAAGCGGCGGTGCCGGTGACGCCGGCGTGGGCGCTGCGGGCGGTGCCATCGCTGGCGGGGGCATCGACGCCGGCAAGGAAGCGGCGGGACACGATGCGCAATACCTGGGTGTCTACCGTTCATGCATGCGCCAAAAAGGATACTAACCGGCCATCTCAGCGATGGGGGAAGCATGGAACCGTTGGGTGACGGGCTCCAGCTTGTGGGCTTTTTGGTGGTGACGGCCATGGTCTTGGCGTCGCTGGTGGCGGTCGCCATCGGGATCACGGTCTTCTTGTACATGACCGACCGGAAGATCGTGATCTTCAAGAAGAGGTCGTCTTCTCACGAGCTCGGACGCAAGCCCGAAAATATTCCGGCTGAAGCGCAGTCCTGAGCGCGTTCAGCAGGAGGCATCGTATGGAGTACGTTGTCGTAATCCTGCTCCTTTCGATTTTCATCGGTCTCGTCCTCCGATTGAGCACCGGTAGGGAACGAAGGAGCCGCACGGGACCCAGAACGCCGGCCCGCTTCGTCCACCTCACGGGCCGGCACCTCAGGATTACTGCTCGACACGGTGAGTGATCGCCAGCGGAATAGATAGGAGGCCCACAAGATGGTACCAACACCAAGATCTGAAAGGACGATGGCCGGAGAACAGCGGCTCATGCCGCGGTTCCACCTCCTGACGCGTGTGGACATTGCGGTGGCCGGCGGTGGTGACTTCTACTGGGGGAGCGTGCGCAACCTGAGCCGGACCGGCGTGGCGGTCGTCCTAAAGCACAATTTGGTGCGCAACGAGAGAGTCACCATCCGCTTCCATTTCCAGAGTCTTGATGGCAGGGAAGTCATCGAAGAGCTGATCGCCAAGGAGATCTGGCAGTGCGGCGACAACACAGGGTTGGAATTTGAGACGCCGCTGACGGTCGGCTCGCCTGCGGTGCAAAAGGCGCGGTATCTGATGACGCACCTCGAGGCGAAAGAATCGGGACACTAACAACGACGAAGTCAAGAGACATGACGGGCCTAGCGTGGATCTTCACGGTCGGGGTCGCTGTCGCAGTGATTGGCGCCCCCGGCCCCGCGCCCGCACAGGCTGCAAATTCGCAAGCCGGAGCTTGGACGGGCGGCGGCGCATTGGGCTTGTTGGCCAACACACCCAATAACACCGCCTTCGCGCTCAACCTGGACTTCAACTACCGTCTGAACCATGAGCTTTCGGTGGGTCCGTTGCTCCAGTTGGGGTTCACCGGAGACTTGACCTTGACCGGACTTTCGGGGCAGGCCAAATGCTGGCTCAATGTGCCGGGTACCGGGGATCGCGGCAAGCTGGTCTTGCAGGCGGGGCTCGGCTTTGTCCATGCGGACTTTCGCCAGTCCGATACCTCCTGGCTGCTCCCGATTGGGGTCGGCTTTGAGTACGCTCTGGATCGGAGGTTCGCGGTGACCGCCACCTTTCTCCTCAACTTCACGGATCTGGACACCGGAGGGGGAACAGGCACGAACGTGATGCCCGGGCTCACTTTGGGCGTCCGCTTCTGACCGACCGCCGGATCAGCTTTTCACAACCCCAAGCATGATTGGGACCGACAAACCAGCCCGACGCACTGTGTTCGGGTCGAGGAGGTGATCGCATGTTGACACACGGATGGCGGGCAGATCTCCAAGGCTACATGAAAAGCGCTGGGCTCATTCTGTACCACATTGGGGTGATAATCCTGAGCGGCGGGATCGCGTTGTCCCTGCCGTTTGTTGCAGGTTTTCTTGCAGAAAATTTCATGGACTATTGGGATCGGATCAAGAACGAAGAGGTCCTCCTCATCTCAATCGAGATCGCGGTGGCGCTCTTCCTGATTCTCGCCTTCAACTACATCGGCAGGAGCATCAGGGACAGGAAGATTGCTACGGTAGCAGCCGGCGCGGGTCTGGCGATGTTTTTCCCCGCCAGGGGACGTCTGACCCGGAAACGGATCAAGAACGCAAAACAAAAGCACGGCAAGTTGCGAAGTGTCATGATTATCGGGGCAACGGGATTCAGAACCCTCGTCGAGGCCGAAGGGGATTTGCATAACGTCCTGCGGGAGTGCCTCGAAGCCAAAATCATGCTGCTGAACCCCTGCAGCGAGGCCGCCCTGGCGCGCGCTCGGGCCATTCTTCATCCTGAGGTTACCCCGTTGCTCTTGAGAGAGCAGATCAAAGAGAGCATCGAGTTTCTCAAGCAGCTGCATGCGGCACACAAGAACGTGAAGCTCAAACTGTTTTCCGATTTCCCGCAGGTTAAACTGGCTATCCTGGGTGATTACATCTGGATGCAGCACTACCATGCCAACTTGGACATCCAGTCGATGCCGGAATATGTCTTCAAACACACTCAAAATAACCACGGTCTTTATAGCTTTTTCTATGATTATTTTGTGAGACGGTGGGAGAACTCTGATATCCCCGAATATGACCTGGGCCGCGACGAACTCGTTTACGGGAGCCAGAATGGAAGCGAGGAGCGCCGGCAGAGGTTTTGGCTTGTCCCACCCGCCGCCGCGGCCGCGCAATCTCCCGGTAAAGGACGAACCGCTCCGCAAGAGAAGGCCCCGCTGTCATAAACTTTCACTCCTACACGCTTGCTCTCTTTCTGCACCCCCCCTTCGATCAGGTCAGCCTGTGATCGCCGTTGCCCTCCGACCCTGAGTGCCGGGAGATTGTACGCGTTCAGGAGCCAACAGACAGTCCGTTTTTCAGGAAGGGGGCTATCTGTTGGACGGTTTGCTGCCGACTGTGGTAGAAGCACAGCAGCGGGCCCGTGTTTGGACCAGCAGAGCCGGGGTGGCGGAATTGGCAGACGCCCGGGACTTAAAATCCCGTGTCCCGAAAGGGGCGTGCGGGTTCGATCCCCGCCCCCGGCACCAAACCAGGACGTCTGCCGGTGAGCTGGCCGTCGGTAATCGTGCTAACATTGTTGGCAACGGCGGCGGCCTCTGACGGCGCTGGTGTGTGGAGAAGCGTGGAAAGATTATGCGTGGTCAGCAGTATACCCACGAGCGACTAGTCGGGGATGCCGAGACCCATGGCCCTTCCGATCGGGCCTTTGGCGTAATGTTCGGCGTGGTGCTCACAGTGATCGGCCTCTGGCCACTGCTTCACGTCGAGAGGCCCCACTGGTGGTCCCTTGTGGTCGGCTGGACCTGTCTGCTGCTCGGGCTCGTCCGTCCTCAGACCCTATCGCCGCTCAATCAAGTCTGGCTAAAGGTTAGCCGTCTGCTCCGAAGGGTCCTGTCCCTAGTCGTGACAGGCCTGCTATTTTATACAGCGGTGATCCCTACAGGTCTGCTGCTTCGCCTTTTCGGCAAGGACCTACTCCGGTTGCGTCGAGACCCCAATGCGACGACCTATTGGATTGAGCGTCGACCACCAGGGCCGGCGCCAGAATCCATGCGGAATCAGTTTTAAGGGGGTGACGCGATGCTTTCCTTCCTCGTCGAGCTGTGGCAATTCATGCGATCGCGCAAGAAGTACTGGCTGCTGCCGATCATCCTGTTGCTGGCGGTGTTTGGCAGCTTGCTGATCATGGCGCAGGGGAGTGCGGTGGCGCCATTCATTTATACGCTGTTTTAGACGAACAAGCCTGGGAGGCCCTCTGTGTGGGTGTTGGGGATCTCTGCCTTCTACCACGATAGCGCTGCGGTGTTACTGCGTGATGGACACATCGTCGGCGCTGCGCAAGAAGAACGGTTCACACGCAAGAAGCATGACCCGAGCTTTCCGCGGAACGCCATTCGGTATTGCCTGCAGGAAGGAGGCATCCGGCTCGATGATGTGGACTATGTGGCGTTCTACGACAAGCCCTTTCTCAAGTTCGAGCGGCTGTTGGAGACCTATCTCGCCTTCGCACCACGCGGCTTTCGGTCTTTCTCCATGGCTATTCCGCTCTGGCTGAGAGAGAAACTGTTTCAGAAGTTCTATTTGAAAAGGGAGCTTGAGGCCATCTCCCCGAACTACGACTGTGACTACCGCTTGTTGTTCGCGGAGCATCATCAGAGCCACGCGGCCAGCGCGTTCTTCCCGTCACCGTTCGAGGAGGCGGCCGTGTTGACGATGGACGGCGTGGGGGAATGGGCCACGACCTCCGCGGGCGTTGGGTCCGGAAACCGGCTAGAGATCCGAAGGGAGATTCATTTTCCGCATTCTTTGGGCCTGCTGTACTCGGCCTTCACGTACTACACTGGCTTTAAAGTCAACTCTGCTGAGTACAAGGTCATGGGGCTTGCCCCATACGGAACGCCGAGATACGCCAAGCTGATCTTTGACCGAGTCCTTGATCTCAAGCACGACGGCTCATTCCGGCTGGATTTGAGCTACTTCGACTACTGCACAGGGCTCCGCATGACCAATGAGAAGTTTCATGATCTGTTTGGCGGTGCACCTCGCAAGCCCGACGAGCCGTTAACGCAGCGCCATATGGATCTGGCCGCCTCGATTCAAACCGCGACCGAAGAGGTGGTTCTGACGTTGACGCGGGCGCTCGCGGCTGAGACTGGAGCCCACAATCTCTGCCTTGCGGGTGGCGTGGCTCTCAACTCTGTCGCCAATGGCAAGGTGTGGCGAGACAGACGGTTTCGGGGGCTCTGGATTCAACCCGCGGCGGGGGATGCGGGAGGCGCGCTGGGCGCGGCCCTTTGCACGTACCACCTGTTCAAAGACCAGCCGCGCCCGTCTTGTCAGCTCCAGGACCGCATGCAAGGCGCATACTTGGGTCCTTCATTTAGTCAGCAGGAAATTGAAGTGCGTTTGGCGAAGCTGGGCGCCAAATTCTGCGTGTTGAACGAGGCCCAACTGCTTCAGGCGACGGTTGACGCATTGGTAGAGAGGAAGGCGGTGGGCTGGTTCCAGGGACGGATGGAATTTGGGCCACGGGCGCTGGGCGCTCGCTCCATCCTCGGCGACGCGCGCTCACCCACGATGCAGTCCGTATTGAATCTCAAAGTAAAGTATCGTGAATCGTTCAGGCCGTTTGCCCCCTCGGTCTTGCGTGAGGATCTCGAAGACTGGTTTGAGCTGGAGTGCGACAGCCCGTATATGCTGCTTGTTGCCGTGGTGACCCAGCGCCATCGACGCGAGATGACTACCGACGAGCAGGCCCTGTTCGGGATCCAGAAGCTGAACGTCCGCCGCTCCTCGATCCCGGCCGTCACCCACGTGGATTACTCTGCTCGGATTCAGACCGTCCATCGGGAGACTAATCCCCGCTACCACGCGCTGCTTTCTCTGTTTAAGGCTCGGACTGGCTGTCCGGTGCTGGTCAATACCAGTTTCAACGTGCGGGGAGAGCCGATTGTCTGCACACCGGAGGACGCGTACCGGTGTTTCACGGGGACCGAGATCGAGGTCTTGGCCATCGGCGACTGCTTGCTCAAGAAGGACGAGCAGCCCTCACACCGGCGGAGGGACTATAAGGACGCGTTCGACTTAGACTAGACGCAAGAATGCTGCCGTTTCTCCAGGCGGCTCGCCAACGACCTGCGCCGGAAATGAGAGCTTTGCGCAAGACCCTTCTTCATCCATGGATGTTGAACAGCGGCTTGGCAATAGCAGCCTCTCTTCTAACCCTTCTGGCTTTCGAGACCTATCTCTACGCGGGCCTTGCCTTTCCCAGCCTTTTAGGAACAAGCCTTTACACGACAGGCACACTCAACTTTTTACGGTCCTATTATATGGACGACGACAGAAACATCATTCAAGCCCTCCCGCAATGTGCCGTGTACGACGCCCAACTTCTGTACACACTGCGACCAGGGGGATGCAGGTTCAGCAACAGAGAATTTGCAACATGGCTATCGGTCAATGCGATGGGATTCCGGCAGACAACGCAGATGGATGGGCCGCCCCGAATTGCCGTCCTTGGCGATTCTCACGCGATGGGATGGGGAGTGGAAGACCATGAAACGTTTGCCTCACTCATCGAGCAGAGCCTTGGTGAAAAAGTCGCCAATCTATCTGTTTCCTCCTACGGCACGGCTCGTGAATTACTTGCTCTGTCACGAAGCAAGCTGAAGGGCGTCCGAACGATTATCATTGCTTATTCGTATGGTGATGCAAAAGAGAATACGGACTATCTTTTGCACGGTACCCGACAGGCCGACATCGATGTTTTTAGGTTCCTTCAGGACCAGCAACGGCAGCCCTACAGACCCATCCGGTTGCTGGAAAGCCTGGTTCACAGGGCGCCCGAAAACATGCGTGTACGAGAAGAGGGAGCTCCTGGAAAGGAATATCTGCTCCGTGATTTGCGTGAGGAAGCCGCAACATTTATTGCGCTTTTAAGACGCTTTGAGAAAGAGTTGAACAACAAGACCATCATCGTACTTGAAGTCAACGGATACAACCAGAATTCTCCGCGGTTCATTCAGCAGGTCTATACGGAATTCGAAAGGGTAAAGAAGTCCGGCATTGACATGCCCTTTTCGCTTGAGACGCTTGATGTCAGCGAGATTCTGAGTGAGCAGTCATATTTCGTCCTGGACGATCATATCAACGCAATCGGGCATTCTCAAGTAGCGAGGTTGCTTGTAGAGACTATACGACGTTTGCGATCTAAAGTCCCTTCCCGCGGCACCTTAAAAAGTTGACAGTCCGCCGTTCCTGTGCCATTCGTAGAGGACCATGGCGGGACAGTACGCGGCGGTCCTTCAGACCTTGTGGCGTGTCCTGGCAAGGACGTTCGTCAAATTCTTTGAGGACGACGGCCCTCTCTTGGCGTCCGGGCTGGCGTTCACCATCCTGCTCTTTTGTATCCCGTTCGCGCTGCTGATCGTCATGGCCTTGGAGTTTGCGTTTGGAGACCCTAATCGGGCCCTCGATGCGTTGCAGGCCATCCTGAACGAGTTCCTGCCTCTGACCCGCGAAGCCTTCAGGGAGAACCTTGAGATGGCCGTTGAGAACCGCGGCCTGTTGGGGGTTCTGGGATTCTCGATGTTCTTCCTGATGAGCAGCTTGATCTTTGGAACGGCCCGCACCGTGCTCCACATCGTCTTCCAGATCAACGAGCCCTCGAGCGTTTTCAGAACAGCGGCGTCCAACGTGCTCGTCATGCTCTTGGCCAGCGGGCTCCTGCTGCTGATGGTGGCCCTCACTTCTCTGTTCACGCTCGCGAAGAGGGCTGTGGAGCGTGTTCCGCACCTGGAGGCCCTGATCGGCCCCTGGGGGGTTTTCGCGAGCGACTTGCTCGGCTTCCTGTTCACGTTCGCCCTACTCTATCTCGTCTATCGGTTCTGCCCCTCCCATTGTTTGCAGAGACCGGCCTTGTTCGTGGCCGCTTTCGCCGGTGCTGCCCTGTTCGAGTTGTCCAAGTGGGCCTACGCCTGGTACGTCGAACTGTCTCAAAAAAATATCCTGGTGTACGGCGCGGTCGGCGAGCTGTTCTTCTTTTTCGTGTGGATCTATTACGCCTCTGCGGTGGTGATTCTGGGCGCGGAGATCGGATGGGCCGTCCAGCACACGCTTCAGGCGTCCGGAGAGGACTGGTAAGGTTGGGGGGGTTGCTTTGGGTTGTTAGGGTTTGGTGAGGATCAACCCCACCTGGACCGCCAACGCGAGACGTTCGAGATCGAAGGGCTTGGCCATGAATTCCACGGCGCCCATGCCCAGCAGTTCCTCCAGCAGCTTTTCTTCCTGGCAGCCGCTCAGCACGATCACGCCCCCCCCGTATCGTTTGGCGCGTATCTCCCGAAGCACTTTGAGGCCGTTCATCCCGCCAGGCAGGTAGATGTCCAGCACGACGAGTCGCGGTTGTTCGTCCACCAGGGAAAGGGCGGCCGGGCCGTCGTGGGCCGCCAGGACCCGATAGCCGCGCGAGCTCAGAAAGTCGGTGAGCAGGTCCCGAACGACCTCATCATCGTCCACCACCAAGATCGAGGCCGGCTCGTCTGGGCCCACCTGCCGCCCCACCGAAACGGACGGCATCAGGGTGGACCGTTTCTCTGATTGCATGATCGCCCGTTCCACGGTGCTGACCAATTGGTGCAGCGGCAATCCTTTGGTCAGATACTCGGTGACCCCCCATTCCTTGGCCTGCTGTCTCAGCGTGTCCGTCTCCAGGGCGGTCAGAATCATGACGGCGGCGAGGGGGTCGATCCAGTGGATCTGCCGGAGGACCTCGATCCCGTCGAGGCCCGGCATGCAGATGTCGAGGAGGGTCAGGCGGGGCCGCCGTTTGGCGAACAGGCCAAGAGCTTGTTCGCCGTTTGACGCGATGAGTACCTCGTGCCCTTGGCTGCTGAGCACGACGTGCAGGAGTTCACAGATTAATCGCTCGTCATCCACGACTAAGATGGTGGCCATGAATAAACCCCCTCTATGAATAGGAAAATGATGACCTATCAGTCCGTCTCAACGGCGGCTCATGCCGTCCGCGACCGTTCATTTTTGTTCGGCCTATCGCTCCTAACCCTGCGTCTCCTCAGGCGCTCACCTTGCTCCTCTGACGTCGAACTCGTTGAAAAATCGTGGGCGCAAATTTTGGTCGGGCAGCGCCTGAAGTCCATGATCCGCAAAGGTCAGGGATATATGGAAGGCTCGTGCCAGAAAGGTGTTACGGCCAGCAGGAGAAATGGGATGAAAATGCCGTTCTATTTGCCAAACATGTGCGAGCGGAGTCGCACAAAGCGGGACTTGTGCAGGCGGTACTCAAGAAGACTGACAAGGATGCCCAAGCCGTAGCGCAGGCCGGTCCCAGATCCCATCTGCTGGGACTCCGGGCCATAATGAGTCGGAACCGGGATTTCCCGTATGCGGAGTCCCTTTTCCTTAAACTGGATCAGGATTTGCGTGTGAAAATGAAACTGATCCGTCAAAAGGTTCTTATAATCCTTGTGCGGATCTGGGAGGAGCAGCAGGGCGGCGCCATGTCTCCAGCCATACACTGAACACCGTCAACAGGTATCTCATTGCCATCTTGTGAAGCTTGAACTTGGAGACGCCTGCCCGACGGTCTTTCCAGGTCACTGGGACAACTGCCCAAGAGTACCCGCGCACTATGGCTTTGAGCGCGAGCTCCACAGCCAGTTCGAAATGGGTCGACAGAAGGGGACGGCAGCCGTCGACTGCCCGTTTACGGTAGGCCTTAAATGCGTTGGTCGTATCGTTGAAGGGCAAACCGAATAGGAGCTTAATAACATGGTTTCCGAGGCGATTCAGGACGTACTTAGGCCAGGGATAATCGATTACCTTCCCGCCTTCGATGAATCGGCTCCCGAACACACAGTCGAAGCCTTCATGTAGCTTCTGCCAGTAATGAATCGCGTCATCGCAGTCCTCGGATTCATCGGCCATCATGATCACCACGGCATCACCCGCCATGTGATCCAGGCCGTAAGAGACGGCGCGGCCGAATCCGTGGGGCCCCGGATTTCTCATCACACGCAGGCGCGGGAGGCGCATCTCGAGGGCGGTAAGGATCTTCCAAGTCTGATCGGTGCTCCCGTCGTCGACCACAAGGATTTCGTGAGGCACCTGGTTCAGGCTCAGGGTCTGGGCGATCTTTTCGAGCGTCGTGGCGATACACTCTTGCTCGTCACGAGCAGGAATAATGACACTTAGCAGTGATAGGCGCGTGGGTGTTCTCATCCTTGGTTCATCCAATCAGCTCTGCCGCATTGTCTAGCGGGTCGCCATCATGAGCGGATCGTGGGCTCTTGCCCAAACTTTTGCGACTGGTACCTGAACAGACGAGCCTTGTGCAGGCGATACTCAAGGAGGCTTCCAAGAATGCCGAAGCCGTAGCGCATGGCGGTCCAAAAGCCGACCTGGTGGGATTCCGGACCATAATGAGTCGGCACCGGGATTTCCGTTATCCGGAGTCCCTTTTCCTTAAACTGGATCAGGACTTGCGTGTCAAAATGAAACTGATCCGTGCACTGTTCAAATGGTACCTGTTGCAAGGCTTCGCAGGAATAAGCCCGAAAGCCGGAGTGGTACTCGGAGAGCTGCATGCCGAGGGCCCAGTTTTCGAGGGCGGTGAGGAATTTGTTCCCGAGATACTTGTACAGCGGCATGCCGCCTTGCAGCGGGTGACCGGTCATGCGGGAGCCGAAGACCAGATCCGCCTGACCCTCCAAGATCGGTTGAATGAGGTCCGGGATGCATTCGGGCGCATACTGCACGTCTCCATGGAGGGCCACGACGATGTCGTACCCTCGGTCGACGGCATGACGCAGGCCTTTCTTTTGGTTGCCGCCATAGCCAAGGTTGCGAGGATTCCGGAATACGTTTAGATTCGGGATATTGTGCAGCAGCTTGTACCCCATTCCGGCCCAGAAAGTGTCGTCGTTGCTGGCATCATCGATGACATAGATCTCCGCGGCCTCCTTTTTGAGCTGGGCAGGGATCCGCTCGTACGCCGCAATGAGCGTGCGCACTGCTTCATAGGCCATGATAAAAATGCCGACGCGTTTCATGCCTACCTTCTATTAAGGAGCGTGGCGAGGCGGCTGCAGCGCGCTTGGGGTAGGTTCCTCAAAGAGCGCGTCAAATTGCGCCTTCCCCTGCTGAACGGACAGGAGGCTCCTCGCTGAGAAGCCCTTGGTTCGTGCAATCCAAAATGGACTGTCATGACCCTTCCAGGGTAATGGGGAAAAGTGCTCGTCCTCGCCCAGTGCCATCCCCCAGCCTTCCAGGAGGCCCTCCTGATAGGCGGGGGGGAAGCGCTCTAGCTCGGCTGGCAGGACCCGAGGAGTCATATAGATGAGTTGAGTAAACAGGAGTTCCCCGACGCCTTGGAGGAAATATCGCTGCACCGAAGGGTCGAGCCGCGGCACGAATATTTGTAGGTGGGCGTTGAGACGGCTCAGTGAGGAATCCTTTTCGTACCAGTACCGGCCCGCCCAAAGGCCGAGGGCACGCCAGTAATGCGGGGACAACTCGGGAGCCACGGGAGCCGGTGAGTGGGCGAGCGATTCAGGGCTGCTGTCCAGGGGAGCAAACCAGGGCCAAGCTCGATAGATCCCGATGAGGGCCAGGTGATGCGCCGCGGCCGAGCGGTGACGGACAAAGTCCACCGCCGCGACCGCCTTGGGCAACTCGTTGGGATGCTGGCCCATGGCCGTCGCTCCCACCAAATAGTAGAAGTGTCTGTTGAAACCGGGAGGAACCAACCGTTCGATCCGGGAGAAGTCCTCGGCCTGTGCGTTCAACGGGACCGCCCTGGCGAGCAGCAGCGCGATTGCACGGGAAAGGTCCCGCTGATCGTCGGACGACAGTTTGGGTAGGGTGTCGGAGAGGAAGGGCTGCTGCACCACTTCCAAGAAGAACTCGCGATCGACCGAGCCCGCCGGGGCGTGAGTCCACCAATAGATCCATGGCAGGAGGGCGTAGGAATATCCCTTGGTAGAGAAGGCGGCGCCCGGCCGGTCCAGGGACACCAGGGGCGCGTGTGCCCCAAGTGCCAGTAAGACCACGCTGGCGAGGAAGACGGCCTGGATCTGCCTCTGGACACGCGGGAACGCATCTTGGCAGCGCGCCAGTGAGTGGGCTGCCAAAAGGAACAGAAAGGGATAGGCCGGCAGGTGGTACCGGGTGGCCCTGAAATGGCTGAATTGCACAGCCAGGGCGAACACGAAAAGGTACAGGATGGCGAATCGGGCGAGCGTGGGTCGGGTCGGTCTGGGGCCAGCCGGGTCGGATCGCCCAGTCTTCAGACGCAAGACTCCAGCGGTCAGGATAGGGCCAAGATACAGGAGGGAGTAGACCAGGTTCGCGGCCCGTCGGTACAGGTCCCAAGCATCATCGGATGCAATCGTGCGGAGGAAGTTAACCGGGGCGAGATTCCAAGGATGGGCCAGGCCCTTCCACAGATACGCGAGTCCGAAGTGCTCCCACACGTTTCTACCACTAATCACGAGGCCGGCAAAGTGCATCTGCACATTGATGACGATCCAGGGGGCAAAGCCCACAAGAAAGCTCAGCGCGGACCACAGCACGGGCGCTCGCCAAAACCTGCCCTTGTCGTGCCAGAGCCAAAACCCCAGCGTGGCCAAGAGGGTGAGCCCGTAGATATAGTCGAACCAGAGCCCGACCCCCGCCGTGAGGCCCAGGAGCACAGGGATAGCTGGCGAGCCCTCCTCCTCGGAGAGCATTCTGAAGAGGAGCAACACCGTCAGCGCAGAGAAAAAAATGGATTCCGAATGAAACCCCATGGCGGTCACGGAGTAGTCCGTGAACAGCGGCGGCGAGAAACAGAAGAGCATGGCAAAGTATCCTGCCACGCGGTCGCCGGCCGCGCGCTGAATGGTCTGGTACCAGAAGAGCAGCGCGAGCGTGAAGAGCAAGAGCGGGGCGAGCTTCAGGGCGAATAGGGTCGGCCCGAACAGCAGGAAGAAGCCTGCGGCGAGGGCTCCGATCACTAACGAGCCTAACCCATAGTTATCTGCGCGGTACTCGGTGAAAGGCAGTGTAAGGCCTGTGACGAGTTCCTGCGCGATGGCGCCACGGTACAGTTCTTCGCTTACCCAGGCGCCCAGTTGGGATGGATCGATCAGCATTAAATACAGGAGACGGCTCGCGACGAACAGCAGAAGGAATCCTGCGAGCGACACGTTGGGGGATATCACTCGGCCGCGCGCAGCTTGGTTGTCGCTTGACGTCAACGTCATTGGCTTACCGGAAGCTCCAGCGCGCTTGGGGCCGGTCCCTCGAAGAGCGCCTCAAATTGAGCTTTCCCTCGCTGAATGGACGCGAGGCTCCTTGCTGAGAAGCCCTTCGTCCCTGCCATCCAAAATGGACTGTCATGACCCTTCCAGGGGAATAGGGAAAAGTGCTCGTCCTCGCCCAGTGCCATCCCCCAGCCTTCCAGGAGGCCCTCCTGATAGGCGGGCGGGAAACGCTCCAGCTCGGCAGGCGGGACCCAATGAGAAGTGATGAGGAAAGTAAACAGGGCTTGCCCGACGCCTTGGAGGAAATATCGCTGCACCGGAGGATCGAGCCGCGGCAGGAACGCTTGCACGCGGCCGTTGAGAAGGCTCAGGGATCGATCAGCGTCGTACCAATACCGGCCCCTCAAATGGCCGACGGCCCGCCAGTAATGCGGGAGCAACTCTGGAGCCACGTGAACTGGTGCGGTGGCGAACGCTTCAGGGCCCGCGTCGAGGGAAGCAAGTTCGGGCCACGACCGGTAGATGCCGACCATGGCCACGTGATACGCCGTGGGCGAGCGGTGACGGACAAACTCCACCGCTGCGACCGCCTTCAGCAACTCGTTGGGATGCCGGCCCATGGCCGTCGCTCCCAACTCATAGTAGAAGTGTCTGTTGAAACCGGGAGGAACCACCCGCTCGATCCGGGAGAAGTCCTCGGCCTGTGCGTTCAACGGGACCGCCCTGGCGAGCAGCCACACGATCCCACGGTACAGCTCTCGCTGATCGTCAGACGACAGTTTGGGGAGGATGTCGGAGAGGAAGGGCCGCTGCCCCAGTGCTAGATCGAACTCGCGATCGACCGAGCCTACCGGTACGTGATTGTCTAAATAGATCCCTGGCAGGAGGGCGTAGGCATATCCCTTGGCGGAGAGGGTAGCGCCTGGCCGGTCCAGGGACAACAGGGGCACGTGTGTCCCAAGTCCCAACACCACCACGCTGGCGACGAAGATGGTCTGGATCTGCCGCTGGACACGCGGGACCAGGTCCTGACAGCGCGCAATCGAGTGGGCCACGAACAAGAACAGGAAGGGATAGGCGGGCACGTAGTAGTGGGCGGACCTGAAATCGCTGAATTGCACGGCCAGTGCGAACACGACAAGGTACAGGATGGCGAATCCGGCGAGCGTGGGTCGGGGCGGTCTGGATCCGGTCGGTTCGGAGCGGACCGTCCTCAGCCACAAGACGCCAGCCGTGAGGATGGAGCCTAGATACAAGAGGGAGTAGA
>Ga0209690_1000511_pt1 | contig 20888 bp, 14 predicted proteins | sample GraSoiAngelo_150_FD_186164 | JGI IMG/M metagenome (GOLD analysis project Ga0209690, IMG submission 186164) | Grasslands soil microbial communities from the Angelo Coastal Reserve, California, USA - 14_1009_09_40cm (SPAdes) (version 2) | ecosystem: Environmental > Terrestrial > Soil > Grasslands ...
GCGCAGAAAAAGCGTAAGGCAGCTGCTTATTTATCCGGCGGAGACACCGATCATTGACAAAGTGGAACCGAACACACCTGCTGCCGCGGCGGGACTACGTCCAGAGGATATCATTCGCGGGTTCGACCAGACGCCAATCTATAACCCAGTTGCGTTGCTCGAATACATCAGCAAACACCCGAAGGATCAGCTCGTCCTTCATGTGGAGCGAAAGGGAGCCAGGTTTGACGTTCCGGTAAAGCCGACGCTTCTGCCCACCCAAGGCGAAATGATGCCGCGAATTGGTATTCAATGGGACACTACTGGAATACTGTCGATCTCGCATCCCAATCCGATCGAACAGATTTACAACAGCGTTACGAGCACATTAAAGACAATTGGCGCGGTGGCATCGCCAAAATCGGATGTGAAGCTGCAACACTTGAGCGGCCCGGTCGGTATTGGTCGCATTTATTATTTGCTTTTCCAAAGCGAACGCGGCTGGCAGCTCGCACTGTGGTTCAGCGTCATCCTAAATGTGAACCTCGCAATTTTGAACATGCTGCCGATTCCAGTGCTGGACGGCGGGCATATTGTGCTCGCCATCATCGAATCGGTCCGTCGCAAACCGGTAAATATGCGGGTCCTGGAGGTTGTTCAGACGAGCTGCGCCGTATTAATTATCGGTTACATGCTGTATGTCACATTTTTCGACGTGCAGGATTTGCCTTTCATCAGAAAGAGGCTCGACCAGCTTGAGCCGCAATCGCGCGCCAAGGATACGCAAGCGCCATAGCCGTGCACGCATTGCGCACCATGCGGGTAGCGCGTAAAGTTCAGGCCCTGACCATCGAAGAGATCCGGGGCTGCCGAACCATTTCGACAGTGTTGAGATCGTGGATCTAACGTTGGTCGTGTCGCTTCGCTGGGCTGCTCGAGCTACCCATCCACGATTATGAGGTATTGCAAAAATCCCTTTGCTTATGAGCGCCGCGTCGCGCGGGAGGTGATGGTGGGCAACGTCGGGATTGGGGGCGCAAATCCGATCCGCGTCCAGTCGATGATCACGTGCGACACGATGGACACGGAGGCTTCGATCCAGCAAACAATGGAGCTGGCGGCAGCAGGTTGCGAAATCGTGCGCATCACCGCGCCAACCGTGAAAGACGCGCGCAATCTCGAACATATCGTGAAAGGCTTGCGGGAGTCCGGCTGCGATGTGCCGATCGTCGCCGACATTCATTTCAAACCCGAAGCCGCAATGGAAGCTGCGAAATGGGTGGACAAAGTGCGCATCAATCCCGGCAACTACGCGGATTCAAAGAAATTCGTCATCCGTGAATACACGGATGAGCAATATGCCGCGGAGCTGGGCCGCATTCGCGCCCGGTTCACGCCGCTGGTGGATCTCTGCAAAGAGCGCGGCATCGCAATGCGCATCGGCACCAATCACGGCTCGCTCAGCGATCGCATCCTGAATCGCTACGGTGACACGCCGCTTGGGATGGTGGAGAGCGCGCTCGAGTTCGCGCGGATCGCGCGCGATCTCGACTATCACGATTTCGTGTTCTCGATGAAAGCGAGCAACCCGAAGGTGATGATCGAAGCGTATCGGTTGCTGGTTGCGCGATTGAACGAACTGGACGCTGAAGATGCGCGCGATGGTAGGAGCGGTTCGCTCGAACCGCCCGGGCGATTGGGGTCAATCGCCCCTACCTGGAATTATCCGGTGCATCTCGGAGTGACCGAAGCCGGTGAAGGCGAAGACGCGCGAATCAAGAGCGCAATCGGAATTGGTTCACTGCTGGCTGATGGAATCGGGGATACGATTCGCGTTTCACTGACAGAAGACAGCATTCACGAAATTCCGGTAGCCAAGGCGCTTGTGAGATTGACTTCTACTGTAGCGGCGGGCGTGTCGCCCGCGCAGATTGCAGCCGACACGGCTGCCACTACAGCAGTTTCATTCGACCCGTTTTCGTATCAGCGCCGGGCGACAGAGACGCTTGCTGTAGCAGGGATCGGTGATCCCGGCCGGAGCATCAAACTAGGCGGCGAACAATTGCTTCGCGTGATCGTTAGGAAGGCGAACTTCGACAAGATCGCGCACAAGATCGACAAGATGAGCGATTACAAGCCGGAGATCGTTTACGAGAACGCGCAAATCGAAGAAGTCGATCCGCGAGACGAGCAGGCACTCGGCCGCCTGAATCAAAATTCGACGCCGCAATTTGTAACTGTCAAAGACGATGTCGATCTTCCGGTGATCGCGGCGTTCCGTTTGCTCGTCGCGAAGTTGCATGCGCGGCATCCGATTTTGCTCAAGGATGAATTAAGAAGGAAGAAGGACGGAAAGGATTTCCTCGAAACGCTGCTCATAGCATCGACAAATATTGGGTCGCTGCTTTGCGATGGGATCGGTGACGCCATTCTCGTGCAAGGCGAGGAAGCGCCCGGACAGGCGTTGCGGTTGGCCTATAATATTTTGCAAGCGGCCGGTTCGCGGGTTTTTAAAACCGATTACGTTGCGTGCCCATCTTGTGGGCGCACTTTATTTAATCTGCAAACCACCACTGCGAAGATCAAAGCGGCGACGTCGCATTTGAAAGGTGTGAAGATCGCGATCATGGGTTGCATCGTGAACGGCCCCGGTGAAATGGCGGACGCGGATTTTGGTTACGTCGGCGGCGCGCCCGGCAAGGTGAATCTCTACGTCGGCAAAACCGCCGTGAAGTTCAATATCCCAGAAACGGAAGCAGTGGATCGATTGCAAGATTTGATTCGAGAGCACGGCAAATGGGTTGAGCCAAGGCCAGCGGTCAGCGTTCTAGTCTAAAAGCGCGATTCCAGACACAGCCGATACATGGCTGCACCTCGAAGTAGTTAGAAAGGTTATGAAACAGAAATTAGTAATGCTCTTTCGCCGCTTTGTTCATTCTGAGCAGAATGATAGTAAGGGGGATCTTCGACCCCAATTTGAATGGCCGTACGTAATGAACTCCTCCGTCCCAATGCTCGGGCCCATCGGCCCGGGATCTCCGGTTTGGCATGATCACCACAAACGGTGGCACCACGGCTACTACCGAATTCGCCGGTAGAAATCTGAGCTGGTTTTAGGCACATCTCTGCGGGCGGATTTGACCCGCGAGACGTGCGCCATCATATTTGGCGCTCCTTCCCCTCGGGAGAGAGTCTCCCAAAATGGATAAGATCCGTAATATCGCCATCATTGCGCACGTCGATCACGGCAAGACCACGCTGGTGGATCAGCTGTTGCGCCAATCGGGCACGTTTCGCTCCAACCAAAAGGTCGAGGAGCGCATAATGGACTCGATGGATCTGGAGCGCGAGAAAGGCATCACGATTCGCGCCAAGAATGCGGCCTTTCAGTGGAACGGTTACCTCATCAACATCGTCGACACGCCCGGCCACGCCGATTTTGGAGGCGAAGTCGAGCGAATCATGAAAATGGTGGACGGCGTGTTGCTCGTTGTCGATGCCCACGACGGTCCGCAAGCTCAAACGCGCTTTGTCTTGCGCAAGGCGATGGAGAACAAACTGAAGCCGATCGTCGTCATCAACAAGATCGACAGAGAAAATGCGCGCCCGCATAAGGTCATCGACATGGTCTTCGATCTTTTCGTCGAGTTGAAGGCGACAGATGAGCAACTCGATTTCCCAATCATTTACGCAAGCGCAAAGGATGGCTACGCCATTCGTGAGCTGCACGAAAACAACGAAGACATGACGCCGCTGTTTCAAGCGATCGTGCAACATGTGCCGCCGCCAAAAATTTCAAGCGAACCATTTTTTCAGATGCTCGTCTCGAACTTGGATTACAGCGATTATCTCGGCCGCATCGCACTCGGGCGCATCGTTAGCGGACGCGTCGCTGTCGGTGATTCGATCGTCTGCATTCACCGTGATGGCCGCCGGGAACGTGCTGCTGTCACGGCGCTTTTTACCTATGCGGGACTAGAGCAGGTCGAAATAAAGCACGCCACCGCCGGCGACATCGTTGGGCTCACGGGCTTCGAGGAAGTTTACATCGGCGAAACCCTGACCGACCGGGAGGAACGCACGGCGCTTCAATTCGTGGACATCGATCCGCCTACAATTCGCATGCGCATTCTCGTGAACGATTCGCCGTTTGCCGGCCGGGAAGGAAAGTTTGTGACCGCGCGCCATCTTCGCGAGCGCTTGATTCGCGAAACGCGCGGCAATGTTTCGCTGCACGTGAGCGACACGGAAATTGCTGGCGCGTTTGAGATCAATGCGCGCGGCGAAATGCAAATCGCAATCCTCGTCGAGCAAATGAGGCGCGAAGGCTACGAAGTAATGGTCTCTCGTCCCGAGGTGATTTTTCACCGCGCCGAAAATGGCAATCTGCTCGAGCCACTCGAAAATCTCTATGTCGATCTACCGAACGAAAATCTCGGTGACATTTTGCAATCGGTTGCCAACCGCAAAGGCGGGGTTGTGAGCATGGATCATCACACGACGCGTGTATCGATCGAGGCGATTATTCCGACTCGCGGCCTGATCGGCTTCGAGACCGATCTTGTCAACCTGACCCGCGGCGAAGGATCGATGAGTCATCTCTTTCGCGAATACGCGCCGTTCAAAGGCGAAATCGGAGGACGCGATCGTGGTGTGATGGTGTCGATCGAATCAGGAGTCAGCACTGCTTACGCGCTCAACAACATTCAGGAACGTGGCCGGCTTTTCATTGGGGCACAGGAACATGTTTATGTGGGAATGATCGTCGGCGAAAACGCGCGACCGGAAGATTTGCCGGTGAATCCGTGCAAGGCCAAACATCTAACTAACATGAGAAGCCAGGGTGAAGGGAAAGGGATTCAACTCGAAGCGCCGCTGGGCATGACTCTGGAACGCGCGATTGAGTACATCGACATCGACGAATATGTGGAAGCGACGCCCAAATCATTGCGTTTGCGAAAGCGGATTCTGGACGCTACCGCCCGGAAGCGCGCTGCCCAAGCGGCAGCCTAGTTTGCGCTGCTGGGATGCCGTGACGGCCGCTTTTACGGGCCCCGGTCTGAGCAAAAAAAAAGTAAAAAAACTTGCTTGACCTTTTGGGAGTGTTTTTGGCAGCCTTATAAATTCCAGTCGTTTATCGAAAACTCTAACCCTAATTCGCAGCTAAAAATATATGAAAACTCCTCGTTCGTTCAGTCGAAGTCGTCTTCTCTCACAATTCCGGATCGCAACTGTCGTCACACTAATGTCCGCGGCGGCGGCAATGGCCTTCGTCGCGGCGAAACCATCTGGTCCATTCTTATTGGGGAAATCAGACAATACAGATCAGGCGATCAACAAATTCAGACAGGGTCGCGATCAAATTGGCGGCAACAGGCGAGCCTTGCCTGGTCCGGAAACAGATCGCGGGCCAATCACCGCAGCTGAAGAAGCTTATGCGAATCGCGCCTACCCGGCTAGCGACGTTCCGTTCAAGCTAACGGTGGACGCGCAGAAAGCGTGGGCGAACGTAGTGGCACAGGCCCCCTCGGCTGGCGTCTGGACCCTCATAGGTCCGAGCGGTGGGAATTTTCCTGATATTTTGACTTTCAGTGGGCGTGACTACATCACCTCCGGTCGCATCACTGTGTTGGCCATTGCGCCGACTTGCACAAGCAACAACTGTATGCTCTGGGTTGGAGCCGCCGGCGGCGGTGTCTGGCGCACAAACAACGCGCTCGCAAACCCGCCAAACTGGACATTCGTCTCGGGCAGCTTCGCGACGAATTCGATCGGGACGCTGACTTACGACGCTGCGACCGCCACGCTCTACGCGGGAACCGGCGAGCCGAACGCATCGGGTGATTCTGAAGCCGGTTTTGGTATTTACAAATCAACCGACAACGGTAACACGTGGACGCACCTGGTTGCGAACACACGCGTCGCAGCGATGCCGACCGGGTGCGGGGCCTCGCCTAAGTATACCGGTCCGGCTTTCAACGGGCGCGCCATTTCATCGATCAGGGTTAGCGGCAGTACCATGTATGTCGGTTCAACGCGCGCCGTGCGCGGAGTGAGCTCCGTTACGGGTGGAGGCGTCAGCCTGGCTCCGGGCCTGCCGCCACCCGGACTGTGGAAGTCTACCGACGGCGGCGCGAACTTCACGCAGCTCAGCCCGGAAGGTGTCTGCCTGAACCCGTTGCTGAAGGGCGACGCCGGGAAATTCCAATCGACCTTCGGCTCGGCGCGTGGCGTTAACCACGTCGAATTCGACCCGAATTACGCGACTAATGCGACGCTCTATGCAGCTGCGTTCCCCAGGCTTACCGTAAGCGGAGGAGGCGTCTGGCGCTCGACCGATGATGGCGCTACTTTCACGCAGATTAAGACCGCGCTCGATCCCGCTAATATTAATGATCGGTCCGAGTTCGCGGTCACGACCGCCAGCGGGCTGACCAGGATGTATGTGGGCGATGGCAACACCGGATCACCGACTGCACACGTTTTTCGCAGCGATGACGTCGCGACTGGCGTGCCGGTGTTTATCGATCTGACGGCGATGGAGTCGCCAGCTGGCCAAACTGATAACTACTGCTCGGGGCAGTGCTGGTACGACAATTTTGTCGTCTCGCCGGCAGGTTTTCCGGACACCGTGTATATCGGCGGCTCGTTCGACTATACGACGTACGGGTTCGCGACAAACGGCCGCGGCGTTCTCCGCTCGACCGACGCTGGTGCGTCGTTCACCGACATGACATGGGATTCGACGACGAAGCCGACGCCACCGGGAAGCTGTTGCCAACCTAATCCGATTGCGCCGAATGGAATGCATCCTGACCAGCATGGGTTCGTCGTTAGCCCAGGTAACCCGGGCCTCTTCTTCGACGGCTCCGACGGCGGTCTGGTGCGCTCGGACGGAGCGTTTGCGAACATCTCAGCGCAGTGCACGAGCCCACGCGGACTCAGCGGAGATGATCTGGCGCTCTGCCAGCAGCTCTTGTCGCAGGTGCCGAGCCACCTCTACAGCCTAAACAAAGGGCTCTCGACTTTGCAGTTCCAGAGCCTCTCGGTCGCTGCCGACAACTCCAAGCACCTGCAAGGGGGTACGCAGGACAATGGAACGTTCGAGACGACCGGCTCGGACGTGGTATGGCCACAAATCATCTACGGCGACGGTGGCCAGTCGGGTTTCAACGTCGGCAATTCCGCGCAGCGCTTCAACACCTTCTTCGCAAATTACACGGATGCGAACTTCCAGAACGGCGATCCGAGCAAGTGGGTCGTTATCTCCGGCCCGCTGTTTACCGAGACCTCGGCATTCTACAAGCCGATCATCGCGGACCCCTTCGTTGCCGGGACGATCTTCCTGGGCGAGCAGAGCGTGTGGCGGACGCGGGACTGGGGGGGTGACCAGACATTCCTCGAAGCGAACTGCCCTGAGTTCACGACTCCTGGCAACCAACCTGGGTGCGGTGACTTCGTCATCATCGGCGACGGCATTCCATCGACACAGCTGACCTCTGCGCTATGGGGCGATCGCTCCCTCGGCACTGTTGCGGCAGTTGCCCGGAGTTCAACCGATTCCAGTACACTGTGGGCGGCGACGTCAACCGGCCGCGTGTTCTTCTCGAGCAACGCCGATGCAGCGCACGGCTCAGTCGTCTGGGAGCGCCTCGACTCCTCTTCAAGCATCGATCCGCCCCGGTTCGTCAGCGGTATCACGATCGATCCGGCGAATCCAAATCACGTTTGGATCTCGTACTCGAGCTATAGCACCCTGACTCCGACGACGCCAGGCCACGTCTTCGAAGTGACCCGAACCGCGCCTTCGACGGCGACTTGGAGGAGCCTCGATAGCCCGGGTGGAACGCCGTTCCCAAACTTCCCGGCGACTGGCATCGCTCGTGATTCGAACGGTGACCTCTACGTCTCGAATGACTGGGGCGTTCTGATCCTTGCCAACACCTCCGTTTCATGGGTACCCGCTGGCACGGGACTGCCGATGGTTGAGGTCGCAGGCCTCACGATCGTGCCCAGTGCGCGGATTCTCTACGCCGCCACGCACGGACGCAGCGCCTGGAAGTTGAATCTGCCGTAAAAGTTGGGTTAAGTTTCTTGGGCGGGATAGTGAAAATCTATCCCGCCCATTTTTATGTTGGCACAGGCTTCTCCGCCACGGGACGGATTCGCCGTGGCGAACAGCCGCGTGGGGCGAGCAGGCGTCTCGCCAGTTAGTCAAAATGCAACAATCAGGATGACCGCGTGCCGCAGAGATCCGCACAATGGACAGATTCGTCTAGTGGCGAACAAAAGCGCCTCTACTCCAAATGAACGCGCGACGCGGTTGTGCATCTAATCGTTCGCGCGGTAAATTCCAATTGACTGCCGTCATGTCTTCGTTCCTTAAGTATCTCATCGCCGTTTGTATCTTTTCGGTTGTCGCTGGCGCGGCCACCGAGCCGCCGGGCTTCGTGGAAGGACATTTGAAGATCGTTTCGCCGAAGGAGGTCGAGCTTGCCGATGGAAACGCGCCTGCGATCACGGCTGAAAACTATGCCGAATATTCGCTGATCGTCTTGAGCCAGGACGGAAAAAAAGAAATCGCGCGGGTTACTGCAGACGGGAATGGAAACTATCGCACTGCATTGCCGCCGGGCGTTTATGTCTTGGATGTGCAAGAACGCGCACGCGGTCATGTTCGCGCGAAACCACAACGATTCACGGTTGTTTCGAACCAGACTGTCCGCGTCGATATGGATATCGACACCGGTGTCCGCTAGATTGGTTTTTTATGCCGCCTTTCAGCGCTGTTATTCTGTGTGGAGGGAATCTCTCAGAGCACTTTGCACATTCGGCCAACGTTGTGCGGCCGAACCTGCTTGGAAGAAAACAAAATTCGACGGATGGCTCGGAGCCCAATCCCTACCTTATCTTACCCTTCCCAGAAAAACTTCGTCGGACGATGGATTTCCCGCGGCAAGCTTTTGTGTACCGGGCAATTTAGCGCAGTTTGCTCCAGTACGTCGTGCTGCGGATGATCAGCTGGAAGCGGAATGTGAACTTCGGACGGTAATCCAACGATCCGGCGCGGCGCATCCTTCGACATCTCCTTTTGCACTGACACGGTCATTCCGCGAAGATCGACACCAAGCTCCTGCGCTTTGATTCCCATGGTTGTGCTCATGCAGGTGCCGAGAGCCGTGGCCACGAGGTCGGTAGGCGAAAACGCTTCGCCTTTGCCTTTATTGTCGGTTGGCGCATCAGTCGCAATTTTAGACTGCGACGGGCCGTGCGTTGCGTCGCAGTGCAGATCGCCGGTGTATTTGATTGAGATATTGACCATGACTGATTATGGGGCGCGTTTTCCTCTTTGTCATGTCGAGCGCAGCCGAGACTTCTCTCATTGTTAGCAGTAAGAGATTCCTCGACTCCGCTCGGAATGACAGGAGCCATTATTTTTGTGAAATGATCGGCAGTTCCTGAATTTTGTCTCCGTGCTTTGCAAACTCATCACGAAAGATGCGGGTAAGATCGACATCGTGCAGGACGATCATATCCGTGTCGTGTTTTTTTCGATTGTCATTCTGCCAGCCTTCATTCCACCAGCAAAAACCGATGACGGCCGGCCATCGATTTGAGAGCAGATTTTCGAGTGCGGCTTTTGCCCAGCTCGCTGTCTCCACATGCCGGTTGTGCAAGTCGCAACCGAATTCGGCGATGATGATTGGCTTCCCTGGCGCAATTTTCGTAAGGCGTGCATAAGCTTCACGCATTTTAAACGCGAAACTCTCGCTGCCGTCGCGGGTCATTGGCGTGGTTGGTCCATAAGCGCTGAGTGCAACCCAATCGCAATAGTCTTCGCCCGGGAAATAGTTCTCAAAGCGGTTCCACTTTTTCTCCGGCTCATCGAGCCAATTTACGTGGCAAACCCATTGCAAATTATCGGCACCCTCGGCGCGCATTAGATCGACAATGTGCCGGTAAACCGCAACGTAGCGCGCTGGGCCTTCCTTCGGTCCCCCGTTCCAATTGCCGTTCCAGCTAAACCACTCTCCGTTCGGCTCCGTTCCCCACTCGATTAAAATCGGCGAGCCAAAATTCTTAGCGTCGCGCGCCCAGGCGCGAAGATCAGCATCGAAATCGCCAGCGATAATTTTCTGAAGCGAAAAAGTTTTCTCCGAATGCCTTTGATCTACAGTGGAACGAAGCATCAGCCGGACGTACGGAATTTTCTTGAGCTCACGGATCCAGCTGCACATCGCGGCTGGAAATTTTCGCGATTCAAACCAGTTGTCGGAGAAATAGATCCATGCGGTTCGCTTGCCGATTGCTTGTTCGTACTGTGCGACGTCGTTGGGCGTAACATCGTGCTCAGTTGGATCATGTTCATCGGTTCCAATGCCGCCCCAATAGAAGCCGTGATAAAGCTTTCCCGCTGGCGGCACGGCGACGTGCGCGGATTCAGCATGAATGTGCGCGACACAGACAAGTCCAAGCAACAACCGACATAGGAATTTTTTCACGGCAATGGAAGTGGACGACAAAGTTGCCCACGGCCGAGCGGCGTAGTGCAAGAGAGTTCTTATCGACCTTACGTCTTGACGATCGGTGGGGGAATGTCTTCGGTCGGTCCCACGTCGATACCATGGCGCAATTTACTGTGACGCACGCTGTAAAGAAAATAGATCGACAAGCCGATGATGAGCCAGATAAAGAAGCGTCCCCATGTTTCCAGCGGCAGGCTCAGCATCAGTACGACGCAAAGGAACACGCCGAGAAGCGGGAACAACGGAACCAACGGAACACGAAACGGCCGAGGCCGGTTGGTCTCTTTACGCCGTAAAATAATCACGCCGAGGCAAACGAGAACGAAGGCAAAAAGCGTTCCGATGTTGGTCAGATCGGCAAGTGAGCCGATGTCTGTAAGCATGGCGACGGCGCCGACAGCGACGCCGGTCCAAATTGTCGTGATGTACGGTGTGCGGAACCGCGGGTGAATTTTTGCGAAATATTGCGGCAGCAGTCCGTCGCGTGCCATGGCCATGAAGATGCGAGGCTGGCCGAGTTGGAAAACCAGCAGCACCGAAGTAAGACCAGCGAGCGCTCCGGCACTGATGAGCGCTTGCGCCCAGGGCCGGCCAGCGAAGGCCGTCGCGACCGCGGCCGAATCGCCGAAATAGGTTGTGTATTTTCTCATGCCGGTGAGGACCGCTGCCATCAAGACATAGAGCAGCGTACAAATAATGAGACTGGCGATGATTCCGATCGGCATATCACGTTGCGGATTTCTGGTTTCCTCGGCCGTAGTCGAGACAGCATCGAATCCGATGAAGGCGAAAAAGACTATCGCTGCGCCGCTCATCATGCCGCCGATCCCTTTCGGGAGAAACGGATGCCAATTGGTCGGGTGAACCATGAACGCGCCGAACGCTATGACAAAGACGACGACTGCAACCTTAGTGACGACAATGGCAGTGTTCGTGCGCGCGCTCTCCCGAATGCCATAGATCAAAAGCACAGTCACGGCTGCAACGATGAGAAGCGCCGGCAAGTCAAGAGCGATGGGGTGGCCGGCAATGACCGGCAACGTAGTCGAGGAGTAATTATTGAGCGCCTCACCTCCCGTGGACGAGAGATCGCTCGCCGTTCGGTAATCGCTCACCAGCCAAAGGGGAAATTTAAGACCAAAGAGGCTCCCGCACAGTTTAACGAAGTACCCAGACCAGCCGACCGCTACCGCCATGTTGCCGACCGCGTATTCCAGAATCAGGTCCCAGCCGATAACCCACGCGATGATCTCACCGAGGGTCGCGTACGAATACGTGTAGGCCGAGCCTGAAACAGGAATCATCGAAGCGAGCTCGGCGTAACAAAGCGCCGCGAATCCGCATGCAACCGCTGCCACCACAAAAGAAAGCATAACCGCCGGCCCCGCGCCCGGCCGGCCAAACACCAGGTCGACGTGCGTGAGATACGATATGATGAAATTCAGGACCGGTGTTTTCCAGATTGATGCCTCTATTTGCTCACCAGCCGCTGCGGTTCCTGCCAGCGCGAAAATTCCCGCGCCGATAATAGCCCCGATGCCGATGCAGGTAAGATCGAACGCAGAAAGTGCGCGCTTCAGTTGCCGCTCAGGCGCAGCCGCTTCGGCCATCAAGCGATCCGGACTTTTCGTTCTTAGAATTTGAGACGCCACGTAGGGCGGAAATCGTGTCATCGCGCCCTCTGTGCGGTCAATGCTTTTCGTCGCACAGCCATCTTGTCCGTCATCGGACGGACTCGCTGCGGCGAGGCTATGGGACAATCAGGCATCTCGCCTCATGGTTCGAGGTGCCGGCTGGAAGGAGAGCGCCCACATTCCGAATAGACCACCGCATCCGGTTTTCCTAAACTCTCAACGTGGCCGATGAAGTAACAAAGCTTGTTTTGGGCGATACGGTAGTCTCGGCGATTGAACAAGCACCACCGCGTCGGAGACGCTTTTTTGGCCGACGAAAAACGCAGCGCCCACCGCTCACGCATTGCGAGAATTGCGGAGCGCAACTGCAAGGACATTGGTGCGCGCAATGCGGCCAACCGGCAATTGATTATCGGCGTTCGTTCCGGCATGTAATCGCCGATCTTCTCGACGAGTTTCTGAATTGGGACTCGAAGTTTTTCGCAACAATAGGCCTCCTCCTCGTTCGCCCATGGAAACTGACGAATCAGTTTCTCGCCGGGCATCGCGTGCGTTATGTGAATCCGCTGCGGCTTTATCTGCTGGCCAGCATTCTCTTTTTCTTTGCCGTGAATTATGGGGCAAAAGGGCTTCATCTCGAACCGGGCAAACTCGGTCCAAAAGATCGCGCCGAGTTCGAAGCCGATTTAAAGAAAGGAGATTTGCCGCCCGCAGCACGAGAGGAATTGGAGACATTATTGCAGGAACCTACGACTCCGACCGCTCCGTCGCCTTCAACGAACTCGTCTTCGCCTCCACCTGCGCCGGGAACCGATAAGCAGAGGCACGAATATGGGAAAATAGGCGAGCGACCGTTTGTAGCTTTTGACCAAGCGAAATCCACAACTCCCTTCGAGCGCTGGATCGAAGCGCGAGCCAAGGAAAAGATGGGTGAGCATGGAACAAAGATGGGGCTGTTTATCGCGACGCTCTTCAGCAACCTGCCTTACATGATGCTTTGCTGCATCCCGCTGTTCGCGTTCGTCCTGAAAATTCTGTATATCCGGCGGCACATTTTTTACATCGACCACCTCATTTACGCGCTTCATATCCACACATTCGCTTACACCGGGATCATGCTGATCGTGCTCGCGACAATCGGCCTCAACCGCATGGTTCCAGGTCCGGTCGCGGGCTGGACTATCGCGCTCCTCTGGATCGCGTTCGCAATGCAAATTTTCTTGTCAATCCGCCGCGTTTATCGGCAAGGCTGGTTTATCAGCACTGTCAAATTTTTCACTGGAGGTTTTGTTTATTTGATGGTGATCTCAGCCGCGCTGGCTGCGACATTTTTTATTACGCTCGTCCTACCATGACTAAAAAAATCCTGACGGCGATATTGTTTGTCTTATTCGGAACTGCAGCAGCGTTGGCCGCGCCGCACCTGATCGCTTTCGAACGCAAAGATGCTGTTTGGATCACAAACATCGACGGAACCGGTGAGAAAAAAATTGCCGATGGAAATTTCCCAGCAATTTCGCCCGATGGCACGCGCGTCGCATTTAACACGGTAGAGAAAACGAGCGACACGACTTATGTGCGTCACATAGCCGCGGTAGAGGTCGCGACCAGTAAAGTGAACGTGTTTAAAGACGTGCCAGGCGGCAGCTCTTATTATCCAAGCTGGTCGTCCGATGGAAAACGCATTCTCTTCACGACGCCGCCACATGAGGTGTGGGATCTCGCGGTGATCAACTCCGACGGCAGCGATTTCCGCGTTCTGAAAAGCGGTGCTCAAAACGAAGTGACGCGTTATTCCCCAGTTTGGGCGCACGATGGCCAGTCAGTTTTTTGCCAGGACATGACGAACATTTACCGGCTCGGACTCGACGGTAGCGTGCTCGCGCAGTGGAAGATCCAAAAAATCGCTCCGAACGGAGATATGAGTGGTGACTGCCGAATGGATGTTTCACCGGATGGAAAACACCTGCTTCTCGGCATCGAAATGGGTGAGGAAGCCAACCGCAGAAATTGGGATGGGCCGGTGCCGGCGTTGTGGTCCTTCGATCTCCATTCACAGCACGCCGTCAGAATCACTCCGAAAAGACTGTTCGGCTGGGATGGCGTTTGGATCGATAACGCCAATGTCCTGTTTCTAAGCCAGGCTGCAGGTGAAAAATCCGCTTCTATTTATCGAATGTCGATCAACGGAAAGAATTTGAAACGGCTCATCAAAGACGCGCGCTTCCCTACGATCAGCGCGCCTTAGATTCTCGTCTCCGGGTTTAGCGCAGAAGCTCCTTCGCCTTCGCCAGCGCCTCCGCGACTTTGCTCGGATCTGTTCCACCGCCTTGCGCGCTTTCCGGGCGGCCGCCACCCTTGCCGCCAACGATCGACGCGATTTCCTGGATAATTTTGTTCGCCTGAAATTTTGACGTGAGTTTTTTCGGAATCGCAGCAATTAGCGCGACGGTTCCATCTTTAATGCCCACGAGAAAAATTGCCCCTTCAAACTTCGACCGCAACGCGTCCACGACGGCTTGAAGCAATTTTGGATCCGCGCCTGGTACTTCCGCTACACAGAAGTTCTTGTGTGAAGCCGCCAGTTCATTTGCGATCGTGGCAGCGCGACTCTGCAACTGCGCTTCAATCGCCTTAGCTTGTTTCTTTTCCCACTCATGAACTTCCGCTTCGACTTTGTTCAAATGCGCTGCGCGAGCATCGATCTTTTTGAGCATTTCAGACGTGTCACCTTTGTCTTCAAAAGCAGGCAGCACTGCAATGTCGGGTTTCTTGCGCGCGAGCGCTTCAAACTTCTCTTGCTGGCACGCAGCTTGCTGCTTCGCCCAATTGCGTGCCGCGTCCCCGGCAACCGCTTCGATCCGGCGGATCCCAGCAGCGATTGCCTCTTCCCTGACGATTCGGAATGGGCCGATCTCACCCGTGGATCTGACGTGGGTCCCCCCGCAGAGTTCCATGGAGTAACCGTTAAGCGCGCGAGGTGCGCCGCCGATTTGCAGCACACGGACCGTGTCACCGTATTTCTCTCCGAAGAACTGAATAATGTCGCTGCGCTTTTTCGCTTCTCCGTAAGGAATTTCGGTCCAGGAAACAGGGGCATTTGCCGTGATCTTCTCGTTCACCAATTTTTCAACGTCGCGCACTTGCTGCTTCGTTAATGGCGCACTCGAAAAATCAAAGGTCAGTTTGTCAGGACCGACGTAGCTTCCCTTTTGCGACGCGTCGCGTGAGACCACTTCGTGCAACGCCCAATGCAACAGGTGCGTCACGGTGTGATGTCCCTGAATTGATTTGCGTCTATCGACATCCACTGAAACGCGCACAGCTTCACCCGGTTCCGGCGCGCGGCCTTCCACAAGTGCCGCGCGATGAACAAACACATCGCCCCGTTTTTGCGTGTCGGTTATGCGCAACTGGCCGACTTCCGTCCAATCGTGTCCGGGAACATGCAGCAAACCTTTATCGCCGACCTGGCCGCCCATTTCCGCGTAAAACGGTGTGCTATCAACAACGATATTTAGTTCGTCCGATTTTTTGCCCGGAAGAATGGTTTCAACGACTGCTTCCGCCTCGAGAAAGTCGTAACCGAGAAATTTCGTCGGCGCGACTTTCACCTCGCCTTCTTCGACGCTGATTTCTTCTTTCTTCTGCGCCTTGCGTGCGCGCTCGCGCTGTTGCGCCAGTAATCGTTCGAAGGCGGCAATATCTACTTCGAGTCCATCTTCGCGGGCCTTTAATTGTATCAGATCGATCGGGAATCCAAACGTGTCGTAAAGCTCGAAAGCTTGTTCGCCAGAGATAACGGAAGCTGCAGCGACAATAACTTCTCGCTGGCTCGTATTTCTAAGTTGGATCAGCTCGCGAGCAAATCTCTTGAAGTCACTGCATATGAATTCAAGCTGCTGTTTCGAAAAACTGCGAACCCGTTGAAGAAATAAGCGCGCCGCTTCTCGAAAAAAAGGTTTTCTCGGCAACCAGAAATCGTCCAGAGCGTGCTCTTGGATGATCGGCTCACCAGCGAAGAATCCTTTTAACGCGAAAATTCCTCCAACAACTCGGTTGTATTTGTCGATCCCAACATCCAGGGTTTTGTTAAACAATTCTTCTTCCCGGCGAATCGTGTCCCTGATTTTCTTTTGTTTCGCGCGGAGCTCGGGGAAGATGTCGCCCATCGTTCGGGCGACGACGTCGACAAGTTTGAAGAAGAATGCCTCATGGAATCCGAGCGTGCGGCCATAGCTAAATGCGCGACGTAATATGCGGCGCAAAACGTAACCGCGGCCTTCGTTCGACGGAACGATTCCGTCGGCAATCGCGAAACTCAGAGCGCGGATGTGATCGGCGATCACGCGGAAGGCGATATCGACCTGCTCCTGCGTGTTCTGATTCTGTAGGGCGGGTGTGTCAGCTGCCGGCGTCTCGCAGAGACGCCCTACAGTTGGCAACATCGATGCGTATCTTTTGCCACTCAATTTTTCCAGCTCGTTGAAGATTGGCCGAAAAATATCGGTCTCGTAATTTGAAATGGTTCCCGAAAAATCGACGAAATTGTTTGTGCCCTGGATGATTGCGGTTACGCGCTCGAAACCCATTCCGGTATCGACATGACGTTGCGGCAAAGGCGTGAACGAACCGTCCGGGTTCGCATTGAACTGGATAAAAACAAGATTCCAAATCTCGATGCAACGCGGGTCTCCCTTATTCACCAACTCGCCGCGCGTGTCGCCGTCCGGCGTAAGATCGACATGGACCTCCGAGCAGGGCCCGCACGGACCGGTATCCCCCATCATCCAAAAATTATCGGCCTTACCGCCATTGAGAACGTGAACAGCCGGATCGAGATCAGCTTCGCGAAACAAATGCGCCCAGTGATCGTGCGCTTCCCGATCGAACTCACTCGGCTCGCCTGGGCCAGGCTTGTAAACGGTCGCATAGAGCCGTTGCGGTGGAAATTTCCAACGTTCGACCAGTAATTCCCAAGCCCACTCGATCGCTTCCCTTTTGAAATAATCACCGAAGCTCCAGTTACCAAGCATCTCGAAAAACGTGTGGTGATAAGTGTCGAGTCCGACATCTTCGAGATCGTTGTGCTTCCCGCCCGCGCGGATGCATTTCTGCGTATCGGCCACGCGCGCCGGTTTCCATGGAGGTTTTTGCTGTCCAAGAAAAATCGGCACGAACTGGTTCATCCCGGCATTGGTGAAAAGCAGATTCGGCGCGTCGGGCAGTAGCGAAGACGAGGGCACAATGGTGTGCTGTTTCTCGCGAAAGAAATCGAGAAAGGATTGCCTAATCTGCGCAGATGTCATCGTGTCAAACTTAGGTGGTTGCAGCCAAGTTTCCTGAGAGCGAGAGGATTTCCAAATGGAAATGTGTCCGGGCAAGGTCATGTTGATGCAAGGCAGACCATGAACACGATCAAAGGCGAGCAGCTTCTCGCGCAGGTCAACTGGCGTTATGCGACGAGCAAATTTGATCCGTCGCGCAAAATATCTCCGGAAGATTGGGCGGTGGTGGAAGAAGCGCTTATTCTCTCGGCCTCGTCGAACGGGCTGCAACCGTGGACATTTGTCTCATCACTGATCAAAAAACGCGCGAAAGACTTTTTCCTTCGACCTGGAACCAACGCCAGATTTTGGATTGCTCGCATTTTTGTGGTCTTCACGGCGAAAACGAAGATAACGAGCGAAGACATCGATCGTCATGTTGCAAGAACGGCGGAACTGCGTGGTGGAACTGTCGAGGCTCTGAAGCAGTTTCGTAACGCGGTTGCTGACGATCTCGTAACGGGCACTCGCGCGGCGGAAGCGCACGAATGGGCGGCGCGCCAGGCTTACATCGCACTTGGAAGTTTTTTGACGAGCGCGGCTTTACTCGGCGTCGACACATGGCCGATGGAAAGGTTTAAGCCCGACGAATATGACCAGATTCTCGAACTTCCCGCGAAGCGCCTGACCTCCGTCGTGTGTTGCGCCGCCGGATATCGTTCGGCGGATGATAAAAAAGCTGGACAAAAAAAGTGCGTTTTAGCTGGAATGACGTGATTCACTTTGTGTGATTTCAGCGCTTCGGCGGAGACGCGCTCACAAGCGCGGGAGATTTCCAAGGAGCGCGAAACTGCTGATCAATCTGTTCGGCCTCATACTTGCGCCTTGCGTTAAGGCAATCCCGCAATCCAGAAAGTCCGTGGCGCTGAATCGGGCATACACCTCCCGGCAAGCTTTCTCTATCTTCCGTTTCCCCCCAATGTGGGTCACATCAAACGCAGGGCCGAATCCCGATGAATCTCGCCATGTCGATCTTTGGGGTCGCGGCGTTATTTTATTTTTTATCCTGGTCCAGCTTGGTGTTCACCGCAGACTCAATTTCTTCGTAGAGTGCCCGATCATTCTTTAGCGTCTCCTTCGCGGCATCGCGACCTTGGGCTAGTTGCGTGCCTTTGTAATTCAGCCACGAGCCACGCTTCTCGATAATTTGTTTTTCGAGCGCAAGATCGAGAAGCGCGCCGGTCGATGAGATTCCCTCGTTATACATGATGTCGAACTCGGCTTCGGTAAATGGCGGAGCGACCTTGTTTTTCACGATCTTAACCCGGGTGCGATTGCCCGTGACAACGCCATCTGTCTGTTTGATCGCGCCGATACGGCGAATATCGACACGCACACTGGCGTAGAATTTCAACGCTCTGCCGCCGGGGGTCGTTTCCGGATTTCCAAACATGACCCCGATCTTTTCCCGAATTTGATTTGTGAAAATGCAGCAGGTTCGCGCCTTTGAAATGAGCGACGTGAGTTTGCGTAAAGCGGCGCTCATCAGTCGCGCCTGCGCGCCAACCGTCGCGTCGCCGATTTCGCCTTCGAGCTCAGCCCGGGTCACTAGCGCTGCCACTGAATCAATGACAATTACGTCGAGAGCATTGGAGCGTACGAGTGTCTCGCAAATCCGGAGCGCTTCCTCTCCAGAGCTCGGTTGCGAGACGAGCAGGTCGTCAAGATCGACACCGAGCCTTTTCGCGTACGCAGGATCGAGAGCATGCTCGACATCGATAAATGCCGCAAGGCCGCCGTGCTTCTGTGCCTGGGCAATTACGGTAAGAGTAAGAGTTGTCTTTCCGGAGGATTCCGGGCCAAACACTTCGACAACCCTACCCCGTGGAAATCCGCCAACGCCAAGCGCGCGATCGATCAGAATGTTGCCTGTGGGAATAACGTCGATGTCGATGATCTTTTCGTCGCCAAGTCGCATGATCGCGCCATCGCCGTAATCTTTCGCAATCTGTTGAATCGCAAGATCGAGATTCTTATTTCGCGCAGCGGTAAGTTTGTCTGCGCTTGTTTTTTCTTCGGCTTTGGTCGCCATATTCAGGTGACTGTAATTACTTCCACGCCGGCAATTCGCCAAGCGGAAAAGCTAAGATGGACAATTAATTAGCCGCCTGTCCGTCGAAATACCTCTCATCGTAGTGCGACGTAATAATAAGAGATTCCTCGATTTCGCTCCGAAAGGCAAAACAGCACGAGGGGCCGCTAAGTTTGCAAATTAAAAGGCCGCGAACTTCTAATTCGCGGCCTTTGATTTCCCAGAAAACTGGAGTTTACGAAACAGCAATCTTGCGCGACTTGACGTGCTCCTCCTTGGGCAATGTCAAAGTCACAAGGCCCTGATGGATCTTTGCGCTGATTTTGTCAGCATCGATCGACGGATCGATCTCGAACGTGCGCCGATAATTTTCCGGGCGCGATTCATGATGAATCAACGTCCCTTCCACGGTAGGAAGCGAACGCCGCCCGACAATTGTCAGCTCGTTGTTCTCGACTGAAACTTCGAGGCCCTCTTTGTTCACGCCGGGCATCTCTACTTCGAGCGCATAGCCTTCGGCAGCCTCGGTCACACTCGCGAAAGGCACGACAAACTGTTGTATTTGCGCGCGATCCCCCTCACGATTTTCGCAGACTAATGTGTTCATATTTGAATTTCCTTTCCTTATGCAAAGTTGGCCGGCGCGCTATGCACGCGCTGGATTTCATTAACTAACCGGAATTTGCTTTGGCTTCGCTTCCTCGGCCTTTGGCAACGTCACTTTCAAGATTCCATCCCGATAGGTTGCGTTGACTTTGTTTGCATCCACGTGGGTTGGGAGCGTGATGCTTCGGCGGAATTTGCCGGCATAACGCTCGGTGCCCTCCGATTTCTCGCCGCCAGAAGTTTCGCGTTTCCGCTCGCCACTGATTGTCAACGTCCCGTCGTGTAAGGAAATTTCAATGTCTTCTCCGCGCATTCCGGGCAACTCGACAACAGCGACGACATTGTCGTTGTTCTGGTAGAGATCGAGCGCAGGCGACCAACCGCTAAACAGCTGTCCCACGCGTCCGAAGCTCGACCAGAAGGGCGACTCGACGAGCGAGTTAAGATCGTCTCTGAGGTTCATCCAGCGGTCCAACGACGGCCAGGACATTAGTTCTGGGCTTTGATAACGTATTAGACTCATTTATAAACGCTCCTTTTTATGTATTAAGTATCGTACTACCGATCGCTACCCCCAACCAAAGCTGCCCTCGCGCCAAGTGTAACGATTTCGATTGCATTATCATAAGATCTAATATTCCAACGAGTTATCACCGGATAATCCCTACCTTTTGCACTGGAGCATGTGTTGTTTTGTCGCAGCGTCTTGGACATACCCAAAATGCGTGACAAATTTGCACAGCTTGCACGCGCGAAAAACATTGCCGGGCCGGAGGACCACAAC
>Ga0209690_1000515_pt1 | contig 20814 bp, 17 predicted proteins | sample GraSoiAngelo_150_FD_186164 | JGI IMG/M metagenome (GOLD analysis project Ga0209690, IMG submission 186164) | Grasslands soil microbial communities from the Angelo Coastal Reserve, California, USA - 14_1009_09_40cm (SPAdes) (version 2) | ecosystem: Environmental > Terrestrial > Soil > Grasslands ...
GTCGGGCACGGAGGGTCTCAAACGCGGTTACGAGGTCATCGATACTGAGGCGCCGATTTCCGTGCCCGTCGGGGAAGGAGTGATGGGGCGAGTCTTCGATGTGTGCGGTAGGCCGGTAGACGAACGCGGGCCGGTCAAGGCGGAGAAATATTATCCCATCCACCGCCCGCCACCCCGACTCGTGGATCAATCGACGTCTCCCGAGGTGCTCCCCACCGGCATCAAGGTCATCGATTTGATCTGTCCCTTCTTGAAGGGCGGCAAAGTCGGGGCCTTTGGCGGTGCCGGCGTGGGCAAGACCGTCGTCATCATGGAACTGATCAACAACATCGCCAAACTCCATGGCGGCGTGTCGGTTTTCGCTGGAGTCGGCGAGCGCACCCGGGAAGGCAGCGACCTCTACAAGGAAATGTCCGAAGCGGGAGTCATCAAGCAGGACGACCTGGGCGCGTCGAAAATTGCCCTCGTTTACGGCCAGATGAATGAACCGCCCGGCGCTCGCCTGCGCGTTGCCCTGGCCGGCCTCGCGATCACCGAATACTTCCGGGACGAAAAGAATCAGGACGTACTATTGTTCATTGACAACATCTTCCGGTTCTCGCAGGCCGGTTCCGAAGTGTCCGCGTTGCTCGGCCGCACCGCCAGCGCCGTCGGTTACCAGCCGACCCTCGCCGCGGAAATGGGCGCGCTCCAGGAACGCATCACCTCGACGAAGAAGGGTTCGATCACTTCGTTTCAAGCCGTATACGTGCCGGCCGACGATCTGACCGACCCGGCACCCGCCACGACCTTCGCGCACCTGGACGCGACCATCGTTTTGGAGCGGTCGATTGCCGAAATGGGGATCTACCCGGCGGTGGATCCGCTCGCCTCGACCTCCCGGGCCCTGGCGCCGGAAATCGTCGGCCAAGAGCACTACAACGTTGCGCGTGGAGTACAGAAGGTGCTGCAGCGACTCAAAGACCTGCAGGATATCATTGCAATTCTCGGCATGGACGAGCTTGCGCCGGAGGACAAGCTCACGGTACTCCGTGCCCGCAAGATTCAACGCTTTCTGAGCCAGCCGTTCAGCGTGGCGCAAGTATTCAGCGGGCGGGAGGGCAAGCAAGTCCCGGTGGCCGAAACGGTGCGGGGCTTCAAGGAGATCCTCGAAGGCAAGCACGACGCCGTGGCGGAAGGCGACTTCTATATGAAGGGCGGGATCGATGAAGTCAAACCGAATTGAGGGATCGCGCTGAACATGGCCAACACGCTGAAATTGGAGGTCGTCACACCAGAGGGCACGGCGTACTCCGAAGACGTGGAGATGGTCACCTTGCCAGGCGTGGCCGGCCAGATGGGGATTCTGCCGCAGCACGTTCCGCTGATTTCACAAATGGTGCCGGGCGAAATGATCGTGCGCAAGGACGGCCGTGATCTGTTCGTTGCGACGGGCGAAGGACTCATCGAAGTCACCGCCAACCGCGTCGCCATCCTGACGGATCTCGCCGTTCCGGCCGACCGGATTGACGAGGCGAAATCAGAAGAAGCGCGGCGACGCGCCGAAGCCCGTCTCCACGAAAAACTCTCGGCCGAAGAAGTCGCTTCCGTCAACGCCTCGCTCACTCGCTCCCTCGTCCAGTTGCGCGTCAAGCGACGACGACGCGTGTGATATGGAGCCGCGGCGATTCCAGCGAATAATTTTGCGATCAGCGAACCTAAAGTTTGGAGGACTACCGTGAATACTAAGACTGTTGACTCGATGCTGCGGCGATCACCGAGGGCTGCGCAAATCCTGGTTGCCCCTGCGGGGGGTCCGCGCGAAGCGACTATGGCATGCCCGAACGGCTAGGGCGCCAAGTGGCGCCGACGCCGAGTGCGCCTTGGAGCGTCCCCCGGATCTGAAGTGGAGGATCGACAATGACGAAATCTGGGAACTTGTGGGCAATTGGGTACGACGACATGGGACGGGCCAATCAGGTCCGTGACGAAATCATCAGCCTGGGGTGGCACAAGCATTACCTCATACTCGATGATGTGGCAGTGGTCGTGCGGCACCCCGACGGATCGTTCACGCTAAACCGAGAAGCGTTCCCGGCCGCGTCCAACGTCCTCGGCTGTAGCGTGGTGGGGTTCCTCGCGGGGCTGGTGCTCGGCGCGCCACTGAGTGGCGCGACCATCGGCGCCATGGTCGGAGGCGCTGGCACCGCCATCTCGGCCTCGGTTGTAATCGGCGACGACTTCGTCAGGGAAGTGAAGGAGCTGATGAAGCCAGGGACGTCCGCCATTTTCGTCCTCGACGATGAGGGGGATATGGACGTGATATTGCACAGGATCCGCGGCCTGGGCGGAACGGTGTTGAAGACCAACGTGGATCTGGAGCGGGCACGGCTGATCCAGTCCACACTGGCTGCGCCTTCGGCACAAACGAGCAAACCGGACGTCAAGTAGTAGGTTCAGCAAGTCAAACTATGCCTTGGTGTCTCATGCCGAACAGCTTTGCGATGTCTGCTCTGGGGCAATATCCTCATGACCGCCCTAGGTCCTGTCACTGCTTCACCAGGGCTTCAGTAAACGAGTTTTAACCCGAATGCGTTCAACTCTTTATCCCGTTGTCGCCGTCGTTCGAGTCGTTGACGTCCTGCTCGCCCTGTCCGTGTGTTTCCTGCTCGCGGGTTGCCAGACTCTCGGACCCGCGGCCCTAGGCGCGGGTCGTGGCGCCTACAACGAGGTCATTGCGCGCACAAGTTCCGAGCAGACTCTCGGACTGCTCGTTCGGTTGCGCTACTCGGATCCCATTGGTCTACTCATGGTCTCTAGCGTCACGGCGGGCCTTAAGTTCAGTGCCGCAGCCAAGGGCGAGGCGGGGTTCGGGCCGCGCGCGAATTACGCGGGGAACCTGGTTCCGTTCTCGGCGGGAATCGGCTACGAGGACAGTCCCACGATCTCCTACACACCCGTCGACGGACAGGCGTTTCTGCGCGAGTGGCTCGCGCCAGTCACGCTGGAGACACTAGCGCTGGTGATGCAGGCTGCCGCGCGCCAAGACGCTCTCATCGTGCTCCTCATCGAACGCATGAATGGACTGCGCAATAGTGCAAGCGCGACGGCCGAAGAACAGATCGCGTTCCAACGCGCGGCGACACTCCTGGCGGAGTTTCGCGACCTCGGCGTGGCGTCGTGGGCGCACCAGAGCGGCGCGGCCGGGCGTTTCGAACTGATCCTATCGCACTATTCGCCGGGCCACCTTACCGAGGCACAGGAACTCCTCGGTCTCCTTGAACTGAAGGGCGACCCGGCGCGCGAGAGTATGATCCGTATCCCGGTTGCCTTAGGCGTTAGGGAAGCAGACTTCGACGGCCTGGCTGTGCAAACTCGGTCGGTCGCGGAGATCATGCTTACTGCGGCAGCTTCGATCGAGGTGCCTAGCGAGGATGTCAATACCGGCCTCGTGGAGGCTGGGGCGGACTCTCCTGGGACCTTGGGAGCCATGCGGCCGATCCTGAAAATACATTCGAGCAGGAACGCGCCGGATCGAGCCAACGTTGCCGTGCAGCATCGCGGCTGGTGGTTCTATGTGGACGACACGGACCTGACGAGCAAGCGGATGTTTCAGCGGATCCAGATGCTGTTTCTCACCCGGCTCTCCGAGGCGACCCGGGGAACACAGACCACACCGCTTTTGACCATCCCAGTCAAGTGACGACAAGCAGGTGAGAGACGCCGGGAAATCCGATGTTGAAAGTTTTGAGAGGAAAAACATCGAAGCGATGATTAACAGCGACCAGAGAGAAATACTGGCGGGCCGCGGACGCTGCTAAGCGCAATTCTATTCAGGAAAAGGCGAGCAACCATCGGGAGGTTCTATGGCGAAACAACAGAACAACGACGACCAGCCAAAGCTCAAGCGTAAGCAGTACGAAAAAGAACTACGCCGGCTGCAGGCGGAACTTTGTCATCTCCAGGAATGGGTCAAAGCGGAAGGCCGGCGGATCATGCTTGTGTTTGAAGGGCGCGATGGCGCCGGCAAGGGGGGAACCATCAAAGCGATTACAGAGCGCGTGAGCCCGCGGGTGTTTCGCGTCGTAGCTCTGCCCGCTCCGACAGACCGCGAGAAGTCGCAGCTATACATCCAGCGTTATATGGAGCATTTTCCAGCGGCGGGGGAGATCATCATTTTTGACCGCAGTTGGTACAACCGCGCCGGCGTGGAGTATGTCATGGGGTTCTGCAGTAAAGCAGAGCACCGCAACTTCCTCGAACTTTGCCCGCAGATCGAAAAAGTCGTTGTCGACCAGGGCGTGCAGCTCATCAAGTATTGGTTGGAAGTAAGCAACGCGGAACAAAAGCGCCGTTTTGAAGCGCGTATCACCGATCCGCTGCGCCAGTGGAAGTTGAGCCCTACGGACCTGCCATCGCGCAGCCGCTGGTACGACTATTCTCACGCGCGCGACATGATGCTGAAGGCCACCGATACGAAGGTTGCGCCCTGGTACATCCTCCGTTCAGACGACAAGAAGCGGGCGCGCCTTAACTGCATCTCGCATCTCCTGAAGCTCATTCCCTACAAGAAGGTAAAGCGGCAAAAAGTGAAACTGCTCAAGCGCAAAAACAAGGGCGCTTACGACGACCAGGCCACGCTGAAGGGGCGAAACTTCGTGCCCGAGAAGTACTAATATGAGCCTCTTGTAAAGTGACCAAAGCCGAGTAATAAAGTATTTAGTTTTCTCATGAACTTAGCGGTGACGATGAATTGTTTTTGCATGTCCCGGCTCGATAACTGAATGAAACGCGAAGTTGTAAAAGCTGTCGGCTGGGGGCTTTTCTTCACGGCGATTCTAGCTCTGCTGATTATCGTCGGATCGCGCAATCTCTCGCGCTTCGATGCGGCCCTGGTGGCTTACACCTTCGCCTCGCTCTTTGCCGTGTTCGGCATCACCTACCGCTATGCGATGTGGCTGCAACGTCCGCCCACCGCGCTCTATTGGAGGCGCGGCTGGCAGGTTTTCTTCCGGCGCAGCCACTTCGCCGCGAACTTTTGCTCGTGGATCGAGCGGGTGACCAACGACTTTGCCCTGAATCGATTCATCTGGAAGCGTGATCCGCTGCGCGGTTTAGCGCATTCGCTCATCATGTGGGGCTGTATCATTGCAGCGGCGATTACCTTCTCTTTGGTCTTCGGTTGGGCGTCGTTCGAATCTTTGCCCGATCAACTGCAACGGTATCGCGCGGTTGTTTTCGGATTTCCAACGAGATCTCCTTTTCCAGCGAATCATGGTTCGGTTTTTTGGTTTTCCACGGTCTGGTGTGGGCTGCTTTGCTGGTGATACCTGGCGTAATGCTCGCCATGCGCCGGCGCATGCGCGACGAAGGAGCGGCGGCTGTGCAATTGTTTGCGGAAGATTTTCTTCCGCTTGTGCTCCTCTTCGCTATAAGCGTTACGGGGCTTTTGCTCACTGGCAGCGCCGAACCCCTGAAGAGCAGACGGAGTTTATAAAGGTCTTTAGCGACCTGTTGGAGCAAACCTATGTGGATAAGATCGAGTCCTACAACAACGAGAAATTCATCTATGCGAATGAGAGAATAGACGGACCCTATGCTGAGGTGGGTAGTAAGATGCAGACCTCTAAGGGAGAGGAATTTACTATCAACTACAAACTTCATCGCGTGGGAGAGGATTGGAGAGTCTACGACCTAGTCATTGAAAACATCAGCTTTATAAACAATTACCGCTCCCAGTTTAACCGCATCCTCACCGGTTCTGGCTTTAACGAGCTGGTCTCGAGGATAAAGGCTAAACTTTCCGACAAAAGCGACCAGCTAGAATGACCCAAATGCATCTCCTGCTGGCAGAACCAGGGTCGCTACCGGCGCATCGCGTGGTTAAAGCAAGATCCAGCGGTGTTGGGCAGAGGTTTATGAAGGCTGGCAGAGGAGTTGGCGAGCAAACCGGACTAGCGTGATGTCATGGAAACGCTCTACGACAATGACCGTGATGCCCGGATGGTCGGCGAAATGGAACTTTATTGACGTTCGGGCTGAGCTTTGTCGAAGCACGAACAAACTTTCCTGCGGAAAATGAAACAAAAAGGAGGCTCTATGGCATCAAAGAAACGCGCCATTGTTGTCATGGCCTTGGCCGTGGGGTTAGTGGCCGGCTGCAGCACAGGATCGGTCACCAAGGAAGAAGGAGACGCGCTCTTCAAGAAGGCCCAGGCTTCCAGACAGGAATGGAACACAGTGGATCCACAGTTTGAAGCCTTTGCCAAGAAGGGTTACGGCTACGCTTTCTTCCCTGAGATCACCAAGGGCGGCTTGGTCTTTGGCGGCGCCCGCGGTCGGGGTGTCGTCTACGAGAAAGGCCAACACATCGGTTACGCGGACTTGACCCAAATATCGGCGGGGTTTCAGGCCGGGCTTCAGGACTATAGCCAGCTGATTGTGTTCGAGAATCAAGCGGCGATGGACAAATTCAAACGAAACGAGATTGATTTCGGTGCCAACGCCTCCGCAGTATATGCGGATACAGGTGCCGCCAGGAGTGCCCAGTTCGTTGACGGCGTGGCGGTGTTTGTCAGGCCCACGAGAGGTGCGATGGCGGAGGCTTCCCTTGGCGGCCAGCAAATAACTTATCTGCCGAAGTGATCGGCGGCCCTCGAAGAGTCGCCTTCCGCCACGGCGTCGTGCTTGCCTTCGATCGATTCTTTGGCGCTGGCGCAGAGGAACAGAGTACGGACATCGATCAAATACTGTTGGCTGCTGCGGTGATGATCACAGCGACCGTTGTCGCAGGCAGCGTGGCGAAGCAACTGAACCTGGGCTCGATCGTGGCGCTGCTCGTCGTCGGAATGGCGCTCGGGCCCCATTCCCCGAGGCCGCTGTTGACCGGTCACGTCGAAGAGCTGCAGACTGTCGGCGAGATCGGTGTGATATTGCTGCTCTTCCTCGTTGGGCTTGAAACCAAACCTGAGAGCCTGTCTTCTATGCGCCGCCTCCTCCTCGGGGCGAGAGCGGATGCATTTTAATCTAGAGCTGGCCGTCGCGAAGTATCTGGCAGCTCCTGTGAGCGAGATTGCGGTGTCATAATAGATACATCGTTTGTGTCTTGACGATCCACCCCATTCTTACCTGCTCGAACAGAACGAATTTGATGCTCGACAAGCCCCCATTAATTGTCAGTACGCAATACCCGATCGGCCGCTCTGCCTCAAGCCTGGAGGCCGATAAGGCAACCGTGTTTGATGGTCTTCAGGTCGAGATCGGCGAGCTCACGCACCGCCTTTCGACAGATCGCTTCTTCTGGCTCGACATAGATGGCGCGTCGGCGGAAGAGCTCCAAACAGTGACGTCCGTTCTCCAAATTGCTGAGCCGGCGAATTCCTAGCTCCCGCGCTTCGGACAGCGGGCCAGGTTCGAGGTGGACGGACAGCAAATTCGGATTTCAACATTTGCCCCTGGAGTTTCCGGTCTGCCGATTGAGGGACACATTCTATACGCACGGTCGTGGCTCCTAACCGTGCACGCCGGTGCCACAGCAACTCACCAAGCGGCAGCAGGCATTTCGAACTCCGGTGCCAACTAAATAGTGCTAACGGGCTGGCAGTTGCCAGCGGATTGGCACCCGGCTTCAGAGCAAGCCAAATTTCGGTAGTGCTGATATCGCGTCACTGATCGGCAAATGTTTAACTCCTGAAACAGGAGAGGTTTTCTTACCGAATACAAAAAACTACTGGTGTGCGTTTCTTCGATGCAGAGGAACGTTCAGGATTTTCCACCCGTGGTGTGCTGAAATTTAGTCAGAATACGATCTTTCGACACGATATCTTCCACTCGTCAATGCCGGACGCTTGCGCGAATTCTGAACTGAAAAGTCGGTCAATCGCGTTTTTGTTTCGTTGGCATCATCGTTGCTGTCTCAACAAAAACAAAGCGAGATGAAAATCATCCAGCTACTATTGTTTCGATATTATTACGAACATGTTTCTAACGAGAGCACTTTGCACGCGAGAGGAATAAACCGATGAGCGAAGTGCTTCCGATCGTTTACCTGGCCAGGCACGGGGAAACCGCGTGGACGCTCTCGGGCCAACACACGGGCCTTACCGACCTGCCGCTCACAGAACGCGGCGAGCGCAATGCCCGCCGGCTTGAGGAACGGTTGCGTGGATTCACTTTTGCCAAGATATTTACCAGCCCGTTGCAGCGTGCCAGACGAACCTGCGAGTTGGCCGGCTTTGGAGCAGTGGCTGAAATCGACCGTGACTTGCTCGAATGGAACTATGGCGAGTATGAGGGTCGCCTTACCGCTGACATCCACAGGGAGCGCCCTGACTGGCAACTGTTTCGCGATGGCTGCCCCGGAGGAGAATCGCCGAACGAGGTCGGCACGCGGGCAGACCGCGTGGTGAAACGCGTGCGCGCTGTCCAAGGTGATGTGCTGGTCTTTTCGAGCGCGCATTTTCTCCGAGTATTTGCTGCTCGCTGGCTCGGCCTCGATGCCGCGTTCGGTAGATACTTCGTGCTCAGCACGGCGAGCGTGAGTGCGTTGGGCTACGAACACAACCTGTCTGAGCCAGTAATTCGGCTCTGGGACGACACTCGCCATGTTGCAAGCTAGCCCAAACGGCTATGACCAAGGAACGGTTATGCCGGAGAGAGAAATGAAAATTCTGGTTTGTAACGCCGGCTCCAGCAGCCTCAAATTCAGCCTCTTCGAAGCTGAAGGCGAGCTGTTGCTGGCCGAGGGCGGCATCGACTGGACGACAAAACCGACGCGGCTGGTTTTCCGTCGCACGGGCCATCAGGAAATCCGCGAGGAGCTCAAGCTGGAAAAGCACGCTGATGCCGTCGCTCGCATCCTCGACGACCTGCAAGCTGGCCCGTCGGCACCGTTGCGCGTATTCGGAGAACTCCAAGCCGTGGGACATCGCGTCGTTCACGGCGGCAAGCGGTACACCGCCGCGGTGCGGATCACGCCAGAGGTCAAGCGGACGATAGGGGAACTGGCAGAGCTGGCGCCGCTCCACAACCCGGCCAGCTTGGACGGCATTACAGCGGTCGAGCAAGTCCTGCCAAAGGTCCCACAGGTAGCGGCGTTTGACACGGCCTTCCACGCAACCCTGTCCGAGGCGGCCCGAACCTATCCGGTGCCGCAGAAGTGGACGCGCGAATGGGGCATGCGCCGTTACGGTTTCCACGGATTGAGCCATTCTTACTGCGCCGGCCGGGCGGCAGAGATGATCGGCCGGCGGGACTTGCGGCTCATTATTGCCCATCTGGGTAATGGCGCGTCGGTGTCGGCGGTCTGTAACGGCATCTGTGTCGATACCTCTATGGGTTTCACGCCCTTGGAGGGTCTGGTGATGGGTACCCGCAGCGGCACCGTTGACCCAGGCATGCTTGTTTATCTGTTGCGGCACAAGGGCCTGGACGTAAACGAGCTCGATCAAGCTCTCAATTATCAATCCGGTTTGCTCGGTCTCTCGGGAGTCTCTTCCGACATGCGCCAGGTTCTGTCGGAGCTGCCACACAATCCGGACGCTGGACTCGCCGTTGAAGTGTACGTCCATCGGATCCGGCAAACGGTCGGCGCAATGGCGGCGACGCTCGGCGGCATCGATGCTTTAGTGTTCACTGCCGGTGTAGGCGAGCATGCGCCAGAGATCCGCGAGCGGGTTTGCGAAAAACTGAACTATCTAGGGCTGGAGCTCGACCGAACCGCTAACCAAACTTGCAAGCCGGACGCTGACATCGCCATGCCAGCCTCAGCGGCGCGTATCCTCGTCATCGCCACGCGGGAGGATTTGACCATCATGCGCGAGACACGGCAGTTGGTTGGTTCGTCGATAAGCCAGCCACCAGGAAGCGAACATGCCCTACATCAATAATAAACGAAATAGACAAATAACGTCAGCCCCGATGGGGCAAAGCGGGCTTTGCCCGCGAAAGGAGCATTAGAATCATGGCAACTATAACAAAGGAAATTAGTGATAACGGAGCAATCTCCGCGTACGGCACGGCTCGCTCGACAGTCAAGGGAGCCCCGCTCAGCCCCGAGGAGCTGGACAAGATCGACGCATACTGGCGGGCCAGCCTTTACCTATGCGTGGGTATGTTGTATCTCAAAGACAACCCGTTGTTACGAGAACCGCTGAAGCTGGAGCAGACCAAGGCTAGACTGCTAGGCCATTGGGGCTCGGATGCCGGCCAGGCCTTTACCTACATTCACTTCAACCGGTTGATCAACAAGTATGACCTAAATGCGATTTTCATCTCCGGGCCAGGCCACGGTGCGCCGGCTGTTCTCTCCCAGGCCTATCTCGAAGGAACATATTCCGAGGTTTACCCTGACAAGAGCGAGGACTTGGCCGGGATGCAGCGCTTCTTCAAGCAGTTTTCCTTCCCTGGCGGGATTGGCAGCCACGCCACTCCGGAAACGCCCGGAAGTATCCATGAGGGAGGTGAGTTGGGCTACAGCGTCTCGCACGCCTACGGGACCGTTTACGATCAGCCCGACTTGATCTCGTTGGTCATGGTGGGTGACGGCGAATCAGAGACAGGTCCTCTCGCCACGAGCTGGCACAGCAACAAGTTTCTCAACCCAATCACCGACGGCGCGGTGCTGCCTGTGTTGCACCTTAACGGCTACAAGATCAATAACCCCACCATCCTCGCCCGCGTCAGCCACGAGGAACTGGAGGCCCTGTTCGTCGGCTACGGGTACACACCTTATTTTGTCGAAGGCAGTGACCCGCGCACTATGCACCAGGCTATGGCCGCCACCCTGGAACAGTGTGTCCTGGAGATCCGCAAGATCCAAGAGGAGGCGCGGCGTACCGGAAAGGCTTTCCGGCCGCGCTGGCCCATGGTCGTGTTGCGCAGCCCCAAAGGTTGGACCGCCCCGCGGAAGGTGGGCGAGCACTACCTCGAGGGCTATTGGCGTGCGCACCAGGTCCCGATCGCGGATATCGCCACCAACGCCGCAAGCTTGAAAGTGCTGGAGCAGTGGATGCGCAGCTACAAGCCGGAGGAGTTGTTCGACAAGAACGGGCGAATCATTCCCGAGTTGAAGGCTTTGGCGCCGAAGGGTCATCGGCGGATGAGCGCCAACCCAATCGCCAATGGCGGTTTGCTACGAAAACCCTTGGAGATGCCGGATTTCCGCAGCGCCGCCGTTGAAGTCAAGAAACCCGGCGCGACCCTGGCCGGTAACGTCCCCACCCTCGGCAACTTTCTCCGAGAAGTGATGCGGCAGAACATGCAGAACTTCCGGGTCTTCGGGCCAGACGAGACTGAGTCAAACCAACTCCAGGCCATCTATGAAGTTAGTAAGAAGGTTTGGCTTGGCGAGTATTTCCCGGAAGATGCCGACGGCGGGGAGTTGGCCCCGAATGGCCGGGTGATGGAAATGCTCAGCGAGCACACCGTGGAAGGATGGCTGGAGGGTTATATCCTGAGCGGCCGGCATGGACTGATCAACAGCTATGAGCCCTTCATTCATGTTGTCGACTCGATGTTCAATCAACACGCTAAGTGGTTGGAAAAGTGCAACGAGCTATCTTGGCGCGCCCCGATATCATCGCTCAATCTGCTGATTACCGGCCTGGTGTGGCGGCAGGATCACAACGGTTTCACACACCAGGACCCAGGCTTTCTCGACGTGGTGGCGAACAAGAGCCCCAGCGTTGTGCGAATCTATCTGCCACCCGATGCCAACTGCCTGTTGTCCGTCGCCGACCACTGCCTGAGCAGTATCAACTACATTAACGTCATCGTCGCGGACAAGAAGGTCCACTTGCAGTATCTGGATATGGAGGCGGCGATCGCGCACTGCACGAAGGGCGCCGGAATCTGGGATTGGGCCAGCAATGACCAGGGTGCCGAACCCGACGTGGTCATGGCGAGCTGCGGCGACGTGCCGACGATGGAGTCCCTGGCCGCAGCCGCACTGCTGCGCGAGCACCTGCCCGACGCGAAGGTCCGGTTCGTGAACGTCCTTGACCTGTTTAAACTGGTGCCGAATACCGAACACCCCCACGGTCTGTCAGACCGTGAGTTCGAGGCCATCTTCACCCCGGACAAGCCCGTGGTCTTCAACTTTCACGGCTACCCGTGGCTGATCCATCGCCTCATTTACCGCCGGCCCGGTCAGCACAATATCCACGTGCGCGGTTACAAGGAGCAGGGCAACATCAACACGCCGCTGGAACTCGCCATCCGCAATCAGGCCGACCGCTTCAGCCTGGCCATCGACGCCATCGACCGGATGCCCCGTTTCCGTGTCAGCGGCGCGAGCGCCCGCGAGGCGCTAGTCAACCAGCAGATCGCGGCCAAAGAACACGCCTACGAGTTCGGCGTGGATCGTTCTGAGATCACGGATTGGAAGTGGCCATTTTAGATTTAGTCTCATGGTGATCTTTAGCCAACGAAGAACTCAAAAAGGACTAACGCAATGAAAGCAGAAAAACAAAAGCAGTCCGTTTCCGCCACATCACCAGGCTCCGACATAGCGCAGCTTCGCCAGCAATACGGTTGCGGGCCGGTTGAGTTAACTGGAAATGCCGACGCGCTCTACGAGCGGCACCTGTTCTTTGACAACGTCATGGAAGTAACGACGATCGGAGCTCGAGAGCGTTTTGAGGCGATCGCCCGCTCCGTGCGCGATATCCTTTCGCAGCGATGGCTGCATACAGAAAAAACCTATGAGCGCGAGAATCCAAAGCGGGTTTATTATCTCTCGATGGAATTTCTCATTGGCCGATCGCTGGCCAACAATGTCACGAACCTTCTTCTTGATGGGATCACGAAAGACGCCATCAAGCAAAAGAACCTCGATTGGTTCGAGTTGCTGGAGCAGGAACCCGATGCGGGCCTGGGTAACGGCGGCCTCGGGCGCCTGGCGGCGTGCTTCCTCGATTCGATGGCGACGATGCAAATTCCCGCCATGGGCTACGGCTTGCGCTACGAATACGGCATCTTCAAGCAGACGATTCAGGACGGCTGGCAACGCGAAGTCCCGGACAACTGGCTCCGTCGACCCGACCCATGGGAGGTTGCGCGCCCATACCAGACGGTGGACGTTAACCTCAATTGCTCGTTCGAGATACGCGGCGGTATCTTGCGCGCGGTCACCGGTCGTCCATCAACTCTTATCGGCATTCCATTCGATCGTCCCGTGGTGGGCTACGGCGGCAAGACTATCAATACGCTCCGGCTCTGGGCTGCGGCGGCACACGATTACTTCAACTTTCAAGAATTCAGCAGCGGCGATTTCGTCGGGGCGCTGGCGGAGACGCTCGAAGCCGAGTCGCTGACACGGGTACTATACCCCGACGATCACACAATCATGGGGCAGGGATTGCGCTTTGTGCAGGAGTATTTTCTCGTCGCCTGCTCGCTGGCCGATCTCGTGCGCCGCTTCCGGCAGACCAACGCCGACTGGAGTGCGCTTCCCGATAAAGTTGCTATCCAGCTCAACGATACACACCCGACGATGGCGGTCCCGGAGTTGATGCGGATTTTGCTCGACGAAGCACACCTCGGTTGGGACGAGGCCTGGGACCTCACACAAAAGACTCTGGCGTACACTAATCACACATTACTCCCCGAAGCTCTCGAGAAATGGCCGCTCGCATGGTTCGAGATCATGCTGCCGCGTCATCTGGAGATCATCCTCGAGATCAACCGCCGCTTGCTTAATGAGGTCCGAACACGCTTTCCCGGCGATGACGGACGCATCCAGCGCGTCAGTCTCGTGGAGGAAGGCGCCGAGCGCAAGATTCGGATGGCCAACCTGGCTATCGTCGGCTCGCATAGCACCAACGGTGTCGCCGCCATTCACTCCAGGCTCCTGCGCACGGTGACGGTCAAAGATCTGGCCGAAACGTTTCCCGAACGCTTTAGCAACAAAACAAACGGCGTAACGCCGCGCCGCTGGCTGTTGATGTCGAACCCTGCGCTCTCGCAGACGATCACCGACGCCATCGGCGACGGCTGGATGACCGATCTCAGCCAGTTGAAGAAGCTGAAACCCCTGGCCGACGACCAGGCCGTGCGCTACGCCTTTCTAAAGGCTAAACGCGAGGCCAAGTCGCAATTTGCCGATTGGCTCAAGCGGACGACCGGCGAAACGGTAGACCCGGACAGTATCTTCGATTGCCAGATCAAGCGCATCCACGAATACAAGCGGCAACTGCTGAATGCGGTGCGTGTCGTGGTGCTCTACAATCGGCTGCGCGAGAATCCAAAACTTGACATGGCGCCGCGAACCTTCTTCTTCTCCGGCAAGGCGGCGCCTGCCTACCAACTGGCTAAGGTTATTATCAAGTTCATCAACAACCTTGCCGGCACCATCGACGGCGACCCGACGATGCGCGGGCGGCTGAAGGTTCTTTTCCTGCCCGACTATTGTGTTTCACTGGCAGAGCGGCTGATCCCTGCGAGTGATGTCTCCAACCAGATTTCCACCGCCGGCTACGAAGCCAGCGGCACGAGCAACATGAAGTTTATGATGAACGGAGCGTTGACGATCGGCACGCGCGACGGCGCGACCATCGAGATGGCAGAAGAAGCAGGCGAAGAAAATTTCTTTCTCTTCGGCCTGACTGCCGAAGAGGTGGCGGCCAGCCGCGGGTGGTACAACCCGCACTGGCACTATGACAACGAGCCGGAGACCCGCGCCGCATTAGATCTGATCTTCTCGGACCACTTCAGCCGCAATGAGCTGGGCGTTTTCACTCCGCTGCGTGATGCCCTGCTGACCCACGGCGACTACTACATGCATCTGGCGGATCTCAAATCCTATTTAGAGGCGGACCAACAGCTATGCGAGCTTTACGCCGACTCGGTGGGATGGTCCCGCAAGGCGATCTTAAACGTGGCCGGCTCGGGAAAATTCTCCAGCGACCGAGCGATTGGCGAATATGCAGCCGACATCTGGAAGGCGAAGCGGTGTCCGGTGGAGTAGAGAAAGGGTCGATGGTCAAAGAAGATTTCGTTTGCCGAGCAGTCGGCTATTTCCCCATTCCGTCATTCTCGCGAAAGCGGGAATCCAGTCTTTGTTTCATGATCTTTGCGCCATCACGCCGGCCTGGATGCCCGCCTGCGCGGGCATGACGGACTTTCACGTCATCTGAGGCGAGGGGTTTTAACTATCCTCGAAAGGAAGATGAGAGAATAAGGAAGGGAATAACAGATGGCAATTTCTCCCATTGCAGGCAAGCCTGCCGAACCACCGTTGCTGATCAACGTGCCCCGGCTGGTGACCGCATATTACACCGGGCGACCGGATCCATCCGTGCCCGCACAGCGCGTTGCGTTTGGAACCTCCGGACATCGCGGTTCGGCGCTCGATAACGCGTTCAACGAGGCGCACATTCTCGCCATTACGCAGGCGATTTGTCTCTACCGCAAGCAGCAGGGCATTGACGGGCCGCTCTACATCGGCATCGATACGCACGCGCTTTCGGAGCCCGCTTTTGCGAGCGCTCTGGAGGTGCTGGCAGCGAATGGCGTCGATGTGATGGTCGATGCTGACGAGGGTTACACGCCGACCCCGGTAATCTCGCACGCGATTCTCACCTACAACCGCGGTCGCAAGAGTGGACTCGCGGACGGCATCGTCATCACACCATCGCATAACCCGCCACGATTCGGCGGCTTCAAATACGATCCGCCGAGCGGCGGACCGGCTGATACTCACGTCACGGAATGGATAGAACAACAAGCCAACGCTTTCATTGCGGACGGCTTACGTGGCGTGGCGAGAGTACCGTTTGAGCGTGCCCGGAGCGCCTCCACCGTACATCCCTATCAGTACCTCGATTCCTATGTGTCCGATCTTCCCTCGGTGATCGATCTTCAGGCAATCCGCGAGAGCAAGGTTCGCATTGGCGTGGATCCGTTGGGCGGCGCCAGCGTGGTTTATTGGGACGCCATCGGCGATCGCTACGGACTCAACATGGAGGTCGTGAACCACGTCATCGATCCAACCTTCCGCTTCATGACCGTCGATTGGGACGGCCAGATCCGCATGGACCCTTCGTCGGTGTATGCGATGGCACGTATGGTTGGCCTCAAGGAGCGATTCGACGTAGCGTTCGCCAGCGACACCGATGCCGATCGGCACGGAATTGTAAGCCGCAGCCATGGACTGCTCGACCCGAACCACTATCTCTCCGTTGCCATCTCATACCTTTTCGCGAACCGGCAGCAATGGTCGCACTCAGTCGCCGTCGGCAAGACCGTCGTGAGCAGCAGCATGATCGATCGCGTGGTGAAAAAACTTGGCCGGAGGCTGGTCGAAGTTCCGGTGGGCTTCAAATGGTTTGTGGAAGGACTCATCGACGGCTCACTCGGCTTTGGCGGCGAAGAAAGCTCGGGCGCAACGTTTTTGCGGCGCGACGGCACGGTCTGGACGACCGATAAGGATGGCCTTGTACCGAACTTGTTGGCGGCAGAGATCACCGCCCGCACGGGCAAGGACCCGGGCGAGCATTATCAGCAACTGACAGCGGAGTTCGGCACACCGTACTACACGCGTATCGATGCGCCAGCGACGCCGGAACAGAAGACGAGACTGGAAAAATTGTCGCCCGAGGTGGTCGCAACTGCGAAGCTCGCCGGCGAGCCGATCACGTCCAAACTGACTGCGGCCCCAGGTAACGGCGCACCGATCGGCGGCCTCAAGGTAGTGACTGCCAACGGCTGGTTCGCCGCGCGACCCTCCGGCACCGAGAATATCTATAAGATCTATGCGGAGAGTTTTAAGGATCAGGACCACCTGAAAGCTATCGTGAGCGAAGCTCAGGAGATTGTGAACCATGCACTTGAGTCTTTTGATTCAGCTCACCAGCGAGAGGCAGGCTAATGAGCGATAACGGCCGACCGATGAGTCTTCCCCCGTTTTCGGCGCAATACCGCGCGTCCGGTGTTCTTCTACACGTTACGTCGTTGCCCTCGCCATACGGCATCGGTGATGTGGGGCCAGCAGCGGTCAAGTGGATCGATCAACTCCATGACGCAGGACAAAGCTGGTGGCAGGCGTTGCCGCTGGGACCGACGGGGTACGGCAACTCTCCATATCAATCCCTGTCGTCTTTTGCCGGCAATGGACTCCTGATCAGCCCGGAATGGCTGATCGAAGATGGTTTGCTACGCGCAAGCGAATGCGCGCCACCCTTGTTCGCGGAAACTACCGTCGATTACCGGATGGTTATCACGTTCAAACGCCGGTTGCTCGAGAGAGCTTGGAATAACTTCAGCACCGGCGCGCGTCCGGAGTTACAGGCCGCCTTTGAACAGTTCTGGCACGACCAGGGGCACTGGCTGAAAGACTACGCACTGTTTCGAGTATTGAAAGCCAAATATAACGGCGCCTACTACCTCGAGTGGCCGGCGGAGTTTGTGAAGCGCGTGCCGGCGGCTTTGGCCCAAGCTCGGCGCGATCTGGCGAACCAAATCGATCAAGTTTGCTTTGCTCAATTCCTGTTGTTCCGCCAGGGCGAACGGCTCAAGAAACATGCCCGCGCCAAGGGCGTGCACTTGATCGGTGACCTGCCCTTTTTCGTTTCTCCTGACTCAAGCGACGTTTGGGCCAACCCGGAGCTGTTCCTGCTGGACGAACAGCAGAGGCCACGCTTCGTGGCTGGTGTGCCCCCCGATTATTTCAGCTCCCAAGGACAGCTCTGGGGCAACCCCGTCTATAACTGGGACGTGCTGCGCTGGACGGGCTATCGCTGGTGCATCGATCGCTTCCGCGCGCTACTGGCTCACGTGGATGTGGTTCGTTTGGATCATTTCCGTGGCTTCGCGGCCGCCTGGCATGTACCGGCCGGGGCAAGTACGGCCCAATCCGGCCAGTGGGTACCAGGTCCGGGCGCTGATTTTTTCAACGCGATACAGAGAGAGTTGGGCGTACTGCCTTTCATTGCTGAGGATCTCGGCTTGATCACGCCGGACGTTTCTGCGCTCCGCGACCAGTTCCAGGTGCCTGGGACGCGGGTGCTGCAGTTTGCTTTCGACGGCCATTCAGATAACCCGTATCTGCCTCACAACTACGTTCCTAACACAGTCGTATATACCGGCACGCATGATAATCCCACGAGCCGCGGATGGTATGAAGAGCTGCCGCCGTACCAGCGGCAAAACTTGTGGCGATATCTGAAGTCGCCGGAAGGTGAAAGCGGCCAGGTCGCGCGGGATTTGATACGCCTCGCGTGGTCGTCGTCGGCTGCGCTCGCCGTCGCGCCACTGCAAGACTTGCTCAATCTCGGGCCAGAGGCTCGAATGAACGTACCCGGTCGTGCGGAAGGCAACTGGAGCTGGCGCTGTACCGAAGAGTTGTTGTCGGCTGCAGACTTTCATTCGCTACGAGAGCTGACAAGAAGCTCAAACCGTACGGGGCTTCGTAGTCCGAGTGAAATGGCGGAGGCCGCGTCATGACCCCGAGCCCAATTGTTTTTCTAGTCGACGTCGACAACACGTTGCTCGACAACGACCGCATTCAAAATGATCTCAAGCGCCACCTCGAACGTGAGTTCGGGGCGGCCTGCCGCGACCGGTATTGGGCGATTCTCGAGCAGCTCTTCAGTGATCTGGGATACCGCGATTATCTCGGCGCCCTGCAGCGCTACCGGGTCGAGCACCCTCGAGATCCTCACCTGCTCACTATGTCGTCATTCCTGGTGGACTACCCGTTCGCCAATCGTCTCTATCCCGGATCGCTCGACGTGCTTGAGCGGTTCCGCTCGTGGGGGCAGACGGTCATTCTCTCGGACGGCGACGTGGTGTTCCAGCCACGCAAGGTCGAACGCTCGGGCATCTTCGAAGCCGTAGACGGCCACGTGCTTATCTACATTCACAAAGAAGAGACGCTGGATGACGTCGAGCGGTTTTACCCAGCGGAACACTACGTCCTGGTGGACGACAAGCTGCGTATCCTGACCACGGTTAAGAAGGCCTGGAGGTCGCGTGTGACCACGGTATTTCCCCGGCAAGGCCAGTATGCCCATGACCGAAAGATTATCGCCGAATGCCCGCCCGCGGACCTGACGGTAGAGCGCATCGGCGATCTGCTTGATTACGACCTGTCCGCTCTAGTCGCGGGCCAACAATCGGTTCCAATTTTTACGGAGGTGACAAGATGAAAGCTACTCAACTGCTCCACAACCTGGGCCAGAGTCTCTGGCTCGATAACATTACACGTGACTTGCTCGATAGCGGTACACTGAAGCGCTATATCGATGAGCTGTCGGTGACGGGGCTGACTTCGAATCCGACGATCTTCGACCATGCGATTAAAAACAGCAGCGCCTACGATGCCGTCATCCGCAAAAAGCTCGGCGAGGGTAAGTCGGGCGAGGAGCTGTTCTTCGAGTTAGCGCTCGAGGATCTCACGCGGGCCGCTGATCTGTTCAGACCCATCTACGATCGGACCGACGGCGTCGACGGCTGGGTATCGTTGGAGGTTTCCCCCCTGTTGGCTCACGACACAGCTAGCACTCTCGCTGCAGCCAAGAGCCTGCACGCCCGGGCCGGGCGTCCCAATCTGTTAATCAAAATTCCAGGTACTAAAGAAGGTCTGCCGGCGATCGAAGAGGCGATCTTCGCCGGCATCCCTGTCAATGTGACGCTCTTGTTTTCTCGCGAGCATTACGTCGCGGCCGCCGAGGCTTTCTTGCGCGGCATCGAGCGGCGCATCGATGCCGGGCTTAAACCCGAAGTCGGTTCCGTAGCTTCGGTTTTCGTCAGCCGTTGGGACGCCGCAGTTACCGGCAAGCTGCCCGCCACGCTCAACAACCAGCTCGGCATCAGTATCGCAAAGCGTACTTACAGGGCGTACCGCGACCTGCTCGGCTCACCTCGGTGGCAGCGCATCTATAACGCGGGCGCTCGTCCGCAGCGCTTGTTGTGGGCAAGCACGGGAACGAAGGATCCGAAGGCCTCGGATGTTCTTTATATAAAAGCTCTCGCTGCGCCTTTCACGGTGAACACGATGCCCGAGGGAACATTGAAAGCACTCGCCGATCACGGCGAGATCAGTGAAATCATGTCGGCCGACGGCGGCGATTGCGAAGCGGTATTGGACCAATTCGCCACGGTCGGTATCGACGTCTATGACTTGGCTGCAAGGCTTCAGGACGAAGGGGCCAAATCGTTCGTCAATTCCTGGAACGAGCTCATGGGTGTAATCGCTTCCAAGAGCGCCACCCTTGCGAAGGCGAGCTAAACCCAAGGAGGGCTCCATGAATGTGCTGGTTGTCGATGTAGGCGGAACCCACGTGAAGATCCTCGCCACCGGACAGAAACAATCTCGAGAATTTGCATCCGGCCCCACGTTGACTGCCAAACAGATGGTCGCGGACGTCAAGAAGCTTGCCGGGGACTGGAAGTATGACGCGGTATCAATCGGCTATCCTGGGCCGGTCGTTAGAAATCGGCCGCTTGCGGAACCGTATAACCTTGGACGCGGGTGGGCCGGGTTCGACTTCGAAACCGCGTTTATGTGTCCCGTCAAAGTCGTCAATGACGCCGCTATGCAAGCTTTGGGGAGCTACAAACGTGGAAAGATGCTCTTCCTGGGTTTAGGCACCGGCCTCGGTTCCGCCATGATTGTAGACGGCATCGTGGAACCCATGGAGCTTGGCCATCTGCCTTACAAGAGGCGCACCTTCGAAGACTACGTCGGGGTCCGCGGATTCGAGCGTCTGGGCAAAAAGAAATGGCGGCAGCATGTCGCGGACGTGATAGCCCGTCTGATTGCCGCTCTTGAACCCGAGGACGTCGTTTTGGGCGGAGGAAACGTCAAGAAACTAAAAGAGCTACCTCCAGGTTGTC
>Ga0209690_1000516_pt1 | contig 20805 bp, 10 predicted proteins | sample GraSoiAngelo_150_FD_186164 | JGI IMG/M metagenome (GOLD analysis project Ga0209690, IMG submission 186164) | Grasslands soil microbial communities from the Angelo Coastal Reserve, California, USA - 14_1009_09_40cm (SPAdes) (version 2) | ecosystem: Environmental > Terrestrial > Soil > Grasslands ...
GCTCAAGACCCGCAGAGTGCCACGCTTCGACCCGTGGCCGTCACCCGCGGCACGATCGAAGAAGTGGTCACAGCGCAGGGGAAGTTAGAACCGAAACAATATGTCGACGTCGGCACGCAGGTATCGGGACAGCTCAAGAAAATCTACGTCGACATCGGTGATGCGGTAAAGCAAGGCCAGCTTCTCGCGGAGATCGATCCGCGCGTTTATCAGGCTCAAGTGGAAGCGGGTGAAGCGAAGCTCAACAGCTTGCGCGCTCAGTTAAATCAGCAGAAAGCCGAGGCAGTACTGGCCGATCAAAATCTCCAGCGCAACCAAAATCTGATCGCGGTCAACGCCGTGAGCAAGCAGGCATTGCAGGAAACGGAATCGCAAGCGGCCGTGGCGAAAGCGCAAGTCGACTCGATCGCCGCGCAGATGCAAGAAACTGAGTCCAATCTCAAAGCCAGCCGCGCCAATCTCGGCTTCACCAAGATCTACGCGCCGGTCGCCGGCACCGTAACGACATTGCCGACCAAGGAAGGACAAACGCTGAATGCCAATCAAAGCGCGCCGACGATCTTGCAAGTAGCGAATTTGGATCTGATGACCGTGCGCGCCCAAGTCGCCGAGGCGGACGTCAATCGGTTGAAAGAAAACATGCCGGCCTATTTCACCACGCTCGGCAACAGCGAGTATCGTTGGCAGGGCACGGTGCGGCAGATTCAGCCATCGCCGGAAATCGTCAACGACGTAGTGCTTTACGACGTCTTGATCGACGTGAAAAACGACGGTCGCCAGCTAAAGACCGGTATGACGACGCAGGTCTTCTTTATCCTCGGCAAAGCCGACAACGCGGTGATCGTGCCGGCGGAAGTGCTCACCCGGCGCGTGGCCAAAGAGGACAACGAGAAAGGCAAAGCCTACCGGGTCTCCGTTGCCAGCGAAACCGGTCGCGAGCAGCGCGTGATTCACGTCGGCTTGCAGACGCGCACTCAGGCCGAAGTCACCGACGGCTTGAAAGAAGACGAAAACATTTATGTCAGCCGCCCGCGGGTCAATCCGAGCGCAAATGGCAACGCACAGCAAAGCAACAACAACCGCGCCAACGCGCCGCGCGTTAATCGAGGACCGCAGTTATGAACGCAACAATTCTGGAACTGACAGACATTCGGAAACATTACACCAACGGCGACACGACGGTCCGCGCCCTGGACGGCGTGTCGCTCAGAGTCAAGCGCGGCGAGTTCGTCGCGATCATGGGCCAGTCCGGCTCCGGCAAGTCGACCTTGATGAACATCATCGGCTGTCTCGATCGCCCGACTTCCGGCAGTTACAAGGTGCTCGGCAGAGAGGCGGCGAATCTCTCGCCCGACGAGCTGGCGTCGTTACGCCGTGAAACCTTCGGCTTTATTTTTCAACGCTATAATCTTCTCGCCACGGCGACGGCCGGAGAGAATGTCGCCATACCGTCGGTATACGCCGGTCTGCCGAAACATAAACGAACGACGCACGCCAATGAGCTGTTGCAACGGCTTGGACTCGACGATCGCACCGATCACCGGCCTTCCGAACTTTCCGGCGGCCAGCAGCAGCGCGTGGCGATCGCCCGCGCGCTGGTCAACGACCCGCCGGTGATTCTCGCCGACGAGCCCACCGGCGCCCTCGACAGCAAGAGCGGCGACGAAGTGTTGGCGCTGCTCAAGAAACTCCACGCCGAAGGACGCACGATCATCCTGATCACCCATGCGGAAAACGTCGCCCAACACGCCGGCCGCATCGTGCGCATCCAGGACGGACGAATTATTGAGGACACCGGAATGGTCAACGACGACGAACCGGTGGAGAATCTCGCCGCCGACAGCCGAAGCTTCGAAAGCGCCGTCAGCTTGATGGCGAGCATGGAGGAAGCGCTTGTGACGGCATGGCGTTCGTTGCGAGTAAACATCTTTCGGACAATTCTCACCTTGCTCGGTATCATCATCGGCGTATCTGCAGTAGTTGCCATGCTGGCGGTCGGCGAAGGCAGCCGGCAGAAAGTGCTCGACCGCATCAGTTCTTTCGGCACCAATTTAATGCTAATTCGCCCCGGCGCCGCGGGTATTAGAAACACCGGCGATATCGCCACGCTCGTGCCGGACGACGCCGCGGCGCTCAAAGCGCTGCCCAATATCGCCGCTGCTTTAGCCGAGCGCGGCGGCCGTGCCACTGTGCGTCTCGGCAACATCGACTACCAGACTTCGGTCCAAGGCACCGGCGAAGATTTCCCCTCGGCGCGCGATTGGCCGGTTGCCGAAGGACAGTTCTTCAATACCGATGACATGAAGCACTACGCCGCCGTCGTCGTCCTCGGCCGCACCGTAACGAAAACGCTTTTCCCCGACGGCGCTAACCCGGTGGGAAAATACGTCCTGCTGAAAAACGTGCCGTTTTTAGTCACCGGCGTCATGACCGAAAAAGGCGCTTCACCCAACGGCAGCGACCAGGACGATGTCATCTTTGTTCCGATCACCACCGGTTTGGTTCGGCTCTTCGGCAAAAATTATTTGAGCAGCATCACCCTTAAAGTTACCGACGCCGCCGACATCGAAGCGACCCAGACAAACGTCGAAACGCTTTTGAAAGAGCGCCACAAGACCGAAGATTTCAGCGTGCGCAATATGGCGTCGTTTCTCCAGGCGGCGATGGAAACCCAGGATACCTTTACGTTGCTGTTGGGCACCGTCGCGGCGATTTCGCTTCTCGTCGGCGGCATCGGCGTGATGAACATCATGCTGGTGAGCGTCGTCGAGCGCACCCGCGAGATCGGCATCCGCATGGCCACTGGCGCGCGCATGCGCGATATCTTGCTGCAATTCAACATCGAAGCCGCTGTAGTCTGCGCCGCTGGCGGCATTTTGGGAATTCTAATCGGCATCGCCGCCGGCTTGGTTTTACGGTACAGCGGCATGGCCGTGATTTTTTCAGTCGCGCCCGCCGTGCTGGCCTTCGCTTGCGCGTCGGCGACTGGATTGATCTTCGGCTACCTGCCCGCGCGCAAAGCGGCACAGCTTGATCCAGTCATCGCTTTAGCTTCGGAGTGAGGTGATTTATGCGTAAACATCCACTGAAAAGTACGATCGCGCTTTCACTGGCGCTATCAGCCTGCAGCCTCGCACCCAACTATCAGCGGCCGCAAATGACCGTCCCCACCGGCTGGTCGAGCGTGGCGGGAGTCGGCGTCGACGCCCAACCGAGCACCACGCCGTTTTGGCAGGAGTTGGGCAACGCAGATTTGGATCGCTTGATAGAAATAGCCTTGGCGCAAAATCTCGACTTGGAAGCGGCGCTGCACCGCATCGAGCAGGCGCGCGGGCAGGCGAAGGTCGCCGCCTCACCGCTCTATCCCACGGTGAGCGCCAGCGGCTCGGCATCGCGAACCTTTCAAGACCAGAAAGACACCAATTCCGTGCGCGGCGGCGGCAGCATCAGTTACGAAGTCGACCTTTGGGGCAAAAACCGCGATGCCGCCAAGTCGGCCGACTATAACGTCGACGCGACTCAGTTCGACCGCGAAGCCCTGCGCCTCGTGGTCACCGCCGACGTGACCGATTTCTATGCGCAGATCTTGAGTCTCAACGATCGCATTCGCATCGCTGAATTTAATCTTAAAAACGCCGAAGAAATTTTGCGCATCATCGAAGCGCGTTATAACGCCGGCGGCGTTTCCGGCCTCGAAGTCTCGCAACAGCGGGTCGCGGTGAACGGTTTCCGCGCGACGTTGGCGGCGCTGACCGAGCAACGCGCCACCTCGGCCAACGCGCTGGCAATCCTGCTCGGCCGGCCGCCGCAGAATTTATCCGCGCCAACCGCGCAGCTCGCGTCGTTGAAGATGCCCCAGGTGAATCTCACACCGCCGTCAACTTTGCTGACCGCGCGGCCTGACATCCAGAGCGCCGAAGCCGGTTTGCGCGGCGCCAACGCCGACATCGGCGTGGCGCGAGCGGCCTTTTTCCCGTCGCTGACGCTCAGTGCCGATACTGTGATCGCCGCCGGCTTTGGCAATCCTGCCGCCGCGGCATCTTCGCTGGCGTCGAGCCTACTAGCGCCGATCTTTACCGGCGGCCGGCTCACGGGAAATCTGCAAAGCGTGACGGCGCGGCAAAAAGAGCTCGCCGCGCAGTATCAGAAAACCGTGCTGGTCGCGTTCCAGGAAGTCGAAGACGCGCTGGCCGCGCTCAAGAGCAACAACGAGCAGGCCGCGCTATCGGTTGAATCGGTTAAGGAATCACAAAATGCCTATGACATCGCCAAGGCACGCTTCGATGCCGGCGCCATCGACTATCTGACTCTGCTCGAGACTCAGCGCAGCCTTTATCAGGCGCAGGACAGCCAAATCGCGATCAACCAGGGACAACTCGTGGCGTACGTCCAGTTGCGCAAAGCACTGGGAGCGTGATTGCCGCACTGGTTACCGTCTCGGATCAGTGCCCCACTGTGGTGTCTCCGAGGTTCGTAGACCGAGGCCGTCGCAAATACTCTGGTCCAACGCCGGGTAATAAACCAGAAACCGTAGAAAGAAAGGGGACGGTTCCTTGGTGTAGGTATTTGGCGGCGAAGGAGATTTCCTTCACGTCCGGATCTTTCCCCCTAATCTGATCTTCTTGATAGTCAACAACTTAGAAGCGGTAACCCGCCGTTGGCATTGGCCTTGCCTGTCTCATAATCAGGGATTTAAAGAGATAACATGCGTCCGCACGGGCCGGGGGCTTTTTTAGAGATGAAAAGGGGTCTTTTCTAGCCGCGGGTAAGCGTTATGTACACTGAGCACTTTGGATTTTCGGATGTCCCTTTCAGTGTCACACCCGACCCGCGCTTTTTTTATGCCAATCCTCTTTATCACGAGGCCTTTGCCAGTCTGCGTTACGGCATCGAGTCGCGGAAGGGCTTCGTCGTCATCACCGGTGAGGTGGGGACCGGAAAGACCACGCTGCTCAAAATATTCATGCACAGTGTAGAGTCAACGATCCATACCGCCTTTATCTTCAATCCTAAGCTCAGCTTTACCGAACTACTCCGATTCATCTTGAACGACCTGGGAATATCGAACTCCGCGGAAGACCGGCTTACGCTGATGGGGCGGCTCAATGATTATTTGATCGAACAGCTCAAAAAAGATCACATTGTTGCTCTGCTGGTTGATGAAGCTCAAGACCTAAGCGATGAGGTGCTCGAAGAGCTCAGGTTGCTTTCGAATTTCGAGACCGATAAGGACAAGCTCATCCAAATTGTGCTGATGGGACAACCCGAGCTGGACGAAAGGCTGGATCAACCCGGTCTGCGCCAGCTGAAGCAGCGGGTCGGGATCCGCTGCCGGCTCGCTCCGCTTGGACGCCACGAGATAATTCCCTACATGAATCATCGGCTCAAGACGGTGGGTTATGAGGGCAAAGAGCTGTTTGATCGAGACGCGGTCGAGAGGATTACTCTCTATTCGAAAGGGATTCCCCGGCTCATCAACGTGATTTGCGACAACGCTCTGTTGATTGCCTATGCAGCTTCCAAAAGAAAAGTTTCGGCGGAGATGGTTGAAGAGGTGGCGCGTGATCTCCAACTCGGCGCGCCGCGGCCGATTAAAGCGGCGCCTCCAATGGATTTTAAAATACCCGAGCGCCGAGTTGAGGCTAGAGTGGAGGACCAGCGGCCGCCGGAGTTTGAAGAATTTTTTGTGGGCAGAGAAGGACAACCCCGCGCAGAGCTTCATCAGAAGCGCAGCCTAACGGGGCTGGGAATCGCTATCTTGCTCGGCGTAGTCTTACTGGGTGGCATCGGGACGGTTTCATATTCTTCGCAAAGCAAAAATTATCTATCAGACCTAGCCGTGAGGTTGGAAGCCTTTTCTCGCCCGGGCAAAGATTATCTTTCAGGCCTGACTGTGCAGGTCAAAGACTTTTCTCAAAGAACCGAAGAGTATCTTGCGGATTCAGCAGTGAAGGCAGAAGACCTTTCGATCCAAAGCACAAACTATATTTTGCAGTTAGGCGCAAAGGCGGGAGACCTGTCTCGTAAAGGCAGAGACTATCTTTCGGGTTTGGCTGTACGGATGGGAGAGTTTGTCGGCTCACAATGGAAGAGTCTAAAACAGGTCAAACTGATTCCGAAGACTTCTGAGGACAATCGTTCCAATCTTCGCTTAGCCGATTCTAGCGACGTGGGACCAACCAAATGGACTGAGCCCTCTGACAATCCAGCGCCCGCGGTTGAAACACCGCCGGCAATCAGCCAAGAGCTAGAAAAGCCAAAACAGAGCAAGAACGTCGCACCGGTTCCCGTGTCGAAAAAACCTCCCGAGCCTCAAACGCCAAAAGGCTCTGTGACGCGGGCCGCGAGCCGCCCAACGACAGCCAGAACAGCAGACAGCTCAAAGGCGCAGCAGGTCGAACCGCAGCTCGCCACGCTTAAAAATGAACCAACTCAGCTTGATCGTCAAAAGCCTGCAATAAAAGGACAACCGCGGAATTTGGGAAACTTCGAGGTCGTGGAAGATTCTTTCGTTCGTGATAAGCCACAAACGAATGCCGAGATCATAACAACTCTTCGGCCCGGCACCTGGGTCAGGGTAGAAAATAAAAGCGGAGAGTATTTTCGTGTTCGTTCATTGAATGACCCTGGGATTCAGGGATACGTCCATGAGGAAGACGCCTTTTTTGCGCGTATCAAATAAACCCCTCGTGGGTGGATCTGCCAACCGGTTTTTCTAAACGCGCAGCTCAGTCAATGCAGATTTTCGACGAAGCAAATCAATAGCGCTTGCGCCAAAAAATATCGGATCCGCTCTTGCCCTGCGGGCTTGTCGAGCTTCTCAATTGCCAGTTGGGCGCTAGGTCATATTCAATGGCATATTCCTGCTGCTGTTGTTCGCCTCCAAGCTGCTGTTTGGTCGAGACGAACACATCCTGAGTGACGTATTTCCCCGCTGATACCTCTCCACCGCTCAGGTTGTCGCCGACGCCAAACTCCAGGGTGTCCACTCCGAGCTTGCTGGCGACGGATTGTCTCAAGTCGGAACTGATAAAGTTCGCGGCTGTTTTCAAAGCCTGGCTTTGCAGCGCGTTCTTTTCACCCTGGTTTAAATCTGCAGTCGGTTTACCGAACAACAGCACGGAGAGGATTTCGGCTTGCTCCAACGAAGGATTGCTGCGCAACGTGAGGGTTGGTTTGCTAGCAATGCCGCCGATTACCAAATCAACCTGGTATTGAGAAACCTTGTAGCGGGCGACAATGTCCAGGCCGGGGTCGATCTGACTTCCTCCGGTAAAGAGCAATTCGGCTTTTTCCATCTGGAACCTGCGACCCTGAAACGAATACCAACCATGGTTGCCCTGGACGTTGCCGGCGACGGTTAATTGCTCTTTGGGCTCTTTTTTGATTCTCAATTGTCCCGTCACTTCAACGGAACCTTCGTCCAGGTAAATCCAGGTGCCTCGAGAAATCCCGGCCGCCACATCGAGGCGCAGGCGCTGAAAAAGCGAGTCTTGCTCTTGTGAACTGGAACCGCCCTTTCCGCCGCTGTCTTTCTCGCGCGCCTCTGCTGGCTCCCCGGCCAGCTGGCTTTCGTTTTGGACCACCACGATAGTGGTGTCCTGGGCGGCCTTTCCGCCGCGGCCTTTCAGCATTCCCATATCGGGACGTAAAGTGCCTTTCACGGTTAGATCGCCGCGAACAACCGGCTCTTGCAAATTGCCCGATGCCGCCAGATTTCCTGATGCGTTGGCTTTGTACTCCTGCGTATTGATCACTTGCAAATCCTGGGTTTTTAAATTGGCGGCGATATTGGTGATGCTGCTGCCCTTGACAGTCAACCGACCGGTTCCGTTCAGTTGCCCGCCGCCCGACCGCGCGGTAAGCCGACTGATCTGGATCGCGCCGGGAGTCAAATCGGCCTGTAAAGCAATCTCGCTCAGCGAGAGCCCCACGGGCCGGACTCTGACCGCGCCGTTTTGAAACTGGATGGTTCCGTTTGGCGCAAGAGCCTGCAGCGGGCCGCGCAAAACAACGTCCATACTCAGGCTGCCCTGAAGGTTATCGATCTCTTTACTGAAGGCGCTCACGAATGTGGGATTCAAGCCGTCTGATTGAATCCGCAAATTGGAGTCTCCGGTCACAGCTATCGATCGGTCTCCTCCCCAACCGATATATACCGGTAGCGTTCCTTTGACGTTCAATCCATGGGCTTTGTCCTGCAGCAGGCGCAGATCAATGCTGAGGCGCTCTTTTTGATACGAACTCTGCGCCGTCAGGCCGGCATAGTTTTGACCTGCGACGCTCAATTTATCAACGCTCATGGTTGAGTCGATCAACGGTTGGGTCGCGCTCCCCTTAACCTGTAGGGTCAAAGCCAAGCTGCCATTAATGTCCGGCACGCCTTTCAAATACGGACGGAGATCGGCGAGTGAAAAGCCGTTTACCCGGACCGCGAGGTCCTGCGGCCCCTCGAGTCCGAAAGCTCCCTTGACGTTCAGAGTTTGTGTCTCGCGCTGCAAAACCAATTCATCTACGGTGACGTTCTTTCCCGCGACCACAAAACGAGCGGGCCTGGCGTTGCGCCAGGTTCCGTCGGGCAGTTGCAGGCTCAATTGTTGAAGTGCGATTTCGGTGCGTTCGCCGGACTGAGTCACGCGGCCGTTGATGCGTTGGATCCGCTGGTCGACGTCCCGTGCGACGATGTCGGCGGTGAGCGCGGCCGGGCGCGTCCCGTCCACATTCACGTGCGCCTCCAGGCTCGGGAGTGAAATGCCGGCGGTTACGTGTTGGGCGGCCAGATCGATTTTGCCTTGCCAGGAATTGCTGCGCGAGCCGGCGAGCGTCCATCGAAGGCTGCCGCTCTGTACCCGATGGGCCGCCATCTGCAACTGATTGAAATTCGCCTTGCCGTCCAGCTGCGGAGCTTGCAAGGAACCGGCGATGCTGCCGTCAATTTTGAGGCTGCCGCTAGCGTCGATTCCGGCGAGCTTCAACCAGGGATTGATATCCTTCGCGTTGAGACCATAGGTGATTCGACCCTTGGCGTTTTGTGCCACGGAAGCGATGGTTCCATTGGCGTTAAGGGTCGAGCCGTCCGCCGCGAGGCGGACTTCCTTTAAAACCAGGGTGCCATTTCTCAGGGATCCTTCGGCCCGCGCTTGATCGAGCTGAATGCCGTTGATCTCTGACCCGGTTAGTGTAAGCCGCGTATCGGCCTGCATTGTCTCAGGCTTCGTCCCACTCCCCTTGACCCAGGCATCAATATTGATTTTTGCCGCTGGCAGTCCAGGTTTTTGCGCGGCGATCTTTTTGAGATCGAACGCGCGAGTTCGTAGATTCGCCTCGTAGCTTGGCGTGTCGGAGAGCACGACGGCGGCCTGAAGCTCGGCGGTTCCATTTTTCTCCTCGGACTGCGCGGTAAAAGCAACGCGTCGGTTTTGCAGTTGACTCGACAGAGTCATCTGGCCGATGGTCCATTCTTGAAAGGCCAAACCCGAGACGCGGCCCTGCAGTGAAGCCTGAGCGTCATCGAGAGAACCTCCCTTAAAGGCGACTTGCGCGTTTACCTTTCCTTTGACTCCCGACAAAGCCAGCACTCGATCAACGACAAATTCTTTGAGCTCCAAACTGCCCTGCGCCTCGGGTTTCTCCCCTTTCAAATTGGCCACGGTGGAGGTCACCACCTGGCCGCTGGGCGCTGTGAACGTTGCGGAGACCTGTAGCGCCGATAACGGACCCGATGCGCGAATTCTTCCAGCAATGTCCTCTCGCAAAGGAACAGCTGGTGATAGCTGCCTGATTTCTTCCGCGGAAAGTCTCGTTAAGTCGAGGCTCAACTTGGTTATAGGCGAGGAGAAATTATCAATCGTGCCGCTGATATCCAGGCGAGACCGGGCGGTGGCAATACTCAATCCCTTTATTTCGAGGGACGACGTCTTGTCATTCTGCTTCAACGACAGCGCAGTCGACCACGTGCTGTCCGGTACGCCGGAAGAGGAAAGCGCGAAACCCAGTTTGTTTAAATTTATCTCGGGACCGGAAGGCGGCAAATCGATATCAGCTTCTCCCGAAAGCGCGGTGATGCGTGCCTCTTTGCCGTCGGCCGTGCGCGCCTGAAGCTTGCCGTCTTTTATGCGGATATTACGCAACGAAATCGTCATGCTCCGCGGCTGCTGCCCAGGCTCCTCCGGCTTATCTTGTTTCTTAACCAACTTGGCGAGATTCCAATTTTTCTCCTCGTCTTGCACCAGTTTCAGCTCCGGTTCGACTATATCGATTTGCCCGATGCGAATGGTTGACGCGCTTAAAAATGCAATCACCTGGCCCCAAAGGCCGACATCGATCGAAACGACGGGAGCGGACAAGATTGTCTCGCCGTTCTGCACGATGGCAAAGTCATGGAATTCGAGATCCCGCCAGACCGAGCCCGTAATCTCTTTGAACCGCAGTTCGCCATTTAGCGCATCGTTGGCGGCGGCCAAGATTTTCGCGCGCAGCAAAGCGCGAAACTGCGGGGTGCGAGTATAATAGTGGACGCCGAGCGCAGCCACGAATACCAACACAAGAAGTATTCCGACGGACCAGGAAACCCAACGCAACAGCTTTTTTGGCATTGTCGCCTCCTAAAAGGACTGGCCTATGCTGAAATGAATCTGCCAGGCTCGGTCACCGTTCGGCGGGCGGAAGGGAAACCCGAGGTCAAGGCGTACCGGCCCCGCCGGGGTTGTATAACGGCCGCCAACACCCGCAGAGAACCTTAGATCATCAACGGGAACGTCAAATGATCGGAGCGATACCTGCCCGAAATCGACGAACAGCGCTCCGCCGATTTTTTCCGTAAACTGCTGGCGGAGTTCGAACGATCCCTCGATCAAGCTTCGTCCCCCCAAGGGATCATCCGAGGTCGATAACGGCCCTAAACGGCTGCGGCCATAGCCGCGCACGCTGGCGCTCCCACCGGAGTAAAAGCGCTCGAAAATCGGCACCTCCTCGCCGCCATGCAACGGCTCCGCGAAGCCTATTTTCAAGCGGGACGCGACCACGGTCTTCTCGGCTAGCGGATAGTAACCTTTGATCTCGCTTTGCAGTTTGTAAAAATCAAATCGGCCGCCGAGAAATCCGCCCACTTCTTCTGCGGCAAACGAAAGGACCCAGCCCGTCGTGGGGTTGAGCGGATCGTTAGCGTGGTTCCATAAAAAGCCCGCCGACAGACCGGAAAGCAGCCCCTTTTTGTCGAACGGTCCGAGAGCTCGTAGCGATGCGGCAGGAACATGGGTTAAGTTATCGTATTCGAGACGATATCCTAAAAAACCGGTCAGCCGATCGGAAAACTTGCGCTCTAGCCTGGGCTGGAGACGGGTTGCATTCAGGAAGTATCCCGGTTCGTCGAACTGCTGAGGCCCAAGATTGACCATAAAACGGTTCTCGGGGCTGAGGAAATGGGGTTGAAGAAAATGGAGGTCCAGTTCGCGCGCGATAAACGAGGCCTTGACTCCGACTTCGAGTCGTCGCGCCCCGCCGAGCCAGTTGTTGTTGCGCCAGCGGACCTGCCCGCGTAACTGCTCCTCGGTGCCATAGCCGAGTCCCACCTTGATTTCGCGCGGCGGTTTCTCCTCAAGCCGTATTTTGACCGGGACGACGGTATCGGGAGGGGAGGGTTGCGGCTCAATGAGGATTTGGCTGAACAAATCGAGCTCCCGAAGATTCTTTTCTGTGTTCCTGAGCGCCGCGCCCGAGAACGATTCACCGGGCTTGTACGTCAATTCCTGCAAGACAATAGACTGCTCGACGTTCTTCAGCCCTTCCACCGTGGTTGCGCCGAATTGCGTTTCCGGCCCAGCGTTCAGGATATAAGAAACATTAGCCGCATGCCGGTCGAGAATAACTTCGGCTTTTCGCTGAATGGTAATCGCCGCGCGGCTCTTGTCGTAAAAGAATTCTTTTAATTGGGATTCCGTTCGCTGATAGGCGTCCACCGCAAAAATTTCTCCCTCGCGGAGAGGAAGTTTCGGGAGAAGCGCTTGCAATTCCGTTTTTAATTCAGGCGCATCGACTATATCTACCGAGATTTGCGCCACGCGAATGGGCTCTCCCTCGCTGATTTGGATATTGGCCGTCACCAGGCCTTCTTTTTCGTCGACTGTCAGATCGTGACTCACCTTCGCCTCGTAGTATCCTTTGTCTTGATAGAATCGAGGGATGCGTTCAAGATCGGAAGCAAAGACTGCGGGGTCGAAAACCGGCCGAGACCGCCATGGAGCATACCAGGGACGCGTCTTGGTGGATAAAACATCTTGCAACTCTGAAGACCCCACCTGTTCGTTGCCGGAGATGTTTAGATCTTTGATGCGCCATTCGCGGTTGGGGTCCAGCTCCTCAACAGGCAAGGCGAGTAAAGGTGAAGATCGAAGGATGAAGCAGACAACAAAAGCCCAGAGGATGCCGTACCCCAGTCGCAGCACGGCTTATCTCCAGCAGGACAAAAACCTCATAACCCACTATACCACTTGAAAAAGGCGTTCCAAGGTAATTTGGTGACCATTTTTGGCGTTATTGATCATTTCAGGCTGAAATTCGCGCGTTGACGTAAACTCCTCTGCGGGAAAATCGTCTATCACTTGAGCGAACCCCAAAGAAAAAGGAGTCGTTATGAAAGATATCTCGGCGACAGTCTTCGCAATCCTTTTCGTTATCATTTCATTGCTTGCCCTGCTGTCGGCAGATCCATTCCCATCGGGGGTGGGCTTCACGTCGCTAAATAACCAGGGAGCCGTGTCAGAGCTTGGCATGCGATTCGCGTTTAAAAGGTAAGGTATACCCGTTCCTAAATACGTTTGCGTTCATCGCCCCCAAGTATCTCTCCGGAATCTTCACGTCCCTCCATCATATCCATTCATATCCATTAAGCTCCAGTACTGCCTTGCAGGACCGGAGTTCACGGTGTCGCCGAAAGCTCTCTTGGTATCGAAAGGCAACGTGCCATATCGCGTATGCGAATGCCAGCCTTGATCCCGGTTCCATACGTGCAAAAATGAATCGTGCATAAGGAGGTAGACTATGGCTGAATCGCGTCGACACTCGCACGTCGTCAATCTCACCGAACTGGAAGCGCGCACGATCGGCGCCGGCAGCAAGTTCGGCGCTGGCGAGGAGATCCTGTAAGCTAAGCCTTACGTTTTGGCGAGCTTTCCGCGAATTCATTTCAGTTCCTCGACGCGTCCTTGCAGCAAACTCGAGCCTGCGCTCAGGGTGTCCTCTCGACGTTTGCTACCGAGCTTGTAACTCAACTCGAAGAGAGCTATTGAAGCGCGAAGATGACCGGGGACGGGAATCAATTCAGTTCGGAGACGCTAGCGGTTTTTCGCCGCCAGGAGGTAGGCCATGATTAAGACCCAAGGTGTGGTTCATTTCAGTTTGCCAGTGACAGACCTGGAGCGAAGCGGGAAATTTTACAGCGAGCTACTGGGGATGAAAATTGTGCAAAAAACCCCGCGGATGGTCTTTCTGATGTGTGGCGGTGATTTTTTGATCTTGGCGAAGGGCGACGCTCCTTTGAAATACGACTCTGATAAAAACACCCCCGTTCATCACGCCTTCAAAGTGGCGGCCGAGGACTTCGAGCCCGCGGTGGAATTTTTGCGGAAAAATGGAGTGGAGGTATTCAACGTGGAGAACCGCCAAGACGGCGTGTTCTGGGGGCCGCAAGCCTACTTTCTGGATCCCGACGGTAACAAGCTGGAAATCCATCACAACACCGGGATGGGCATCAAGATGGAATGATTCAAGAACTGGAGTTGATGGAGTAATGGAGTCATGGGCCACAACCCTCCATCACTCCAATACTCCATTATTCCAGTCTTTCAGAACCGCCCTTCTTTCTCCAACTTTTTGATAACGCTTTCGTCCACCAAGTCCTCGGCTCTGAGGCGCCGAACCTTTTCGTTGCGAGCTCCCAGGAGGCGAATGACGTTGCCAATGCCGTCGACGCTGGGATAGATCTTTCTCTCATAAATGCCCAGAACGTTTTGATAACCTTCCTCGGCGTCTTCGACCCGCGCGAGATGGAGTCCTTTGGCCAAGCTTTTCACGACCTGGAATTTATTCTCGGGAGTGCGGATGAAAGCGACGCTGTCGAGCAGTCCTCTAAGAAGATTTTCCAAGGTCACGGGTGACGAGGACATCAACGTGCGCCGCGTCATGATTCCAGAGCCCTGATAGGGGATGGGCAGTTTCTCCGCATCGGCCAGAAGACGAAACCCCTTGCTCTGCAGAATCTTACCGAACGTGTAACCCACGAAAGCGCCATCCACGGTGCCGTTCAGCAAGCCTTGTGTGATGACCGACTGGTCGCCGAGAGACCGGAACTGTATTTTATCCCGCTCCGGTATTAGGCCCCAGTAGTCGAGCATCAACATTGTGAAAATCCATCCGCCCCCACTCAAACTGTTGACGCCGAGACTCTTCCCTCTCAATTCTGCCGGGCTTTTGATTTTTGGATTCGCTATGAAGTTGCCCGTGAGCTTATTAATAAAGCCAGCCACGAACACCAGGTCGGCCCCTTCCGCGATCGCTCCGAGATTGGCGGCCGAAACTGATCCCCAATGGAATTGGGTTTCTCCTGAACTCAGCGCGGACATGCCCACGGGGCCGTTGCGGACTTGCACTAAGCTGACATCCAGCCCGTACCTGCGAAACAATCCTTGATCCTGAGCAATATAAAGCGCGGCTTCTCTCTCGCTCAAGGATCCAGTCGTCATGACGACCTTGCTCGGGGTTGCCGCCTGAGCGGTCGAGGGAACGGGAACGACAAGATAGAAAAACAAAATAGGCGTGACAACTGAGCGAAGTTTCATGGCGCAAATGTGACGAGCCGGTTTCGCGTCAAAATATGGCCAAAGGTAAGACGGGAGTCGAGGCAGATCTAATTATTAGCCGTTATTGGTTTGAAATCCATGCGCTATTTTGCGCGGACGCTCTAGGTCAAATCCTCGTCGGGCGGAGCGAACGGAATCTCCGCGTAATCCAGTTGAGCCACAACGGCGGGTTCTCCCGCGGATGTTTTGATGACGCTGGAAATCTTTTCTAAGATCTCATCCAGTTGGTAAGGCTTCATGATCACGGCGCTCGCCTCCCCTAAGGCTAATTGCGATTCGATTTGCGGGGTCATGAAGCCGGTTGCAAAGATGGCCTTCACGGCAGGATCTATCTCTTTGATCCTGCGAAAAACCTCCCAACCGTTTAGCTTCGGCAAGCCGAGGTCCAGGATGACTAATCCAATCTCGTCTTTCTTGCACTGAAAAATTTCCACCGCCTCGGCCCCGTCTTTCGCGGGCAATATTCGATACCCCTTGTCCTGAAGAAAATTCTGCATGAGGCGCAGCTGTCGCGCTTCGTCTTCCGCGAAAAGAATCGTCTCGCCTTTCCCAAAAGGTCTTGTCCCGTCTTTCACCGGGGGTTGCTCTTTCACTTCGATGGCGGTTTCTCTGCTTTTTGGAACGGGGAGACAGATGCGGAAGGTCGTCCCTTGATCCGGTTCGCTCTCCACGTCGATAAAGCCCTTGTGGTTGGTAACAATACCGTAAACCACGGAAAGACCCAGGCCGGTTCCCTCGCCCTGCTGTTTGGTCGTGAAAAAAGGCTCAAAGATACGGCTTTGGATCGCCGCGTTCATACCGACACCCGTATCCTTCACGGTGATGCAGGTATACTGTTTCGCGCTGGCGTCTTGAAAGATCCGGCGCAGCGCGGCGCCGGCGACCCGTCGCGTTATCACTTGGAGCGTCCCGCCGCTCGGCATCGCGTCCCGAGCGTTGAGGCACAAGTTCAATACGGCCTGATGCAACAGGTTGGAGTCGGCGATGACCGAAGGCAGCGCCGGATCTAACTCCAGGCGAACGTCAATCGTTTTGGGAAAGGTTTCTTTGAGAAGGCCATGAAGCTTCTCGAGCACGCCGTTGACGTGAATCTGTTCAAATTTCAGCTCGCTTTTGCGGGCCGACGCGAGCAGCTGCTGTACGAGGGATGCGCCTCGATCCACCGTCTCTTTGATCACCTCGAGCCCTTCCGCGACTTTCTCTGTGTTGCCAGGATTCTGCAGGATCAAGGAGGCGTACCCGGAGATCACGTTTAAAATGTTATTCATGTCGTGGGCAATGCCGCCCGCCAAAGTCCCGATACCCTCCATTTTTTGCGCCTGCAGAAGCTGAGCTTGCAACTTCTCCCGCTCGCCGATGGTTTGCCCGAGCTCCGCCGCTTTTTCCGCGAAACGCTCTTCGAGCTCGGCGTTGAGCCTCGTCAGTTCCTCTTCGGCTCGTTTGCGTTCGGTGAGATCGCGAATAATCGCCGAGAAACCCACCAGCGCGCCATTATCGTCCATGAGGGCGGTGACCACGAGGTTGGCCCAAAACCAGGTACCGTCTTTGCGGATGCGCCAGCCTTCTTCTTCGTAGCGACTTTCGGTGGCGGCCTCTCTTAGCGCCAGAGCCGGCAGTCCTTTTTCCCGGTCCTCCGGAATATAGAACCTGCCGAACAATTCCCCGATGACCTCTTGCTGTTTCCACCCTCCGATTCGTTCAGCGCCGCGATTCCACGACGAGACCCGGCCCTCCGCGAAACCGCTCTTCGCTTTGCCGGATCGCTTGCTGCTTGAGCTGCTCGTTCATGCGAAACAGGTCAACGAAGACCGAGACCTTGGCCTTTAAAACTTGCGGCACGACCGGTTTGAAAAGGTAATCGACGGCGCCACTGGCGGCGCCGCGAAAGACATCCGATTCCAGAGTATCGATCGCTGAAAGGAAGATGATCGGCGTGTAGCGAAAGCGCTCTCTCTGGCGAATCAGCGCGGCCGTCTCGAAGCCGTCCATCACCGGCAGGCGCACGTCCAGCAGAATGAGGGCGAAATCCTCCCGCAGCAGATGACGCAGCGCATCTGTGCCGGAAGAGGCTGTAAGGATGTTTCGCCCGGGCCCCGAAAGCAAGGCTTCCATGGCCAAGAGCGTGCTCACATCGTCATCAACTACGAGGATGTTCGCCGTTGGCTCGGTGTTCATAAGTAATTTTCGGCATCTTTTGCTTGCCAAACAGCCAGACGCGGAGGAGCGCAAGCAGCTCTTCCGTATTCACGGGTTTCGCGATGTAATCGGAGGCGCCGGCCGCGAGGCATTTTTCGCGGTCGCCTTTCATCGCCTTTGCAGTAAGGGCCAAAATCGGCAGTAGCCGATGTTTGGGATCTTTGCGGATCCGGCGCATCGTCTCATAACCGTCCATCTCGGGCATCATGATATCCATGAGCACGGCGTCGATCGCTTCGTCCTCGTTGAGCAGAGAGATCGCGTCCTTGCCGGTTTCGGCGTTGATGACTCGAACCCCGTGCTGCTCGAGCAGGCTCGTCAGAGCAAAAATGTTGCGCACATCGTCATCGACAACCAGCACTTTCTTGGATCTGAGCGCCTCGTCGCTTTGATGCAGGCGCTCCAACATCTGTTGTTTCGCGGGTGAAAGCTCGCCGGTAACGAGATGCAAAAATAAGGAGGTCTCGTCGAGCAGCCGCTCGGGGGATTGTACGTCTTTGACCACGACGCTCTCTGCCATCCGCGCCAGCTGAACTTCGTCCGCTGATGTGAGATCTTTGCCCGTGAACACGACGATGGGCAGCTCCTGGAGGTCCGAGTCCTGTCGAATGCGCTCCAGCAACTCGAAGCCGGAAATATCCGGCAACCTCAGGTCGAGTACCATACAATCGAATTTTTCGCTGCGTAAGTTTTCCCACGCCTCGGCGCCGCTTCCCGCGGTGACAATATCCACGTTCCCGTGCGACAGCAGCTCCACGATGCCCTGCCGCTCGACTTCGTTGTCTTCCACCACCAGCAAGCGCTTGCGGGGCGATCGGGCGTAGTCCAGCACCCGGTCGAAGGCCTTTTCCAAATCGCTCGTGCTTGGAGGTTTGATCAGATAGGAGAAGGCGCCGTGGCCGAGGCCCTGCAAGCGTTCTTCCTCGACGCTGATGATTTGCACCGGGATGTGACGGGTCGCCGGGTCTTGTTTCAGATGGCTCAGGACCGTCCATCCGAGCATGTCCGGCAGGAAGATGTCCAGTATGATGGCAAGCGGGGCGAATTCGCGCGCCAGGGCGCGCGCAACCGCTCCCTGTGTTGTGACCACGCCCTTGACGCCCCGTTCGCGCGCCAGATCCAGTAAGAAGCGGGCGAACTGAGGATCATCCTCTACAATAAGAATGACGGAATCTCCCGGCATGACCGACTCGCGGTCGTCGGGAACCTCCTCCGGCTTGACCGCCTGCTGCACAATCAGCGGCGCCGGGCTGAGTCTGCCGATCTTGAGCGCCGTGGTAGCGGAAACTGTGCCGAAGTAATTTTCTGGCAGGTAGAGCGTAAAGGTACTTCCGTGATTGGGCGCGCTGGCGAGACGGATCTCGCCGCCCAAGAGCGTCGCCAGCTCCCGGCTGATCGCTAGACCGAGTCCGGTGCCACCGTAGCGCCGGCTCGTGCCGGCATCGGCTTGGTGGAACGCTTCGAAGATGATCTTTTGCTTCTCGACCGGAATGCCGATCCCGGTATCGCTGACCTCAAAGGCAATGACCCTCGAAGCGCCATTGAGCACAGGGTGATCGGAGCTCCAGCCGGTCGCAGCTGTTTTCATACCGAATATGACGCCACCTTGCGTGGTGAATTTGAACGCATTGGAGAGCAAATTTTTCAGTACCTGTTGGAGGCGCTTGAGATCGGTGTTCATGCTGAGCGGAAGCTTCGGATCCATTTCGACCTCGAAGTGCAAGTGCCGCGCTTCAGCCATATGCCGGAAGCTCCGCTCCACGGCTTCGCGCACCTTCGGGAAGAGAACTTCCTCGGGCTCGACTGTGACCGTGCCGGATTCGATCTTTGACAAATCGAGAATATCACTGATGAGGTTCAACAGGTCGGCGCCTGAGGCATGGATGTTCTTGGAAAATTCCACCTGTTTGGGAAGCAGGTTGCCGTCGGGATTCTCGGCCAGCTGTTGGGCCAGAATCAAGACGGAATTGAGCGGGGTGCGCAGCTCGTGCGACATATTGGCAAGAAATTCCGATTTGTACTTGGAAGCCAGAGCCAGCTCGGCGGCCTTTTCTTCCAACGCATGGCGCGCTTGTTCGATCTCCTGATTCTTGCGCTCGACCTCGGCATTCTGCTCGGCGAGCTGCTTGGCCTTGCTCGCTAACTCATCGTTCGTCTGCTGCAGCTCCTTTTGCTGAGCCTGGAGCTCCGTCGCCAGCTTCTGGGATTGCTGCAGCAAGCCTTCCGTGCGCATGGTGGCCTCGATCGTATTGAGCACGATGCCGATGCTTTCCGTCAGCTGGGCCAGAAAGGTGAGATGCGTCGAGGTAAATTCCGCCAGCGAGGCCAGCTCGATGACCGCTTTGGTCTGTCCCTCAAAGAGAACCGGCAAAACGATCAGGTTGCGCGGCCGTCCTTCGCCGAGGCCCGAGCCGATCCGGATGTAGTTAGGCGGGACGTCGGAAAGCAGGATTCTCCGCTTCTCCACGGCGCACTGGCCCACAAGTCCGACGCCTACGGGCAATTCTGTCTTCGGATTTTGATCTCCCGTGCGCGCGTAGCCGGCCAGCATTTTTAGATGCGAATCTCCGTTGCTCCCTTCCATTTGGTAGACGGCGCCGTACTGCGCGCTGACCAAGGGGGCCAGCTCCGAGAGCAGCATTTGGCCGACCGTCGTCAAATCCCGCTGGCCTTGCATCATGCTGGTGAACCTTGCCAGGTTGGTCTTAAGCCAGTCCTGCTCGGTGTTCTGATCCGTTGTCGCGCGAAGGTTTTGGATCATGGCATTGATGTTGTCTTTGAGCTCAGCCACTTCGCCGCGGGCATCGACCTGAATGGAACGGGTGAGATCGCCTTTCGTAACGGCGGTCGCCACGTCAGCAATGGCGCGCACCTGAGTCGTAAGGTTCGCCGCCAGCAGGTTCACGTTATCCGTGAGGTCTTTCCAGATACCGGCGGCGCCGGGGACGTTCGCTTGACCGCCCAAGCGGCCCTCGACGCCGACTTCCTTGGCGACGCTGGTCACCTGTTCGGCAAAGATCGCCAATGTATCGGTCATGTTGTTGATGGTTTCGGCCAAGGCCGCCACTTCGCCCTTGGTTTCAATCGTCAGCTTCTCTTTGAGGCTGCCATTGGCCACAGCGGTCACGACTTTGACGATGCCGCGGACCTGAGACGTGAGATTTGCCGCCATAACATTGACGTTGTCCGTCAGATCCTTCCACGTGCCCGCCACTTCCGGCACGACGGCCTGGCCACCAAGCTTGCCCTCCGTGCCGACTTCGCGGGCCACGCGCGTCACTTCGGCAGCAAACGCATTCAACTGGTCGACCATGGTGTTGATCGCTTCTTTCAATTGTAGAATCTCGCCATGCACATCGACGGTGATTTTCTTCGACAAATCGCCGTTGGCGACGGCGATGGTCACGTCGGCGATGTTTCGGACCTGGGCCGTCAAATTACCGGCCATGAAGTTGACGCTATCGGTCAGGTCTTTCCAGGTACCGGCGACGCCCGGAACGACGGCCTGGCCGCCCAGTTTGCCTTCGGTGCCGACCTCGCGGGCAACGCGGGTCACTTCGGCGGCGAAACTGCGCAGCTGGTCGACCATCGTGTTGACGGTATCCTTGAGCTGCAAGATTTCGCCGCGCACATCGACGGTGATTTTCTTGGAGAGGTCGCCGTTGGCGACGGCGATGGTCACGTCGGCGATGTTTCGGACCTGAGCCGTCAAATTGCCGGCCATGAAGTTCACGCTTTCGGTCAAATCTTTCCA
>Ga0209690_1000522_pt1 | contig 20698 bp, 17 predicted proteins | sample GraSoiAngelo_150_FD_186164 | JGI IMG/M metagenome (GOLD analysis project Ga0209690, IMG submission 186164) | Grasslands soil microbial communities from the Angelo Coastal Reserve, California, USA - 14_1009_09_40cm (SPAdes) (version 2) | ecosystem: Environmental > Terrestrial > Soil > Grasslands ...
GAAGCCGAAGTGGTTCAGGAAACGCTGCAATCGGTGATCGAGCAGGGGCCAGAGCTAAAGATCATCTTGATCGACGATGGCTCGGAGGATGGCACGGTTGAAAAAGTCCGAAAAGTAGCGAAAGCGGATCTTCGCGTGATCCAGAATCTGCCGCTGCCGCCGGGATGGAGCGGCAAGCTCTGGGCGCTCGAACAGGGGCGGCAGTTTGTAACGACACCGTATACGCTGCTGCTGGACGCCGACATTGAGCTGGATCGAGGCGTTCTCAACGCCCTCAGAGAAAAGATGCGCCGTCGGGACCTTCCATTCATCTCGCTGATGGCCGTGCCGTCCATGTCATCCGGCTGGGAAAAACTGCTGATGCCAGCCTTCGTTTACTTCTTCAAGATCCTTTATCCATTTCAGGCGGTGAACTCGCCGCGCGCGAAGATGGCGGCGGCTGCAGGCGGATGCATTCTCACGGAGAGCCGGCTGCTGGAGCGAATCGGCGGCTTCGTGGCGATCAAAACCGCAGTCATCGACGATTGTGCCTTAGCCGAGCGAGTCAAGTCACAGGGGTTTAAAATCTGGTTGGGGTTGACACACTCGGTGAAGAGCGTCCGGGGCTATCGCCGCCTGAAAGAAATCTGGGACATGGTCGCGCGCGCGGCTTTTGCCCAGCTCCGTTACTCGGTGGGGCTGTTGGTTCTATACACTCTGGCCATGTTGCTCGTCTACGGGATTCCCGCCGTGATGGTCGCTTCTTCAAATATCGTCATGCGCGGTCTTTCCCTGGGCTCGCTAGCGATCATGTTCCTCACCTACGTTCCGATCCTTCGGTTCTACAACCGATCATGGGCGTGGGCACTTTGTCTGCCTTTCATTGCCGCGCTTTTTCTCGCCATGACCTGGACGTCCGCCGTCCGCTACTGGCAAGGCGAACAGACCCGCTGGAAAGGAAGGGTCTATCGACGCGGGGCTGCCGCCGTCGAGTTTTCTGCGAACGGTGAGCTGAAGTCAAAACCGTGAGCTATCCAATGCCAGCTCTTTCGTGTTCCTCAAAGTTCTTTGAGCGGCGTAAAACTGGATACCGAGAAGGACAATTTTGATCCAATCCGCCGGCGTGAGATAGACGCTGATGAAGAGTTTCCAGATGTTGATACGGCCTTGCGAATCGAGTGCCTTTAGAACGTTTGCAGGAATATCGGTCGATGCGGTGTCGATAATGGCCCGGAGTGCTAGAAAAGGGAGCCGGTGTTCTTGGGCAACCCTGGCATGAGCCGCGCTCTCCATGTCGGTCGCTGCCGCTTGGGTCCTTTCCGCCAGGGCCCGCTTTTCGGCTGGAGTTTTGACGATAGCGTCGCTTTCAACCAGAGCATCTGTCCGAACGGGATGTTTGGTTTCCAACGCTTGATATAGACGTCGATGCCATTCAGCGCTTACTGGATGAATTGCGCCGTTCGCACTCACAATGCGCTCGGGAAGTAGCAGGCATCCCGCTTTTAAACGATCGTCAAGCGCCGCCGCATAACCCCAGCTCAGCAGGGCCGTTGCTCCTTGCGAAATCAAAATCGAGCCGGCGGCGTAGGCGCGCTCTGCTCCGATCCCGGACAGGGCGACCAATGTGTCTTCCGTGATTGCTTTCCACGTTCCCGCCGGGATCGCTTGACGGGTTAGGCTTTTTAGTTCCCAGGGAAGCGAGACAACAATGCCGAGCATTATCTTTCCGCCGCCAAGTTGCGATAGCGCGCTAGAGCCAGCAAAGGGAAATATTTGTCGTAACCGTGATATTTCAAATAAAAGACGCGCGGAAAACCCGGCGCATTAAAATCGGGATCGCTCCAAAAACCGTCCAGTTTTTGTGTCCTGAGGAGAAACTCGACCCCGCGACGGACAGAGTCGGAGTGAACCTCGCCGGCGCTCATCAAGCCCAGCACAGCCCATGCGGTGTGGAAAGAGGTGCTGCGCTCGCCTTGGCCCCGTTTCGACGGGTCAAAATAAGTGTCGCATCCTTCGCCCCATCCACCGTCGGCGCGCTGGACGTTTTTAAGCCAAGCGGCCGCGCGCCGCACCGGTTCGTGTTCTCTACCTATGCCCGCTTCTTCCAATCCCATAAGGACAGACCAGGTGCCGTAAATGTAGTTCGTGCCCCATCTCCCAAACCATGAGCCGTCCGGCTCCTGAGAACGGAAGAGATAGTCGAGACAATTTTTTTCAACGGATTTATATTTCGGCGCGAGTTGCGCAAGGAACATCACACAGCGTCCGCTGACGTCCTCGGTGGGGGGATCGAGCAGGGCGCCGTGATCCGCGAAGGGGATTTCGTTGAGGTAGGTGTGATCGTTGTCGGCATCAAACGAGGCGAAGCCCCCGTTCCTGGACTGCATGCCGCAGATCCATTCGGCTGCGCGTTCAACCGCGTGGGTAAAAGTCCCCTCCCCGCTTTTGTGCATCGCATAGGCGACCGCCGCCGTGTCGTCCAGATCGGGATAATGAGAATTTTTGAACTGAAAGGGCCAACCGCCACCCCTGACCCGAGGCCGGTTGAAGCGCCAGTCTTGGGGATCGTCCAGTAATTGTCTCTCAGCCAGCCAATGGAACGCTTTTCGAACAACGGCTTGGCTCCGCTCGCCGCCGACCTGCTGGAGCGCGATACAAGCCCACGCAGTATCCCAGACGAGCGATACGCACGGCTGGCAGTACGCGCTTTGTTCATCGACCACCAGGAGATTTTCGATCGCCCGACGCTCCTGCACACGCAGCGGATGGTTGGCCGGATAGCCGAGAAGATCCAACGCCTCATAGGCATTGACCATGGCTGGAAAGATGGCGCCCAAGCCACCCTCGCCGTTAAGCCGTTGCAAAATCCAGGCTTCCGCCTTTTTTATCGCGCGCCAGCGCAATCGTTGCGGAATCCAGGGGCAGAGCTTTAGTCCCAGACGATCCAACATGAGAAGCGCACGATTTAAAACCGAACGCGTTGGAAAATAGTGCGTCTCATGCCATGGGTCGGTGATAAAGAGTTCCCGGATCGAGACCTGTTTGGGATTTCGAGCGCGCGCCTTGAAGGTGTAGAGGACGAATAGGGGGACCATCACGGTTCGTGACCAATAAGAAACCTTGAAGGGGTGAAAAGGAAACCAGCGTGGCAGCAACATAGCTTCCACCGGCAGAAACGGTACCGCACGCCAGGGAATCTGCGCGAAAACCGCCAGCGTGATTCGAGTGAACACATTGGCCCGAGATGCTCCGCCAAGGCGCAGGATGGTCTCTCGGGCTCTGGCCATATGGGGCAGCTCGGGATCGTCGCCAGCAAGCTTCAGCGCATAGTAGGCTTTTACGGAACAACTGATCTCGGAGCGGCCGCCGTAGAAAAGGGGCCAACCACCGTCCCGTCCCTGACGGGCGCGGAGGTAGGAGACCAGTTTCCTCTCGAGCTTTTCGTCGGACTCGCCCATATAGTGCATCATCAAGATATACTCGGCGGGGATGGTACAATCGGCCTCCAGCTCAAAACACCAATCCCCGTCCGGTCGCTGCAAGCCGAGCAGCGAGTCCGCGGCATTCTGGATTGCCCTCTCCAGTTCGAACCCGTGCGGACCGGTTAGATTCGCGATCGTTGTTTCTCTGATTTTCCCGTGATCGGGGTTGAGAATGGCGCCGCTCTCCACTAGCGATCTCAAACTGCTCTGTTGGCTCTGCCGTCGCTTGTTCCTGCCGGAGACCATCGGGTTGGGGCAGGTGATGGAGGCAATCGCCATGCAGCGATAGAAAAAAGAAGCTTGACGAGAGCGTTGTTTTGCAGCGTCAATCGAGTAGCCAGGATAGTCCCCTTAACGCTGAACCTTGATATTTTAACCTGACTGCCGTCGGTGTAGTCGAGATGGTTGTTGATCTTGCGCAGCGTTAACACGGCCAGCCCAATTGCCCAGAGGCAGAAATTACGGATCCCGGTCTCGTGTTTAGGGATGAGTAGCGAATAAGATACGGCGTCGCTCAAATGTCCCCGCGAAATTCCGATCAGGCGGCGAATGCCGCGTTCGAACCCCTGACGGTTCCGCGTCGCCGGCAAGTCGGTTAGGTCAAAACCTTCGTCGGCAAAGATTTTCCGCGGCAACCAGCAGGCGCCCAGCTGATAATCTTCCCACACGTCCTTAAGGATGTTCGTCATTTGCAGGCCCTGGCCAAAGGAAACTGCCAGGGCCATCAAGGGGTCGTGATTTTTAGCGATTTCCGGGGAGTGGAGACAAAACAGGCGCGTCAGCATTTGCCCCACGACCCCCGCGACAAAATAACAGTATTGGTCCAGGTCCTCCAAGCTTTGTAGGCCATGTTTCTCGCCGCGCAGCTGGAATTCCGCCATGCCTTTGGCCATAGTGTGGACACACCGCTGCAGCGCTTCACGCTGCGGCTCCGAGAAGCTTCGGGTGATTCGAATTACACGGGGAATGTTCCGGATCAACTCGTGTTCGGCGGGCGGGGTTCCACTCGAGAGCGATGCGCAAAGTTGGCAGGAAAAAGACTCGGCGTTCCGCGCGCTCTCCAAGGTCCGTAAAAACTGCCGGCAAAAATAGTCCTTGCGCGCGCCGCTGAGGCTCGGCTCGTCCTCGATCGTGTCGACGATGCGGCAAAGGAGATAGGCATTGGACACGACGCGACAGAGTCGTGACGGAAGCTGCGGAATGGTCAAAGCAAATGTCCGGGAAACTCCTTCCAACATCGCAGATTGAAAATCATCGTCGCTGAGCAGTAATTTTCGCGGCGCGAGATCGACAGGATCCCAGTCCGGAGGCGTGACGGGTTCGGACCTGGCGCGGCCGTCGCTAAAAAGACGCATGATGTATCCCTTCACGGACTACGCGTGTGCGAAACCGGTTTCGGCCGCTGCGAGTTATCAGGGCTGCTGACCGGTTTGAAATCTTTCCCATGCTCGTCTGTATCGGCCGCTATTCTTAGAGCGACGTACCGTGCCATCTCCCGCAGGGGTTCGGCCGCGCGGCCGTAGGGCTGCATTTCTCTCAAACAGTCGTGCAACAGATCTCTAACCCTTTCACCAGCCCTCTCCGACCCTGCCACGGACAGATAGTTTATTATGCCTTTGTCGCTCGAAACTTCATGCCCATCCAAAATGTCGTCCGTGATCTGGAACGCCAAACCCAAAGCTTGTGCGTATCGTGTAATCCTGTCGAGATCTTTGCGCGCCGCCCCGCCGATGATCGCGCCGACACGGGCAGCGGTCATGATCAAGGCGCCGGTTTTCAAGCGGTCGAGACTTTCCAGAACCGCCGGTGTCACCTTGCGCTTGACCACTTCGATCTCAGTGCTTTGCCCGCCGATCATTCCTCTAATACCGGCGGCATCCGATACCTCCCGAATCAGCTTTGAAATCAGAGGAACGCCTAAAAGCCGCGCCACCCTGGGATCCGACATGATAAAGAAAGCCTCGGTGAGCAACGCATCTCCCGCCAAGAGCGCTATCGCTTCGCCGAATCGCTTGTGACACGAAAGTTTTCCCCGGCGCAAGTCGTCATTATCCAGCGCCGGGAGATCGTCGTGGATCAGCGAATAGCAATGAATCAACTCAATGGCGCACGCAAACGGCAACAAGACCCGCCGTTTGGCCCCGAACAATTTGCCGACAGCCAGGGTCAATGTGGGACGAAACCTTTTGCCTCCATCCAAGACGCTATAGCACATGGCTTGATGAAGGAGCGACGTGACTTGATGGTTGTTTTTAAGGTAATGATCTAGGGTGTGGTCAATTAACGACCTGCAGTCAAGCAGATATCGTTCCCCGTTAAAATGCGCGCGAGCCACTCTGCCTCCATACCAAATTTTTTATTAGAAGTCTCCCCCGAAGCCTGCTTCAAGACCCGGCTGTGTTTCGCCAAACCGTCGCACCTCTAATTTCTGCTGCGCTCGCTATAGGAGTTCGTAGTTTGCGTGTGCTCACTGCTTTCTCCTTTGCTACTCAAACCTGTCATTACTCCGAGTCACTACCCGCTCTCCCTCGGCGACGATTAGACCCGCGTTAGCCAGCTAAGCTTTGCATGTTCCTCGCGTTACTGCGTCAGAACGAGACATTTGTACCTTCACGATATAAACGTCCTTCTTCGCACCTGCATCGGGTAACCGAAATCGAATGCAGCGACACAAGGATATTAGATTCTCGTAGCACGTCTAACCGCAAGAAAGTACAAAGGAATTTTTTAGCTTTGCCACTACTTTGCCAGTAGAATAATCCATAACAATTCGAATCCATCCAAGTCTGAGATAACGAATAGCTGCCTCAATTCACAGGAAAAATCCCACTCCATTCGCTATGCTATCCCCCATGGCAGGGATACGCGGCAAATCCGGTCCACCAGCAAACCAGAATGCTTTCAAGCACGGCCTGGCGAGCATTTCTCAGCGGCGAGGTAATGGAGCATTAACGCCCGACGAACAGTCCATTCGAGAGGGCATCCTCGCCGGGTTGATTGCGACAAGGAGCAACTCACACATCACTCGATCAGGAATCGAAAACTGGCAGAGTTTAGCGAAGTAGAAGCTAAAAATGGAACTCAACCGAGACCGCGGAGGATCTAACTGGTTGAATCCCAAAGGGAGTGGATATGGCCAGGGACAGAATCGAACTGCCGACACGAGGATTTTCAGTCCTCTGCTCTACCGACTGAGCTACCTGGCCGGAAGATTAAAATGAAATGGAATTTGAAATATTGCTTAAAAGCAGATGCGAGTCAAGATTCTCCTAGCTTTCCCGTCTTTTTTCGGCCTCCCGTTCGATGAAGTCGATCACCTGACTTTCGAGATGAACGCCGTTCAGAGCGTTGATCTCTTGAATTCCCGTCGGACTGGTGACGTTTACCTCGGTTAGAAATCCCCCAATCACGTCCAGGCCGACAAAATAAAGGCCGTCGCCGATGAGAAGCGGTGCAAGAGCCTGGCAAATCTCCAGATCTCTCGCCGTTAAATCCGTCTGCACGCACTTTGCGCCGACATGAATGTTTCCGCGGTTCTCGGTCTCCAGCGGAATCCGGAGCACCGCACCGAGAAGCTCGCCGTTGAGAACGATGATCCGCTTATCGCCATCGCGGATCTCCGGTAGATAGCGCTGTCCCATGACAAATTTCCGCCCGTTTTCGGTCGCCGCCTCCAAGATGGCGTTGGTGTTCCGGTCTTGCTGATTGATGTAAAAAACGCCGCTGCCGCCGGAACCGTCCAGCGGCTTGATGATCATCTCTCCCCCTAGCTCCCGCATGAATTCCTTCAACCGTTCCATGTTGCTGCTGACGAGCGTCTGCGGAATCTGCTCGGGAAAACGCAATGCGTAGAGTTTCTCGTTCGCCTCGCGCAGTCCTTTGGGATGATTCATGACGAAGCACTTTTGCTCGTTCACCAAGCTGAGCAGATGGGTGGCGAAAAAAAACTTCAAATCGAAGGGTGGATCTTTGCGCATGAGGATGACGTCGAAACCCTCTAGCGCACCCGTGCTTAACTCGCCCAACTTGTAGTGGGGCATGGCGCGGGCGACGTGGAGGCGGCGGAAACCGCCATAAGGCGCGCCGCCACGAATGAACAAGTCATCCAGTTCCATGTAGTAGACTTCATGGCCGCGCTGCTGTGCTTCCAGCATCAGCACGAAGGTCGTGTCCTTGTCGATATTGATCTTATCGACTGGATCCATGACCACCCCGATCTTCAGAACTTGCATAGAGAAAGCCTCGCGTCTCAGTCCTCAATCACGAATGACCCATGTCCGGGCCAAGAAATCGTGCCAGCCTCTTTTTTCCCGGCTCCAAATAATCCACAGAAAACCCAATCCCAAAGGCGCGACCGACACGACAGTCCCGAGCGAGCGCAAAAAGGCTTGCCTATAGGTGATCACTCGTCGCTCCGCTCCAACAACGCGCAACCCGAGCAGCCACTTACCAATCGTCTTCCCTTCCATACCATGAAACACGACAAAATAGACGGTCGCCAAACCGACCCAAGCGAACGTGAGAAAGACGAACAGCGGTGTCGAGTTTTGCAAGTTGATGGAGCGTCCATAAGCGGACAATCCGACTTTGTAACCTATATAGGAAAGCGAGGCCATAATAGATACCAGCAAAACGATCATCGCTACGTCCACCAAAAACGCCAAGGCACGTCGAAAGAATCCACCCCATCGTATTTCCGTTATCGAGTTGCTCGCAGATTCTGCCGACCGCTGGGCAGGTTCGGCCCGACGTTCGCGCGGGAACTGCCAGTCCTCCGGCTCTGCGGAACCGCCAAGATCGAGCGACTCTTCGTCCGGAGTCAGCGCGAATTCCTCACGCTTGCCGCCGAACATCACTCTTCGAGGGAGTTGTTTCGCACCGCAGTGTGGACACCACGCCTCGGTAGAGAGAATCGAGGAATCACAGTTTGGGCAGCGTATGAGTTCGTCCAAGAGAATTCCCTTCAACCTATGCTAAAGAAAGCCGGTGACCGAGGCAAGCAGACCTAGCCCAGGTCTCCCCATAAGAATTGCACGAGTGAAATTGCCGTCACTGCCGCGGTTTCGGCCCGGAGAATCCGGCGACCCAACTGCACCGACCAAAATCCGTGCTGTTGAGCTAGCTTCGCTTCTTCGCCACTGAATCCGCCTTCGGGTCCGATGGCGAGAAGCACCGATCGAACGTCGCCAGCCGCCGCGCGCGCCTGATTGAGCGTCTGTAGCGCCTCTCCTTCCCAGCATAAAAGCTTCAGCGCGCCGGTCCAAGGTCCGCTCAGCAGTTCCCGGAAATCGCAGAGCGCGCTGACCTCGGGGACGCGAGTACGGCCGCACTGTTTGGTTGCGCTGAGGGCGATCTTTTGCCACCGTGCGGTGCGCTTGGCGATTTTTTCTTGGTCGAGTTTAGGCACCGTGTACGTGGAGAAAAACGGCGCGATGGCTTGCACTCCCAGTTCGGTCGCCTTTTCGACGACGAAGTCCATTTTCCCCCCTTTGGTCAATCCGAGCGCCAGGGTCAGATAGAGTGGGGATTCCCGCTGCGTTTGGTAGCTGCGCAGTATTTCCAGATCGCCGTGATCAGGGCCAGTAAACCGGATGACGGTTTCATGCTCCCATCCCGCATCATCGAAGAGGGTCACGTGATCGCCCGGGCCAAGCCGCAGCACTCTCCGCAGATGATCGAGCTCTTCACCGACGATAGTCGCGCGCTTGTCTTGGACGTTCTTTCTCGAGACAAAGAATCGCGCCATGCCAGCTTATTTCCGCTGCAGCAAGAGCGTCGCCCACTCTTTTTCCTGCCTGCGTTTGAGCACCCTGAAATCATCCGGAGAAAAGGAACCGATGACCTCTTTTGCCTTTGGATTCAAGATCCCCGACAGAATGAGGAACCCCGCGGGCGCCACCTTTTTTTGTAACACGTCAGCCAGATCCATGATGGCTTCTGCCGTCAAATTTGCGACGACGACGGGGAACGATTTTCGGATCCGGCGGAGCGCCGTTCCAGACAGCTGAACTTTTTCTTCAACCCCATTGCAACGAAGGTTTTCTCGGGCGACTTTCAACGCTACAGGATCGTTGTCCACCGCCCACACTTTTCTCGCCCCCAACTTCGCCAATGCGATCGCCAAAATCCCGGAGCCCGTACCGATGTCGAGTGCGGTGAATGTCGTACGGTTCAATGAACGGGCAACCGTTTCGATGAATTCCATGCAGCCGCGCGTAGTCGCATGAGTCCCGGTTCCGAATGCCATGCCGGGTTCAATGGTGATCACCTGTCGGCGTTGGAACCGGGGCGATTTCTTCCACGGCGGTGTCACCCAAAACGCTCTGCCGACTTTTCGCGGAGTAAAGAATCTGTGCCAGGAATTGTTCCAATTCCGATCCTTCAGGATCTTCCACAGCAAACGGCTCTCGTGGAGGTGAGGATAAAGTTTATTGATCCCCCGGAGAAAACGTTGAACATCTCTCCGGATCGAAACGTCTTCGGGCGAATGGACAAAATAAGCCTGGACCTCGTTCTTTTTGATAACCACGCCGGGCGATCCCCGTTCGATCAGAAAATTAGACACCGCATCGAACGCCGCCGGATCGATGCGCAGGGAGAGCTGCAGCCATGAAGAAGGCACAACTTTTCTATGCCACAGAGAAACCAGGGTATCAATTCAATCGCGGAAAACAGCCGCCCGGCGAGCACGTAAAGATGGTGCCACGATAGCTGCTTGTCAAAGCCGCTCTAGGCATATATGGACCATAGTGAAAGGAGCTAGCTCATGAAATTAGCGTCCCTCAAACCGAACGAACTCGCCGTCGTCAAGGACGAATCGCTCGTTCCCGTCGGTGAAATTTTGGCTCGGCAAGGCATTTTGCCGAAGAATTTTTCAATGTTGGACTTAATCGCCCAGTACGATGAGATCAAAGGACATGTGGACCATGCGGCTCGTAACGAGAACCGCAAAAAGCTCGATGCCAAGCTACTGAAGCCGCCGGTGGAAAAACCGTCCAAAATCTGGGCCGCCGCCACCAACTACAAGAGAGGCAGCGAAGGACTCGATGACGCCCGAGGAAGGGGAACCGCGGCCACGGCTACACCGGAAGAACTGCTCGAAAGGATTTTTTTAAAACCGCCGTCAGCGGTTACGGGCCCCGAAGAAAATATCATCATACCGAAGGATGCAGAGACGATTTTCCCCGAGCTGGAACTCTGCGTGGTCATCGGCAGACAGGCGCGCCATCTGCCCAAGGAGCAAGCTTTCGATGCGATCTTCGGCTACACGATCATGCTCGACGTCACCGCACGAGGCTACGGCTCGGGCAAAGGATTGCCGGGAACGCGCTGCGTGCGCAAGGGCTTCGAAACGTTTGCGCCCATCGGGCCATGGATCACAACCAAGGACGAGATCGCCGACCCGCACAATCTTTGGATGAAACTCTGGGTCAATGGCGAGCTCCGACAGTCCGCGAAGACCGACGCCATGGTAAACGACATCGCTACTTTGGTCAGTTACTTATCCCAGGTGACGACGCTCTATCCGGGAGATCTCATCACGACCGGAAATCCCGACTCGCCGGAGTTTCAGAAAAAACTCGAGCCCGGTGATACCTTGAAAGCCGAGATCGAGGGAATCGGCGCGATGAGTCTCGGCGTGGCCAGAGAACGCGTCGGCTAACAGCGGGTGGCGTATGGCTGATATGGACGGAGCGGGGAGGATTTCCGATTTTCGAACTGTGCATTGAGCTTTATTGACTCTGACCGTCTGACTTGTGATCTCTGTTCCTTGCTGCGCGCCGACTTCTGACCTCGGTTCGGACCCACCTCCTCTATGTGCTATATGCTATCTGCTACACGCCTCTCCTATACGCCATCCGTCATCTACGATATGCTATCTGCCAGATGCCATAACCGTCTATTACACAAGGGAAACAATGATCCATGGTACGCATCGCTCCTTTTCGTGGGGTTTTCTACAACCCAAAAAAAATAAGGGACCTGTCCAAAGTCATCGCGCCGCCTTACGACGTGATCTCGAAGGAAGAGCAAGAAAAGCTCTACCGCAGGTCTCCCCACAATTTTGTCCGTCTGGATCTCAGCCAAGAGCCCGATTCCTACGACGCCGTGGCGCAACTGTTTGCCGATTGGCACGCCGACCGGATCTTCGAGAGAGATGAAACTCCGGCGATTTATTTTTTGAGCCAGCGCTTCTCCTTGAAAGGGGGGGAAGAAAAAGAGCGTCAAGGCTTTTTTGCGCTCACGCAACTCGAGGAGTTCTCCAGCGGGGCGATCCGGCCGCACGAGAAAACGCTCGACGCGCCGAAGGAAGACCGGCTGCGGCTCATGCTCGCCTGTCACGCCCAGCTGAGTCCCATTTTTGCGCTTTACGCTCAGCCGAAGCAGACGATCAATCGCGCGCTGGCGCAAAACGTCGAAGGTTCGGCTCCATTCATCGAAGTCAAGCAAGACGGCGGCGGCGAATGCCGCCTCTGGCGCATTACGGATTCCGCCCTGATCCATCGGCTGCAGCAGGAAATGAAAGATCAATCCTTGCTGATCGCCGACGGCCATCATCGCTACGAAGCGACTTTGAATTACCGTAACCAAATGCGCAGCGAGCGCACGCAGTGGAGCGGCCGCGAGGCGTTCAACTACATCATGACCTACTTCGCCAACATGAACGACGAAAACGTCGTCATCCTGCCGACGCATCGTCTGGTTCGCGGTTATGCGCCGAAACCTTTCTTGGAGCTGGAGGAAGCCTTGCAGAAATATTTTTATTTGGAGCAATATCCAAAAACCTCGGAAGGCAAAGGTTGGTTCTTGAAGGCGTTGAAAGCCGGTGGCAAGAAACAACGACTCATCGGCGCCAGCTTCAAACGCGACCCGCGCTACCTGATCTTACGTCTGAAGAATAAGCGGATCATGCAGCGGTTGGCGAAAGACCTCAGCGCGCCGCTGCGGGAGCTCGATGTTTCGACCCTGCATCACTTGATTCTCGAACATATCTTGGGACTCACCCCCGAACGGCAAACGAACGGTGAGACGATCCGCTATTCTCAGGACGAAGAAACCGTGTTGCAGGCTGTCGAAAAAGAAGACTATCAAGCGGCATTCATTCTCAATCCCCCCAAAGCAGAGGAGATCTTAACCATCGCCAATGGCGGTGAGACCATGCCGCAGAAATCGACCTATTTCTACCCAAAGCTCGTCTCCGGCCTGATCGTGAACAAAGTCGATCCGGAAGAAGAGATCTCGGATGGATCGGAGTTCACAGAACGATGAAATACGCCGCATGATGCGGTGTAGTGAAAAACTTCATGATAAATTTCCCCAAAGTTGTCACTCCGAAATGTTTCTATCAGGGGTCCAGTCGGATTTTCGCCTGGATTCCCGCTAAAAGCATGCCGGAATGACAGTCCCTCCTCTACCCCAGCGGCTTGACAAATTGGCCATCGCCAGGCTTGCCGGTAATCTTACCATTCTCCATCACCGTTTTTCCGCGTAGAATCGTTCGGATCGGCACGCCTTTAACTTTGCGGCCATGGTAGGGAGTCCAGCCAACTTTGGTATATGTAGTCTCGTTGCTGATCACTGCTTCCTTGTTCATATCAACGATGACGAGGTCGGCGTCAGAGCCCGGCTGGATAGTGCCTTTGCGCGGGTAAACACCAAAGATTCGGGCGGGGTTGTAGGAGGTGATGCGCACTAGCGTATCCAGCGACAGCTTGCGCTCGTTTACAGCAGTTAGGAAAAGGCTGAGATAGTCTTGAATCTGCGGTTCGCCTCCGGGAGACTTCCACATATCCTTCCAGCCGATATCCTTTTCCTCTTTCGTATGCGGCGCGTGATCGGTGCCGACGAGATCCACGGTGCCGTCGTTGATACCCTTCCACAACGCCTCCACATGCGCCGGCGGCACCCAGAAACCCAAACAATAGGGTCCCAGCTTTTCGACGTTCTCCCACGAACCGAGGAAAAGCGCCCACGGATTGACCTCACAGCTGCACGGTCGCCCTCCGTCCTTGGCGCGGCGCAGCATGTCCAAACCTTCTGGCGTGGTCATATGCATGATATGCAGCTTATTTCCCACGGCCTTCTGGAACCGAAACAACGTCGCAATGGCTGTGTCCCAGATAATGCCGTCAAAGTCACGATAGGCTTTCGCATACGCTTGCGGACTGTGGTCGCCGCGTTTCCAGTATCGCCCTTCGATCTCATCCATCAAGTCTTGGTCATGCGGATGAACCATTAATGGCAACCCTGTTTTTCCCACCGCCTCGAAGGAGCGAAAAAGTTCACCGTGGTTGCGAACTCCGATTCCCGGCATATGGGGATAATCGCGCCCGGTGTCTTTGACCATGAAAATCTTGAAAGCGAGAGGACCCTCCTTTGCGAGCCCGGGAATTTCTTCCGGAACGGTGCCGGAGGGATTGTGATTAAAGTCGACGATGGCTTTCTTCTTGTGGTCTTCGATAAGACCTCGATAGCGTTCCACGGTCGTGGTCGGCGGATTCACGTTCGGCATGCCGACTGAAAGGGTCACGCCGCCGGCCGCGGCCGCCATGGTAGCGGTGGTCAGATCCTCTTTGTGTGTGAAGCCTGGGTCTCTGTGATGGGTGTGCGTGTCGATCAAGCCGGGAATGACTTTCTTACCCTTGGCGTCGATGAGGCTGTCGGCTGATTCCGGCAGAGCCGGCGGTTTACCCAAGGCGATGATTTTACCTTGACTCACCGCGATGTCGGACTCGACAAATCCCCCCGGCGTCCAAACTTCGCCTCCCTTGACGAGCAAATCTAGTTTATCCATTCGCGTGACAATCTCCCTTCGCTTGTTCTCAAAAAGCTCTTATATGATAGGCAATTACCCTGTCAACACAGCTTGTGAGGATGAGTCAATGGAGTCCCCCAATCTGGCTTGACTCAGTGGTCGAAATTTGAAAATATCCTCTCGCCTGCGTCTAAATATCAGAACGAAAGCTTTAGGAGGGAGCAGATCATGCGAAAGAAGATTCATTCTTTCACGGCATCTTTGGGGCTAATGTTTTTCGTCGTCGCGCCTGCTTACAGTCAGAGTGCCCAGCTGATCGAAGCTGCAAAGAAGGAAGGCAAAGTTGCGGTGTACGGTTCTCTAGAATCCGACACGGGCGATGCCGTTTTTAGACTGTTCAAGAAAAAAACCGGTATCGAGGTGGATTACTGGCGGGCGTCGGCAACCAAGGTTATGGACCGAGCATTGAGCGAGTATCGCGCCGGCAAGCCTCTCTTCGACGTCATTTTGACCAACGATAATCCCATGCAGATCATGTTCAAAGAAGGCATTTTCGCCAAGTATGATTCGCCTTCGGCCAAAGACTTCCCAAAAGATGCAATCGACCCGAATCTCGGTCCCCGATATCGCAACGTCATTATCGGAGTCGTCTATAATAAGAGCATTATCAATCCTGCTGAAGCCCCCAAGTCTCTCGAGGACCTCGTCAAACCTCAGTATCGCGGTAAGCTCGTCATGCCCGATCCGACGCAGCACACGACGACAACTCAGTGGGTAGCGAGCCTCGAAAAGCTCATGGGGAAAGAGAAGGCGGGAAAGTACATTCGTGATTTGGCAGCACAAAAGCCCGTCCTAGTGGAGTCTCTTTTGCCTGCGGCGGAGCGCGTTGCCACGGGCGAAACGCCGATAGCGATCACCTACGTGAAGTACGGCTATATCTTCGGCCAGAAAGGCGCGCCGCTAGACTACGTAAGGCTGGGGAAGATGATGGGCGACGGTCATTATTTGACGCTCGATAAGAAAGCCCCACACCCCAACGCAGGTAAAGCTCTGATCGACTTCTTTCTCGGACCGGAAAGCATGTCGACCATGGCCAAGATGGGTGAATTTGTGAACCGCAAGGGCATCTATCCGCCGCTGCCGGATGCCGACAAGATTCAGTTTGTCGAGATGTATGATCTAGACTCGAAGCAGTTTGCTGAAAAGAAAAAGGAGTACCAGCAGATCTTCCTGCGGTAGCCGGATCGTTTCGTGTCCGCCAACGAAAGAATCCTCGCAGTCGAACACCACGTGCCGGCCGCCGAAAGCCGAACTCGCATTGGTGCGTTCTTTAGCCAGCCAATCAGTTGGGTTTTTCTCGTGGTCGGCGGCATCATCGGTTTTCTGAGTCTGTATCCAACGTTCTTCCTGTTCTACGGTAGCCTGATGGACGCCCCGCTGGGCGTCCCCGGTCACTTTACTCTGCAGAATTATGTCAGGGCTTATACCGATCCGGAAGCCTACCCGCTGCTTCTCAATTCTTTTATTTTCGGTCTTGGCGCGTCCGGCCTTTCGGTCGTCTTTGCGTTGACGCTGGCGTGGATCACGATTCGGACCAATGCTCCATTTCGGCGACTCTTTGAGCTGACGGCGATTATTCCCAATATTCTTCCGCCCATTCTGGTTTCCATTTCGTGGGTGATGTTATTGAATCCGAGCAACGGGCTGATCAACGGCGGGCTCGTAAAACTCTTCGGTCTGGCGAAAGGACCTTTCAACATCTACTCCATTCCGGGGCTGATCTTCGTCGAGGCATTGATATTGACGCCGTTGGCTTTCTTGATCATTGCGGCGGCGATGAAAAGTATGGATCCTTCGCTGGAGGAATCCGCCAAGACCCTTGGCTCCAGTGAATTCAGCGTGATGACTCGGATCACCTTTCCCTTGATGCGACCGGCGATTTTAGCGGCGGCCACGTTGAACTTCGTGCGTGCGGTGGAAAGTTTCGATACGCCGGCGATTATTGCCTTGCCTGCCCGGATCGAGGTTTTCACAACGAAAATCTGGCGCGAAGCTCTGGGATCTTTTCCGACGAATCACAATCTGGCGGCGGCTTACGGTGTTGGCATACTCATGATCGCTTTGCTGTTCGTATATCTCTATCGCCGCTTTACGTCGCAAGTGGAGAGTTTCTCGACGGTCACCGGCAAGGGATTTCGGCCGCACCAGATCGATCTCGGCGCCGGAAGGTATTTGGCTTCAGCCGTGGCGTTCCTGCTGCTTCTGCTGCTCGTCATGTTGCCAATTTTGGTACTTCTTTTAGTCGCCATCCTTCCCTACTACCACGTGCCGACGTGGCAGACCTGGAGCCATTTGACCCTCGATCACTTTCGCTATATTTGGGCGACACCCAGGGTTCACAAAGCATTCGCGAACAGTCTCTTGCTGGCATTATTGGGGGCAACTATCTGCATGCTCCTGGCATCGGTGGCTTCTTACATCACGGTGCGGACCAAGCTGGCCGGCAGGAGCATTATCGAAGGACTCATTTTCATTCCGTGGGCTTTTCCGGGGACCGCTCTCGCTCTCGGACTGCTATGGGCCTACATTGATTTTCCGATCCCGGTTTACGCGACGATTTGGATCATTTTGATAGCCTACGTCACTCGTTTCCTGCCGTACGGAATGAGGGCCGTCAGCAGCACGATTATCCAAATTCACAAAGAGCTGGAAGAAGCCTCCGTGGCCTGTGGCGCCGGTTTTCTCGCGACCTTTCGGCGAGTCTTGATTCCCATGATGCGTCCAGGCGTCATGGCCGGTTGGATCATTCTCATGACGATTTTCATGCGGGAATTCAGCGCGACTCTTTTCCTTTACAGCCCTGGCTCGGAACCTCTGGGACCCTTGCTCTACTTCCTTTACCTCGATGGCATGCGTGGCCGGGTGGCGGCCATCGGCTTGGTCATTTCGGTTATTTCGGTCATCTTGATTGCTATCGCTCAACACTATTCGCGCTGGGAATCCGAGTAAGCGAAAAGGTATTCTCGCGCAAAGTCGCAAAGAACGCTAAGGAAGAAGTAAAATAAAGACTTCTTTGCGGTCTTGGCGTCTTAGCGCGATAGAAAGAACGGGAGAGTTTGCAATGGAAAAACTGTCTTTGACTGTCGCGTGCGGCGATTACGATCGCACCCACGCCCTGCAAACCGGCGCGGTTCAGGCGGAGGGAATTCGCCTGACTTACATTCCCCTGCAAGCGGAAGAAATTTTCTGGCGCATGGGACATCATCAGGAATTCGATGCTTCCGAGATGTCGCTGTCGAATCACATCACCATGAGCAGCCGCGGCCAGTCTCCCTTCGTCGCGATTCCGGTTTTTCCATCGCGCTTTTTTCGCCACTCTTGCATTTTCATCAACACGGAATCAGGCATTAAAAGCCCGGCCGATTTCAAAGGCAAACGAGTCGGCGCGCCTGAATATTCGATCACGGCAGCGGTTTGGATTCGCGGCTTTTTGAATGATGATTACGGTGTGCGCGCCGGCGATATGGAGTGGCTTGTTGGCGGGCAGGAAGATCCCGGCCGAAAAGAGCGGGTCAAACTCGATCTGCCGCCGGAAATCAAAGTGCACTCCATTCCCGACGACAAGACGCTCAACGGCATGCTCGAAAGCGGCGAGATCGACGCTCTGATTTCTGCACGCAGCCCGTCGTGTTTTATAAAGGGCTCACCCAAAGTCCGGCGGCTTTTTCCGAATTACAAAGACGTGGAGATTGAATACTACAAACGAACCAAGATCTTTCCCATTATGCATGTCCTGGTAATTCATAAACAGGTCTACGACAAGAATCCCTGGGTCGCTCGAAGTCTCTACAAGGCGTTTTGCGACGCCAAAGATTATGCGATTAAGAATATGTATATCTCCAACACACTGGCTTCCACGCTACCCTGGCTCCCATGGGAAAGAGAGCAGCTACGCGAAATCTTTGGTTCCGACTGGTGGCCTTACGGCATCGAAGAGAATCGCCATGTACTGGAGCACTTGATCCGTTACATGGGCGAGCAAGGCCTCTTGGCGCGACCCCTCACAGTCGAAGAGGTTTTCGTCCCCAACGTGGTGGGAGAGTTTAAGATATAGCCGAGGATAGAAGATCGAAAATAGAGGATCGCGTCGCCGTTTCGTCCATCATCGATTCTCCATCCTCGGTTTTCACATGCCCCTATCGAGAAAAACCGTCGCTTTCATCCGCGCCGCCCGCCTCGCTCACCTCGCCACGGCCGACGCCAAAGGTCAGCCTCATGTGATTCCTATCTGCTTCGTCTTCGACGGCAAAGAGTTTTTCTCGCCCATTGACGAGAAGCCGAAACGAACCGCGCCCATGAAGCTGAAACGCCTTCGAAACATCGCAGAAAATCCGAACGTATCCCTGGTCATTGATCGTTACAACGAAGATTGGCGTCGGCTCGCTTACGTCTTAATCACAGGCAAAGCGAAAGTCCTATTTCGCGGCAAGAAACATGAAAGAGCGGTCAGACTGTTGCGATCCAAATATTCCCAGTATCGTCGTATGGCGATCGATGAGCGGCCGATGATCGTTATCACACCGACACGTTTCAGATGTTGGGGTTTTCTCTGAACCTCTCTACTCAGTAATTCTAAGCGATTTTAGAAGCCGTAAAAGATATTTTTCGTGCAATCCAAGCGCTCTTGCCGCGGCGGCGCGATTTCCCTGAGCCTGGGCCAGCGCGCTCATGACCAACTGTCTCCGATAAGCATCCATGGCGTCGCGATACGAAATGCGTTCGGATCGGGACTCCGATCGCGCCGCAACGATCCTGGGTGAAAGATCGTGGGGATCAATCCTTGGACCTTGACCCAAGACGACGGCTCGTTCGATGACGTTAGCCAGCTCACGCACATTGCCCGGCCAGCCGTAGGCGCAGAGCCTTTCCAGGGCGTCTGGAGAAATCTCAGAGAACGATTTCTTTGTTTCGTTTGAATAGCGTCGGAGGAAGTGTAGAGCCAAAACGGAAATGTCGTCCTTTCTCTCTCTCAGCGGAGGAAGCGTAATCGGCACAACGTTGAGACGATGATAGAGGTCTTCACGGAAATGACCGTCTTTAACGGCGACATCCAGGTCGCGATTTGTCGCGGCAATGATCCTCACATCAACGTGGATCGGCCTGACGCCGCCGACGCGATCGAATTCGCGCTCCTGGAGAAATCTCAAGAGCTTGGTTTGAAGTTCCTGGGAGACGTCGCCCACTTCGTCAAGAAAAACCGTTCCGCCATTGGCCAACTCCATTTTGCCCTTTTTGAGCTGATCGGCGCCCGTGAATGCTCCCTTCTCATGGCCGAACAGCTCGCTCTCGAGAAGTTCTCTGGATAACCCAACGCAGTTGATGGCGACGAAAGGCTGGCTGTTCCTTTCGCTCCAGCTATGGATGGCCCGAGCAAAAATCTCTTTTCCGGTGCCACTCTCTCCAAGGAGCAGAACCGTGGCCTTGCTTGTCGCGGCCTTCCTCGCGGTTGCCACGGCTTCTTTCATTTTCTCGCTCTTGCCGGCAACCAGACGATAGCGCTTGTCCGCGTCTTCGGAGAAAAGCTGTAGCTCTTTTTTTAGTCCTTCCCTCTCCAGTAATTTGCGAACAACAACATCGAAGTGATTCGGATCGACAGGCTTGGTGATGAAGTCATAGGCTCCCTCCTTCATCGCCTCGACCGCGGTCTCGATAGAACCATGGGCGGTAATGACTATGATCGGAACATTGATTCCTTCCTTGCGTAGGGTGCGGAGCACTTCGATCCCGCCCATTTGGGGCATCTGCAGGTCCAGCAACACTAGATCCGGCACGTCCTTCCGTACAGCGATAAGAGCCTGTTCGCCGTTGCCGGCTGTGGCCACGTCGCATTCCAGCGGGCGAAGCCTCACCTCCAAAAGCCGACGCGAAGCAGGATCGTCGTCTACTATAAGCACTCTTGCACCGGTCGTACTCACTGCAGTCCTTCAGCGATTCGTTTCCCTTTTACGCTTTTGCTTTATTGACGAGCTGGTGATCGTGTTGCCTGTATCTGAAGTTCCCAGACTAAATCCGGGTCGTTCATCCTTCTCAAAAAAAGGTTGTCATCCTGAACAAAGTGAAGGATCTCGAAATTAGAGTCTTCGGCTTCGCCTCAGAATGACATTCAAGAAATCGCTCAGCATAGGGGTAAATAATTCAACGGATTTCTGATACATCACGCTCGTTGCTCCTGCTCGTCACGAACACGTAGGCTTTTCGCTATTGTTTATTGCCCAGCCGTGCGGCGACTTCTTGGATAAACGTGTTTTTGTCGATGGGCTTGGTCACGTAACCCGCACACCCGGCAGCCAGTGCTTCCTCGTCGATCGCCTGCTCGGGGACGACGTCACTCACGCGCAATACTCGAATGGCACGTACTCGGCGATCAGATCGTGGGCCGTCGTACCGATGACAGCTGCCGTGAAAATATCTGCCGACACGG